>ERZ772882.3317-NODE-3317-length-12957-cov-2.848938_pt1 | contig 12957 bp, 12 predicted proteins | sample MGYA00580576_ERZ772882 | MGnify/ENA primary metagenome ERZ772882 (study PRJEB29015, sample SAMEA2737658) | human gut metagenome | biome: human gut; feature: human-associated habitat; material: faeces | place: China | collected 2012 ... | reverse complement strand
ACATGATCCGTGGCAAGCGCATCGTGCTGATGGACGATGTGATCTCCACCGGCGGTTCCCTTCACGCCATGGAACAGCTGGTGGCCCTGGCGGGCGGCACCGTCACCGGCCGAGTGGCCGTCCTGGCGGAGGGTGAGGCCGCAGAGCGCAGTGACATCAAGTTTCTGGAAAAGCTGCCGGTGTTCCATGCAGACGGTACTGTAAAAGACTGAAGTGAAGAGAGACCGGGCGCGCCGCTGACTCGTGGCGCGCCTTTTTCCGCATACGCTTGCAAAATCCTGGAAGAATGGTAGAATAAAGGCACAATGAAAACGAAGCATGTGGTCTATTGACTTCCGCACGTCAACGCGCCGGCGGCAGTGCTCTGCACCGCCGCCGTCACCGGCCGGGTGCCCTCCAGGTGCCGCTGTGGTTTCTGTTCAGCCTGCCTATGCTGTACCACATCGTGGTGGAGGACCGGCAGAAAGTGGGCTGGCCTGTCCATGACTGGCTGCCGGAGGCCAGCGCCTTTTCCAGCTTGTCGCCGCGCTTGAGCACCTTGAAGATCAGGTTCAGGTTGTCGCCGCCGTCGCTTTTGTCCAGGTTCTCCATGTCTTCCATAATGGGCGTGGAGATGCGTTCGAAGCCCGCGGCGCGGTAGGTCTTTAAGATCTCGCCCTGCACGTAGTCGCGGATGCGCTGCTCGCGCGGCAGGATGTCTTTCATGCCTTTCAACGGGGTGGTTTTCATGTGGGATAAAGCTCCTTCTTCACTTCTTTTTGCCGGTTACCTTTTCCGCCTGCGCGCGCAGAGCGGCATTTTTTTCCTCGACCCAGCTTTTCAGCTGCTCCAGCGCTTCATGCTCGGCCGGGCGCATGTTGGGGAACGCCTTCAAAAGGCGGCGGGCCACGGCGTTGCGGTGGTCCAGGATCTCCGCTTTGGCGATGTCGATGCGGGCGGCGGCGTCCAGCTTTGTTGCATCCAGCTTGCCGTCCACGGCCAGCGCCGTGTCGCCCAGTCCCTCGGCCAATCGGTCGCTGCCTGCGTGCAGCAGGCGCGCCACCTCGGCAATATGCCCAAGGTCGCGGTTCAGCTTGAGGATGCCGGCCACCGTCACCGCCAGGTCGCACGCAAAGGCTGCGCCTGCCGCACACAGCAGCACAATGCCCAGCGTGCGGGGCACGGCGCGCACCAGTGCCGCCACCGCGGGCTGGACGCCTTTCATAACGGCCACCACGGCCACGCCCCAGGCCAGGCTGAACTTCAGGCAGATATACCCTCCCAGGTTGAACGGGACGTCGCTGTAATCCCACCAGCTGGTGTGGAACACCTTTTTCAATATCCAGCCGGCCGCAAGCTCCAGCGCGCTGGTGAGCAGCGCGCCGCCCACGAAAAGCACCGGAAGGCTGTGGGCCAGCGGTGTCAGAGCCACCAGCACGATCACCATGCCGAAGCCGTAAATGGGGCACACAGGCCCGTTCAAAAAGCCGCGGTTGACGAATTGGCCCGTATTGATGGTACAGAAGCATACCTCAAGGCACCAGCCCAGCACCGAGTAGATGACAAAAAAGCACAGCAATTCGTAGATCGTATACGTCATTTGTTTTCTCCGCCGCGCTTATTCCGCGGGCAGCTCCGCTTCTGCTTCCGGCTCCGCCGCGGGGGCGTCGGCGGCTGCGGGCTGTATTTCCGGCTCTGCCGCGGGCGCTTTCTCCTCCTTCGGCTCTTCCTCGGACAGGCGCGTGCCGCACACCGCGCAGAACGCGTCGTGCTCACCACAGATGCGGCCGCAGCACGGGCAGACTTTCTCGTTGCGGCACACGGTGAGCTTGTCGGTGATGACGTCCATCTCCTGCTGTACCTGCTCCGCCGAGACCAGCAGCGCGTCGATGACCTGCTGCGGGGACTTTTCGCCCTCGTCGCTCATTACCGTATCTTTAACGGCACCCGTATGCATGAGGAACAGCATGCGGCCAATGTCGCTGAATACGTCCTCCTGCTCGTCGGACAGGCGGGCAAGCTCGATGTTCATCTTCACTTCATCATATTTTCCGGCAACGGCCTTTCCGGCGCTGTGCACCGCGGCCTTTGCCTCGTCGGCGGCCAGGGTGGCGGTGTTCACGATATTCTGCAGAATTTTATTCACATTGCTGTCCATGTCAAAAGCTCCTTTCAAATGCGGCTTTTACCTGTTTTTTCCACGGCGCGGGATGCGCCGTTATGTATTTTGTATTATACTACAAAATGTTATAATAAGCAAAAGGAACCTGGGCCGGCGCCGCACAATTCGGAGCGCGGGACCGCACAGGAAAATTTTGCGCCGCACGAAACAAAAACCGCAGTCCGCGTCTTGGGCGCAGGCTGTCCGGCTCCGGCCGCCGCGGTTTGTGTATTGACGGGGATTTTTGTGAAGCAGAGCGGAAAATTTACAAGCGGGGGCGGGGCGGCACAGCCGCAAAGACGCCGCCCGTGCCTTTGGCTGGACGCACGGCCCTGCGCCTGCGCAAGGCGGGCGCGCAAACGGACAGCTGCGTGCTGAAGGTGCCAGCTGTGAATCGTCCAGTACTGTTCCTGAGAGGAGGGCGGCGGATTTGCCGGAAGAACAGCGCGTGATCTTTCACTGCGACTGCAACAGCTTTTATGCCTCGGTAGAGCTGCTGCGCTACCCGGAGCTGCGCGGCGTGCCCGTGGCCGTATGCGGCAGCCCGGACGACCGCCATGGCATCATCCTGGCGAAAAACGAGCCCGCAAAGCGGTACGGCGTCCAGACGGCCGAAACCGTCTGGAGCGCGCTGCGCAAGTGCCCCGGCCTGAAGCTGCTGCCCCCGCACCACGGGCAGTACCGGGAGATGAGCCGTGCCGTCAACGCCATCTATGCCCGTTATACAGACCGTATAGAGCCGTTCGGAATCGACGAAAGCTGGCTGGACATGACGCAGACCTGGCGGCTGTTCGGCAGCTCTCCCGCCGGAGTGGCCGACGCCGTCCGCCGGGCCGTGAAGGCCGAGACCGGCCTCACCATCTCGGTGGGCGTCAGCTTCAACAAGGTATTTGCCAAGCTGGGGTCGGATTATAAAAAGCCGGACGCTGTGACGGTCATCGACACGGAAAATTTCCGGCGTATCGTGTGGCCGCTGCCCGTAAACACGCTGCTTTACGTGGGGCGCTCGGCACAAAACACACTGGCAGGGCTGGGCGTCCGGAACATCGGGCAGCTGGCCGCGGCGAAGGACGAGGACCTGCGCGCGGCGCTGGGCAAGCTGGGGCCGGAGCTGGGCGCCTACGCCAGAGGGGAGGAGAATTCTCCCGTGCGTACCGCGGACGAGCGTCCGGAGATAAAAAGCGTGGGAAACGGCCTGACGTTCAAGCGCAACCTGGTGGGCGAAGCCGACGTGCGCGCCGGGCTTTATGCGCTGGCGGACGAAGTGGCCACCCGCCTGCGCGCCCACGGCCTTTACGCTGCTGCCGTGCAGGTGCTCATCAAAAACCCGGACCTGAAAAGCATCTCCCGCCAGAAGCAGCTGCCCTGGCCCTCCCATCTGGCGCGAGAGATCGGCGGGGCGGCCCTGGAGCTGGTAAAAGCCAACTGGAGCCTGGACGCGCCCATCCGCATGCTCACGGTTACGGCGCTGAACCTGACGGACGGACGCGAGGGACGCCAGCTCTCACTGCTGGAGCCGGAGCGTCCCCGGAACGAAAAACGGGAACGGCTGGAACAGAGCCTGGACGCCATCCGCAGAAAATACGGCAAGACCTCCATCGCCCCGGGCAACGTCATCAAAAACGATATTGGCCTGGAGGACATTGAAATTGAAGAAAAACCGTGATATGCTGTTGAAAACAAACGCCGCACGGGCAGCGTGCAATAATTATACTAAAAGGAGAAATGAAAAGTGGTTAAACATATCGTAATGTGGAACCTGACCGACAAGGACAAGGTGGCGGAGAACGGTGCCATCATGAAGCAAAAGCTGGAGGCACTGGTGGGCGTTGTGCCCGGGCTGCTGCGCGCCGAGGTAGGCGTGGGCTTCAACGGCTACGACGTGGCGCTGTACACTGAGCTGGAGGACCGCGCGGCGCTGGCCGTATACGCGGACCATCCGGCCCACTGCAAGGTCAAGGAGTTCGTGCACAGCGTCATCTGCGAACGCGTGTGCTGTGATTACGAGGTATAAGGGTCCGCCCTCACATCCGGCCCGCCGCAGTTTTGACCAGATGCGGTAAAAAACATAGAACGGATAAAATCCCCTGAATGCAGGACGACGCCTGCTGCGGGGGATTTTATGTTTTCGCTCCCGCGAACAAAGGGGAATTCCTACCGGTTTCATTATCTTTATACTTTCTTAACATCTTTCGCCCTTTCCTTATGATAATATTAATACATATGGTATTATTCCCGGACGCATGGAAAGGTGGCGAGATATGAACAAGAAACTGAAACTCAAGATCCACGAATCGCTGAGCGCGGTCATCCCGATCACCCTGATCGTACTGGCGCTGGGCATGACGGTGGTGCCCATGGAGCTTTCCACGCTGATGCTGTTCCTGGCCGGGGCTGCGCTGCTCATTCTGGGCATGGGCTTTTTCACGCTGGGTGCGGACATGGCCATGATGCCCATCGGCGAGCAGGTGGGCACACAGCTCACGCGCTCAAAAAGGCTGTGGCTCATCGTTGCAGCCTGCTTTGTTATCGGCGTGATCATCACCGTGGCCGAGCCGGACCTGCAGGTACTGGCCCGCCAGACGCCCGCGGTGCCGGACCGCGTGCTCATCTTCACGGTGGCCGCCGGCGTGGGGTTCTTCCTGGTGGTGTCGTTCCTGCGCATCCTGTTCGGATGGAACCTTTCGTGGCTGCTCATCGGCTTCTACATTGTGGTATTCGCTCTGGCGGCGTTCGTGCCCGACGCGTTCCTGGCCGTGGCATTCGATTCCGGCGGCGTGACGACGGGCCCCATTACAGTGCCGTTCATCATGGCGCTGGGTCTGGGCCTGACAGCCGTGCGCGGCGACAAAAACGCCGAGAGCGACAGCTTCGGCCTTGTGGCGCTGTGCAGCATCGGGCCCATCCTTTCCGTGCTCATCCTGGGCATGATCTACAACCCCGAAGGGGCCGGCTATACGCCGCTGTCCATTCCGGACATTGCCAGCACGCGGGAGCTTTGGCTGGAATTCGGCCACGCCCTGCCGGATTACGCGAAAGAGGTCCTGCTGGCGCTGGCGCCCATCCTCGCGTTTTTCGTGGTGTTTCAGGTCTTCTTCCTGAAGCTGCGCCGCAAGGCTCTGGTAAAGATCCTGGTGGGCATGCTGTACACGCTGGTGGGGCTGACGCTGTTCCTGACGGGCGTGAACGTGGGCTTTATGCCCGCGGGCAACTACATCGGAAAGCAGCTGGCCGAGCTGCCTTATAACTGGGTGCTTGTGCCGCTGGGCATGCTCATCGGCTATTATATCGTCAAGGCTGAGCCGGCTGTGCTGGTGCTGAACAAGCAGGTGGAGGAGATCACCGGCGGCGCCATCTCGCAGAAGGTGATGATGGCAGGGCTTTCCATCGGCATGTCGGTATCTTTGGGGCTTTCGATGGTACGCGTGCTGACGGGCGTTTCTCTGCTGTGGTTCCTGGTGCCGGGCTATGCGCTTGCGCTCGGCCTCAGCTTTCTTGTGCCCAAGATCTTTACAGCCATTGCCTTCGATTCCGGCGGCGTGGCCTCCGGCCCCATGACGGCCACGTTTCTGCTGCCCTTTGCCATGGGCGCGTGCGAGGCCGTGGGGGGCAATATTCTGACAGACGCCTTCGGCATCGTGGCCATGGTCGCCATGACGCCGCTCATCACCATCCAGATCATCGGCCTTGTGTACCAGTTCAAAACGCGCCGTGCGCCGGCAGCGGCCGAAGTGCACGCGGTGCAGGACGAGGAGATCATCGAATTCGGCGTATCGGCCGGGGAGGACGCAACATGACAGATTTCATTTCACCCGTGCGCTGCATGGTGACCATCGTGGACCGCGGCAAGGGCGACCGCGTAGTGGACCTTTGCCGGGCACGGCACGTGGCCGTGCAGCTGGTGATGCTGGGGCACGGCACCGCCAGCGCCGAGGTGATGGATTACCTTGGGCTGGACGAGCCGGAGAAGGACATTGTGCTCAGCCTTGTGCCGGGTGCTCTGGTGGCGCCGCTGCTGGCGGACCTGACGCTGGCGCTTGGCTTTTCCCGGCCGGGTAAGGGGATTGCATTCACCGTACCGCTTTCCGGCATCAGCGCGGCGGCAAACCGCCAAACAGACGGCGGCCGGGTGCGCGCCGAGATCAACGTGGAAAGGGAGGTTCCCCCGATGACGGAAAACAACCAGTTCGAGCTTATCATCTCCGTGGTGGAGCACGGCATGGCGGACGACGTGATGGCCGCGGCCAAGACGGCGGGCGCACGCGGCGGCACTGTGGCGCGTGCGCGCGGCTTGAGCAGCGAGGAAGCCGAAAAATTCCTGCACATCACCATCCAGCCGGAAAAAGACGTAGTGCTTATCCTGACGGCCGCTGCCCAAAAGCAGTCCATCATGAAGGCCATCTGCAACGAGGCGTTCGCCCGTACGGGCGAACGCGGCATCGCGTTCAGCGTGCCTGTCAGCGATGTGACCGGCCTGGACCTGGCCAGGCTGGCCGGGCAGGCCGAATAAAGGCGCGCCGCACTCCCGCGGAGCGGCGGGTGTTTTCCTTCGCTCCGGACAAATAGCCAAGAGCCGTCCCGGCAGTGTGTGCCGGGACGGTTGTTTTTTTGCCACTTGGCCCGCAGCCACGCCCCGGCTGAAGGGCAAGCCCGGGCCGGGCGCTGTTCACGCAGTGTGTGCAAACGCCTTGCTCCGCTTCAGCCGCACCAGCGCCAGCGCGCTGAAGCCCAGATAGACCGCAATGGAGGGAAGAGACGCTTCCACGCCGAAATCACCGCCCGTTACCAGCGGAGAAGCGGAGTCCAGCACATAATTGAGCAGCGCATATCCGTCGGGCTCCGGGCCGATGTGCAGCACGCCGCCGATCATTACCATATTCCATACGGCGTGCATGGCTGCGCTGCACCACACCGTGCCGCTCTCATAAGCCACCAGCGAGAACAGCACGCCCACCGCAGTGCCCGCCGCAAGAAGCTGCAGTATGCCCGCAAAGCTCAGCTCCCGCCCCAGGACGTGCAGCAGGGCAAACGCCAGGGAGGGGCCGAGCACCGCAGCCATTTTGTTCCAGCGGCGCTCAACGGCCGTCATCAGAACGCCGCGGAACACGGCCTCCTCGACGATGCCCGTGCCCGCGCCGAAGAAAAATACCGCGCCCGCCGCCACCGCCGCGGCGTCCTCCGCAGACCCAGCCTGCCAATGTCCCGGTTGACACAGCAGCGCGCCCGCCGCCAGCGCGGGCATCAGCACCGCGCTCGCCGCCCAGACAGGGCGCAGCCGCACTGGTGCAAGACGGCATTCCTCCGGCGTCACGCGCAGGCCCTTTCCGCACAGCAGCAAAAGCCCCGCCACCCCCAGCGCCGCATACAGCACGCCGGCCAGTACATTGCCCAGCCACACCGGTGCGCCCACCATCAGCGGCAAGCTTGCCAGAAGCTGCGCGCCCAGCTGCGCCGCCGCCAGAATCACCAGCGCCAGAAGCCCCAGCGCCGCCCGCCCGTTTGAAAATTTTCCCGTTTGTTCCATCCGTTCCACTCCCTTTCGTGTTCTGCTGACGAAACGACGGCGGCGGCGCGGTTTCTTCAGCGGGCCGCCGATGCATAAAGCAGCAGCCGCGTGCCGAAATACACTTCCGGCATGCGGCTGCTGCTTTGCAAACGGTATCGCCTTAAATTTCAATACTCATAACGGCGCTCAGTGCGTTGCCCGGGGCCAGCGTCTCGTGTTCCGGGGTGGTAAGGCTGCCGGGGAATCCGTTCCACGGCTCCATACACACGAAGCCCAGCGGGCACTGGCTCCACAGCACGGCGTTTTTAAAGTTCCCGTCAAACTTCACGGTGACGGTGTGGCCCAGCTCTTTGTCTGTAAAGCGCATGGGGCTCTGCACGCCCTTATAATAGCGGGTGGTCTGCTCGTCGTCATAGGGGAAATCCACGCCTTCAAACGGCGTGTCTCTGCCCGTGTCCGGGTCGGCCGTCAGGCCGGCTTTGATATCCCACTCCAGGTTGCGCACATCGGAAACACGGAAATAGGGATGGAAACCGAAGGAGAACGGCATGTCCGTGCTGCCGGTATTCTCATAGGTCTGCTCAAAGCGCAGCTCGCCGCCCCTGAGCACATACCGGATGGTAACGCTGAACGCAAAAGGATAGCTTTCCCGCGTTTCGGCGTTGTCCGTGACGCGCACGGTGACGGATGCGCCGTCCGTCTCGCCCGTCTCCACCACCTGCCAGGGCATGGAGTGGACGATGCCGTGGATGATCATAGGATAGCTTTTGCCGCCGAAGGTGTTCGCGTCCTGCGGCGCGCGCCCGCACATGGGAAACAGCACGGGCATGGCGCAGCGCGGGCGCTCCGGCTGAGAGAAGTTCGGCTCCCGCAGCCAGGAATATTCATCTCCGTTTTTGGTGAAGCTCGTCACCATGCCGCCCTTTTCGGGCACGACGGTGGCGGTGGTGCCGGCGCCGGTATCGGCCAGGACATAGGCTGTATACGCGCCCTGAGTGGTTTTTGTCACAGTAAACATTTTGCGTCAACCTCCAAATGTATTTTCATTTCCAGCCCGGCCCAGAAACTGTTTCGGGCTGATATGATATTCCGCTTTGAACGCCCGGTAAAAATTGGCGTAATCCCCAAAGCCGCAATGGCCGTATACGTCCGTGGGCGCCACGCCGTTCGCCAGCATCTGTTTTGCGATGACAAGGCGCTTCTGGATGATGTACCGGTATACGCTGGTACCCACCAGGCGGTGGAATTCGTGGGAAAGATGGTATTTGCTGATAAAAAATTTTGCGGAGAGCAGGTCTAACGACAGCTCATCCGGGTAATGCTCGTTGATATAGTGCAGCACCTCGGCCACGACAGGGCCCGCCTTGTCCTCCACCTCGTGGCGGGCCGGGGCCGCCCGCGCAAAGCGGTTCAGCCCGGCCAAAAGCTGCAGCAGGCACGCCCGCGCCACCACATCGCTGCCATAGGCCGCGGCCTGCGCACCCTCACTCTCCGCCGCGAGGCGTTCCATCAGCGTCTGGCTCTCCGCCCGCTGGGCAGGCGGCAGGCGCAGCAGATTGGTGTGGCCGGGCGCGCTTGCGTCAAAGCAGCGCGTCAAGCTCGTCTGGGGGGTGCTGAGCTGTTCCAGATACCGCTTGTCCAGCCAGAGCACCATCCGCTCATAGGGGCCGTGGTCCTTCGCGATGCGGGGCTGGTGCAGCTCCATGGGGCCGATGAGCAGGATGTCGCCGGGCAGCAGGCGGTAGATGCGGCTCTCGATGCTGTATTCCACGCTGCCGTTGAGAAACAGGTAGATCTCGTAAAAATCATGATGGTGCAGCGAGACCTCGCCCAGCTCGGAATCGCAGTAGCGGAAGATCTCGTATCCGGGGCGCAGCATGTGCTGGCGCTGCGTAAAATTCTGTGCCTTGCCCGCCAACCGGCAGCCCTCCTTCCGCACCGCATATGGACGGTGCCGCCGCTGTCCCCCAGCGGTCCTTTGCTTTTAGTTTAAGACAAGTTTCGCAATGCGTCAAGCAATAATAACAATTTTTATTGTAAATCCGTATGGTACACTAAAAGTATCAAAATGCCGCGTTCTGCGGCTTTGCGCACCCCAGTGTATCGAAAACAAAACGGGAGGTTTTTTCTATGAAAATGTCATTCCGCTGGTATGGCGAATCCGACCCCATTTCTCTGGAGTACATCTCGCAGATCCCGGGCATGCACAGCATCGTTTCCGCTGTATACGATGTGAAGCCCGGCGAGGTGTGGCCCGAGGAGAGCTTGGCCAAGATGAAGGCCCAGTGCGAGGCCCACGGCCTTGTGTTCGATGTTGTCGAAAGCATCCCCGTGCACGAGGACATTAAACTCGGCCGCAACAATGTGGACGAGCTGCTGGACGTGTACTGCGAAAACATCCGTCGCTGCGCCAAGTACGGCGTAAAGTGCGTCACGTATAATTTTATGCCCGTGTTCGACTGGACGCGCACGCAGCTGGACAAAAAGGCGCCGGACGGCTCCACCAGCCTGGTGATGTACTGGGACCAGATGAACGGCCTTGACCCGCTGAAGGACGACATCCATCTGCCCGGCTGGGATTCCAGCTACTCCCAGGAGGAGGTGCGCGAACTCATCAACGCCTACGGCGCCATCGGTGAGGAAGGCCTGTGGAAAAACCTTGAGAAATTCCTCAAGAAGGTCATTCCCGTGGCCGAGGAGTGCGGCGTTGTGATGGCCATTCATCCGGACGACCCACCCTATCCCATCTTCGGCCTGCCCCGCATCATCACCTGCGAGGAAAACCTGGACCGCTTCCTGGCTCTGGTGGACAGCCCCGCCAACAGCCTGTGCCTGTGCACCGGAAGCCTGGGCTGCGCCAAATCCAACGACGTGGCCAAGATGGTGCGCAAATACAGCGCCATGGGCCGCATCGGTTTCATGCACATCCGCAACGTCAAGATCATGGACGACGGCAGCTTTGAGGAGCGCGCTCATCTGTCCGGCTGCGGCAGCCTGGATATCTACGAGATCGTCAAGGCGCTGGTGGAGACGGGCTTCGACGGTTATGTCCGTCCGGACCACGGCCGCATGATCTGGGGCGAGACGGGCAAGCCCGGCTACGGCCTGTTTGACCGCGCCCTTGGGGCCACTTATATCAACGGCTTGTTTGAAGCCTGCGAGAAGGACCGCAAATAAGGCGGCTTCTTCGGATGTTTTCCGGCCCGGCGGGGCTTGCACTCCCGCCGAACCGGCGTACAGGCCGCGCGGCCCGCTGCGCCAGCAGGTTGTCTGAAGCCTGCGGAATGGGCCGCAGGAAACCCGCAGCTTTTGCTGATTCCGCCAAAACGCCGGGCGGCCGCATGCCGCCCGCCATTTGAATTTTGAAAGGAGCGTCATTCCCATGAACAAAAATGTACTGGATACCGATCTTTCCGGCAAAGTTGCCGTTGTCACCGGCGCGGGCGGCGTGCTGTGCAGCGCGTTTGCCAAAACGCTGGCCCGCGCGGGCGCGAAGGTCGCCCTGCTGGACCTGAACGAGGAAGCCGCGCAGAGCTTCGCGGATGAGATCACCGCCGAGGGCGGCACTGCGAAAGCCTACGAATGCAACGTGCTGGACAAGGCCGCAGTTATGGCCTGCCATGAACAGGTGCTGGCCGACTTCGGCCCCTGCGACATCCTCCTCAACGGCGCGGGCGGCAATCATCCCAGCGCGACGACCGACAAGGAATACTACGAGCCGGGCGATCTGGACGCCGACACCAAGAGCTTCTTTGATCTGGACGAGGCGGGCGTTGCGTCTGTCTTTAACCTCAATTTCATGGGAATTCTGATCCCTACGCAGGCGTTCGCCCGCGATATGGTCGCGCGCGAGGGCTGCAATATTATCAACATTTCATCGATGAACGCCTACACGCCGCTCACCAAAATTCCGGCGTATTCGGGCGCGAAATCCGCTGTGTCGAACTTTACGCAGTGGCTGGCGGTGCATTTTTCCAGGGTCGGCATTCGTGTGAACGCCATTGCGCCGGGCTTCTTCTCCGGCAAGCAGAATGCGGCGCTTCTGTGGAACCCGGACGGCACGCCGACGGCGCGGACGAAGAAAATTCTTGCTGCGACCCCAATGGGCCGCTTCGGACAAGCGGAAGAACTGCTTGGAGCGCTGCTGTTCCTGCTCAACAATGAGGCTGCATCGTTTGTGACCGGCGTGGTCATTCCCGTGGACGGCGGCTTCTCGGCGTACAGCGGTGTCTGACATGGAGGATATCTACAAAATTGCCGCAAACGGCGGCATTTCAGACGAGGAATTAAAAGAAGCGCTTGAAAAATCACTGGCAGGCCGAACGCTGCAAAAGGTGCTCATCATCCCGCCGGACTTCACACGCTTTCACTCGCAGGCGGGCAAAATCACAAGCATCTATTATCATCTGCTGACGGCCATGGGTGCGCAGGTCGATATCATGCCCGCCCTCGGCACACACGAGCCGGTGTCCAAAGCGCAATGGGAGATCATGTTCAAGGGCATTCCCTATGAAAGCATGATCGTCCACGACTGGCGGCACGATGTGGTCAAAATCGGCGAAGTACCGGCAAGCTATCTGGAAGAAATCACAGGGGGCCTCTGGCATGAGCCGGTCAGCGTGGAGATCAACCGCCGCGTGATGGACGAAAGCTATGACCTCATCATTTCTCCCGGTCAGGTCGTGCCGCACGAGGTCATCGGCATGGCGAACCACTCGAAGAATCTGTTTGTCGGCGTCGGCGGCAGCGATATGATCAACAAGAGCCACATGGTCGGCGCGGTCTATGGCATGGAGCGCATGATGGGGAAGGATCATACGCCCGTCCGCAAGATCTTCGACTACGGCATGGAGCATTTTTTGAATAAGCGTCCCATTCTCTTCGTCCTGACCGTCTGCACGGCTCCGGAGGGCGAGAGCGTGATGCACGGTCTGTTCATCGGCGAGGGAAGAAGCTGCCTGACGGAAGCGGTCAAGCTGGCGCAGGAGAAGAATATTGACTTCGTAGAGCATGGCATTCAGAAATGCGTGGTCTATCTCGATCCCAGCGAGTTCAAGTCCACATGGCTCGGCAATAAGGCGGTTTACCGTACCCGCATGGCGATTGCGGACGGCGGAGAGCTGATCATCTTAGCCCCCGGCGTCACAAAATTCGGCGAGGACGCGCAGTGCGACAAGCTGATCCGCAAGTACGGCATTTCCCTGATCTCAGTGGGGAATGGTACGGCAAGCCGAGAATCTGAGCAGATCATCGTGGAACTCTTAAAAGAAATTCCGGAGAAAGTTCAGTATGTCATCGTCAATGAGGCGGG
>ERZ772882.3314-NODE-3314-length-12971-cov-5.794983_pt1 | contig 12971 bp, 9 predicted proteins | sample MGYA00580576_ERZ772882 | MGnify/ENA primary metagenome ERZ772882 (study PRJEB29015, sample SAMEA2737658) | human gut metagenome | biome: human gut; feature: human-associated habitat; material: faeces | place: China | collected 2012 ... | reverse complement strand
CTTTTTGCACTGCTCGAGCGTGATGACCGTGCCCGCACCGACGAGCATGTCGGGGCAGCTTTCCGCGACCGCCTTGATCGAGTCCGCCGCAGCCGCCGTACGGAACGTGATCTCCATCACGTCCACGCCTCCGGCAAGCAGAGCCTTTGCCGTCGCGACCGCATCTTTTGCGTCATCCAATACGACAACCGGCACGATTGCCGCTTCTCTTATCTGACACAATACATTTCTGTCATTTATATACACCATACTTGTAGCTTCCTCATAAAATGTCGTTATCATTTTCAAAGTTTTATCAAGGTCTGTTCCACTCGGCTATACACGCCCTTAAACATTGATCCGCGAAAATATCTCCTGTCTATAAGTTTCCGCATCATGTAAAATTTTCTCTTCATCCAACGTAAGAACTTCTCGATTTCTCATAACAACCTTTCCGTTGATGATTGAGTCTGTAACATCGCTGGCGCGAACACCTTCGACAAGCACATTGATCAAACTGCTGGTTGGCCAGATATGCGGCTGCATCACATTTATTAAAATAATATCAGCAAGATAGCCTTCCTGAATGCGTCCAATCCGGTCTTCCATGCGAGCAGCCCGTGCACCACCCCAAATCAGCATGTTTAAGAGTTCCTTTATCGTCAAAACAACCGGATCAAATATTGCAAGTCCCTGTGATGCCTGCACTGTAAAACGCAGCAGGCGTAGTTCTTCAAACAAATCCAGATTGCAGCCAGATGCTCCGTCGCTGCCAATTCCAATGGAAATTCCTCGGTTCAGCAGCGCTGGCGTTTTTGGAATCCCATGATTGCCAAGATTGGCTCGCGGGCAGTGGCATAGCCGTGCGCCGCATTGTGCTAAAAGATCCATGTCTCGTTCAGAGAGCAGAACATTGTGTGCACAGACAAGTCGTTCGTTTGCGAGCCCAAACTGCTCCAGCACCTCAATGGGACGTTTTTTGAAATTCTGCAAGCAATAACTGATCTCATCTTTGTGTTCAGCCAAATGAGCATGCACACCCACACCGAGTTCGGCCGACCTTGCAGCAATTGCTTCCAACAGTGCCGGACTGCAACTCATAATCTGCCGCATCGCATACCATACCTGCAGTCTCCCATCTCCCGCACCATTATAGTCGCGGTACAGAGCCTCTGTTCGCGAAATGCATTCATTCGCGGTCTGTTGCCAGGATGCCGGGATAAACGCGCCCTGATCCATTGTTGATCTTGTCAGCACAGCACGAATGCCAGATTCAATGGCAGCCTCGGCCACAGAATGCATATGGTTTCCGCCTGCCTCAATCCCTGTTGTAATTCCGGATTTAATCTGTTGAAGATACGTTAATTTACCGGAAATGTAGCATTCTCGCTCTGTCAGCGAGCTTTCAAACGGAACCAGTATCCTGGTCCATACCATCGGATACTCATCCGCCAATCTGCCTCGCAACAGATACTGGCAGGCATGAACATGGCTATCCACTAGCCCCGGCATTGCAAGTTTCCCGTTGCCTCTTATAACAGTATCAGAAGCAAACAGACACTGCGAATCATTCCCCACAGCTACAATCTTATTGTCACAGATCGCAATATACTGATCATCAGCAATATCGTACTGCGGAGTCAAAACACGAACGTTCCTTACCAGAATGTCACATTTTTGCATTTTGCTTTCTCCCTCTATGATCTCTGTACCAAACTCAAAGCCAATCGCATTCCAGAATTTGTGGCAGTATTTGAGCAATTGGTTTAACAAAGAACAAGTCTTCCATTAAACCCTTTCCGATTGACGACGAAGCAGCGTTACAATAATTACAGAACTGATCATCATAAGGCCCTCTACGGTATATTTCAGCCATGTGCTCGCCTCCATCATGATCATTCCATTTGTTACCAAAGTCACCAGAACTGCTGCTAAAAGTGTTCCGGGAACATTGAATATTCCCTTTTTCAGGAACGTTCCACCCATTACAGTAACCATAACCGCCAAAAGCTGGTAGCTCTCTGCCATATTGGGGCCTGCTCCATTTGACATTGAGGCCTGAATAATACCGCTGATTCCACACATGGTTGCAGACATAATAAAGGCAATCAGTTTATACTTTTTTGTCTGAATACCCATATAATCACATGCCGTTTGGTTTGATCCAATTGCGAACAAAATCTTCCCAAGTTTTGTAAATTCAAGCAAGAACAGGATGATCGCACCAACACACACCAAAACAACAAACGGCATGGGAAAAATGCCAAACAAATAATGCTGTCCAAGATATGTATAGACATCGCTATCCCAGACGCGATAAAGCGTTGTACCATCAGTGATCCAGTACGCGATTCCTTTTACAACCAACGACGAACTTAGCGTCGCAAGAAAAGCCGGAATGCCTACAGTTAAATGCAAAAAGGCATTAAAAGCTCCCATTAAAGTAGCGGCAAGAATCCCCACAAACATGGCGCCAACATAATTGTTAAGAATTCTGGAGTCAAGGAGTACCGACATAGTACATGCGGCAATCGTCATTGCAGATCCAGCGGAAAAATCCACTTCCCCTGTTGCCATGACACACGTCAGACCGCAGCCTGCAATTGCAGCAAGGCAGGCATTGCTTAAGATGCCCAGAAGATTATTTGCACGTAAAAAATTTGGCTGCATCAGACCAAAAAACAGAGTCATTGATGCGGTTAAGATCAGCAACCACCAGCGACCGAATACATTTACGGATGTACGAGCCAGCGGCCTGTTTTGTGCAGTTGAATGAGCTTCGTTCACAATACACAACCTCCTTAAATGTCAAATTTGACTTTTGGCAGACCTTCCTGCCGAATCGTCGCAATGATTCCGATTGCAGTCATGAAAACAAGACCTTCAACAAGGCTCTTGATATAAATGGAACTGCCGATTGTACCATATACGCCATTTGTAATTATTGTTGTCAAAAGGATTCCGACGACGCAGCCCGGAACATTATATTTTCCAGGTGTTTTATACGTTGCACCAAGTAAACAGCAAATCTGTGCTGGAAGCTGCAAATCTATTCCCATCTGAACGGATGTCTGAAAGTTTCTGGATGAGTGCAGAATTCCGCCAATACCGGCTAAAAGCGCTCCAATTGCAAAGGAGAGCACCTGCATTCTGACGACCGGAATTCCGACATTTTTTGCCGCTGACCGATTCGCGCCTGTAGCATAGATATAACGGCCTGTTTTCGTATGCTCGAGGAAAATATAGCACGCAACACAGATTACCAGAAAAATCAGGCAGCAATACGGAATAACATTTCGAATTTTCCCCTGACCCAGCAGCTTATATGTTTCGCCCCAATTGTTAGAATAAAAGATTGTATTATTTGTTAGAAACGAAATTGCTCCGCTCAACAACGATCGGATAGCCATGGTTCCGACAAATGCCGGTACCCCAATTCTAACTGTGATAAAGGCGTTAATCAGTCCCACAAGCACGGCCGCTGCAAGTGCAACGAATACTGCCGGAATATACCAGTTTGGGCTGGCGTTGGCCATAATTGCGCCAAGAACAGCCGCTGAAAAGCCAGCTGTAGCTCCAATGGACAAGTCGAAATTTCCTGTTGTCAGTTCCATCATAAGTCCAAGTGCAATAATGCCCTGTATAGATGCCGTTGACAAAATTGATGTTATTCCAAAGGAGGAAAAAACATTTGGATTCAACACATAAAATAAAAGAGCCAACCCTAAACCCACCAGAAGCAGGAAATGGCAGAGTATCCATTGCCCTACCGTTTCCGGTTTTTTGCAATCATGTCCCTGTTTTGAAAGAGTATTCTCGGCCTTCCTCATAGTTTTCTCCCCCTGACTGCAGTTTCTACAATTCTCTTTTTATCGAACTCGTCACGTTCAAAATGATCTACGCAGTCTCCATTTGCAAAAACATAAAGCCTGTCGCACACTGCAAACAACTCGTCCAGTTCTGACGAAACCATCATAATGCATAGATTTTTCTCCTGCGTTAATGTCCGCAGCTTTTGATAGACCTGATATTTGGCCCCGATGTCCATGCCTGTTGTCGGCTCATCAATAATCATCAATTTGATCCCCTTCAGCGCAACAGACCTTCCTATGATGATCTTCTGCATGTTTCCGCCGCTGAGAGAAATGATTGGCTGAGAAACGTTTCTGTATTTCACGCTGTTGTCAGAAAGAACCTGCTCTGCAAAGGCATTGCTCTTCTTCCTGTCAATGATTTTCAAGAATCGGTTCGACAGTAATTCATCCAAAAAGAGATTGCAGATATTGTCTGTTAGAGAAAGCCCACGGAATAAGCCCTCCATTCGCTTTTCTGGCGTTAAGATCATGCCTTCCTGGATCATCTGCCGTGGCTTCGGCTTGGTGATTTCCTTACCGTTGAAAAAATAATGGATATTTTTAGAATATCGAAGGCCGAACAAGCATTGCATGCATTCCGTTCGTCCAGCTCCAACGAGACCATAAAATCCAACGACTTCACCCGGGTATGCTTTAACTGAAATATTATGTACTTTTCCCCCGTAATGAATTTCTTCCACCTCAAGCAGCGGCTGTTTGTCCTTGGTCGGTGTTTGTGAAATTATTAACGGCTTAATTTTATCCTGACGCAGCATCGCATCGATACACATTTCCTGCGTCAACTCGTTCGACGGAGCAAACAGAACATTTTGTCCATCTGTGAAAACAGCAATCTTATCGGCAATTTCATAGACTTCTTCGAATTTATGAGAAATGAAAATAATAGCGATTTCTCGTTCTGATTTAATACGCTGAATGAATTGCAAAAACGGTTCAATTTCTCCTTGTCCGAGTGATGCCGTCGGCTCATCCAGGATCAGAATTTTGGGGTTGGTGCGTAAGGCGCGCATGATTTCAATAAGCTGTTGTTCCCCTGCGCCCATCTGCTCAACCGGCGTATTCAGGTCAACGTTCAGCCCAAGGTCGTGCTTGATTTGCTCGGCCAACGAGTTTAGTCCTTTTCCGTCAATCAGTCCACTGCGGCACGGCTCATGTCCCAGGCAAATGTTCTGAGCGCCTGTCAACATACCCACAAGATTTCTCTCCTGATAGACCATACTAATTCCACGCGATATAGAATCAGCCGGTGTCTGAAACCGGACTTCTTCTCCTTCTACAGCAATGCTTCCCTTGTCCGGATGATAAATACCAGTCAGCATTTTGCAAAACGTGCTCTTGCCCGCGCCGTTTTCTCCTACAATCGCCAGGATTTCATGCTTATCCAGTGATAAAGATATGTCTTTATTTGCAGCAACATCGCCGAAGTATTTCGTTAATCCTTTCACTTCCAAAACAGCTTGTTTCATAATCATTCTCCCATATCAAGCTTGCAAAGGGGCTACCTCAAAGTTCCTTCTTGAGGTAGCCCCGAGTTGTTAACCTTCGTAAGCTTCAACCATGTAAATTCCAGGACCATCCGTCCAGTCCCACCATGCCGCTTCACCTGTAACGGAGGCATCATAGTAGTCAAATGCGCAATGAATCGATGTACCAATTGCAGGAACATTGTCTTTTGTCACAATGCTTCCCTCTGTGTAAATCGCATTTCCTGCCTTATCAAGAAGGCATCCCGGATCCCCCGGATTCATGCCTTCAATTTGAATCTGGCGAACAAGCTCCGACACTTGATGTGCAAACAGCTCCATCGGTTGTGCATAGCTATACTTAAGCGGAGAGTCATCGCGGATATACGCCCAGCTCTGTTTGCCGCCATCAATACCGATTACAAAGCATTTTTCACCGTTCGGGTCACCATTTGCCTTGATAACTTCTGCAGCGCCCATTGCGCCGTTGTCGCCATAAGAGAAAATGCAGTTAATCTCATCACCATATTTTTGCAGCCACGTGCGAGCCATTTCCTGACCTGCCATCATGGAACTTCCAAGAGACGTCAGCAGCGCAGATACGTCATCTGTAACAACAAGCTTCATGTTGGGGCGGAACTCGCCTTCCAGATAGCCAATAACAGGGAACATACGCTCACTCGATGCGAGCTGGCTGTCGCAGCGAATCGCAGCAATGTCAAGATCCCAGTTGTAGTCAATGCCCACACGATACAGCAACTGCATTGTTGCAACAGAGCCCGGAATGCCAATATCCGTGATAATGCCCTGGTCAATTGATCCAATAATGCTGTAAACGCCAATTTCCATCTCTCTTGCCGTCTTGTAGAGGTCTACGTGCGTTTCCACCGACATTGGGTTAATTAGAACGATTGCATGGACGTTTTGGTTGATCAGGCTCATAAACGCATCGTTGTAGTTCGCCTCTGTTTCATAATAGACAGGCACGTAGTCCCAACCACGATGTGCGCACTCGATCTGAAGCTGGTGATCAATTCTCTTGATTGATTCCGCAGAAACATCTTTTGTGATGGCTCCCATACGGAACGTTTCGCCTTCCGCAAGGGTTTTGGGTCTGGCAAAGGCATCAAACGAATCCGAACTAACTTTTGTAGCCTCAGTTGCTTCGGTTGCCTCAGTTGCTTCAGCTGCCTCAGTTGCTTCCGTTTCACGCTCTTCGGCTGAAGTCACCGGACTGCCTTGGCTGTCATCGCTTGCCGCTTCTTTTCCAGCACAGCCCATCAGCGATACCAGAAGCATTACGGCTACCATCAAACACGCAATTGTTCTTTTCATTTTTTCCTCCTGTTTTTTCTGCTTTAAGCAGTTATTGACTGTATTATCATTTGCGAAGATTTTCGCATCTCAGTTCCACTCACTCCAGGAGCGCCGGAAAATAAATGCGCGGAACCCGTGCGGAAATTGCACATGTTACATCGCCCGGAGCTGTCTGATTCACACCGCCAAGTTCCATCGCGCTGACTTCATTTTCCCCGTCCACGCCAAGTAGGATTGCGTAATCGCCTTCTTTTACGTCTGGCACATTGCTGATATCTGCCATAAAGTAGTCCATGCATATTTTCCCGATAACCGGAGCGTAAACGCCGTTCAAAAGAACTCTCGAACGATTCGAGTAATTCTGTTTGTAGCCGTCTGCATATCCTGCTGCTATAACGGCAATCTTTATCGCTTTTTCAGTGCGATACATGCGATCATAACTGACGCTCTCTCCCTGCGGTACATCATGGATTTGCAAAACGCGCGCACGCCAGCAAATTGCCGGCAGAAGTCCGAGCCGTTTGCGATATTCGTCGGAAATACATTGACCCAAAACAGTCATGCCAGTCCGTACCATATCCAGTTCCATTTCCGGATGTGTAAGAAACGCGGAAGTGCTGCAGCAATGGCGCAGTCCCAGTGAAAACCCAAGATGTTCCATGCGTTCGCAAAAGCTTACAAATGTAGAATATTGCGTTTGCGTAAAAGCTTGGTCATCCAAATTCTCAGATCCGGCGCAAGCAAAATGCGTATACACCCCTTCGATCTTTAATGAAGGCATTTTAAAAATACGCCCTGCTTCTTCGCAAGCATTCCCTACAGAGAATGTCCGGCAGCGAATGCCAGTTCGGTTCAGGCCTGTATCGACCTTCACATGGCACAAGACCGACTGACCACTTCGCTCACATTCCCGCTGTATCTGTTCTGCATAAGAAACAGAGCTTATTGTCAGTGTAAATTCATTTTGACAAACCGTATTTATCTCGTTCGGATCGACGGGACCAAGGAGCAATACTGGCGTCCGGAGACCTGTGCGCCGAATCATCAACGCCTCTTGTAACGTTGCCACTGCAAACATATCCGCATTCCTACATGCAATCGCACATTGCTCGATGCCATGTCCATACGCATTTGCCTTCAGAACAACCATCAGTTTGCATCCTTTTTTGATTGTTGCCCGTACTAATTCAAGATTGTTTCTAATGTGATTCAAATTGACCTGTGCATAATTTCGATAGTATTCGCCCATGTATTCAAGCCCCATCATCTTACATTGTGTTTGATTTCTTTGTTGTTTTCAGAATTTTTTTATGTTCATATCATACAACGCTTTCTTTTCCTTGTCAATATTATTTTCATAATTTTCGCTAAAATTCTTACTTTATTTTTGTTCTACGACATGCTATTATAATAGTAACTACATATATTGACTTTGGAGGATTATGACGTGGGAGACTTTGCAATGAATTATCGCTCTATGCAGCCTTGGATTCATCAGATTTTGGACCTGTTGGAAGCGCATTTCGGATCTAGCGTTGAATTTGTAGTTCATGATCTAACATTGAATTACGAGCATACCATTGTCGATATTCGAAACGGAGAAATTACAGGAAGGCAGATTGGCGATACTGGAGATATTCTTGGTCTGCAGGTCCTCCGTGGAACAGAAAATAATTCTGATGATAATTTTTATCAGAATATCTCTTTCACAAAGGATGGACGGACTGTTCGTTCCTCCACGCTATTTTTGCGCGATACGCAAGGAACGCCTACTGTTTGCATTGCCATTAATGAAGATATTACAAAATATACCGAATTCGAGCATGTGCTACAAAGCAAAATGCAAATTCCTTCTGACGCTTCAACAAACGCAAGCCTCGGTAAGGGGAACGTAAATGACATGCTGGATTATTTGATCAGCCAAGCACAACTCTCGATTGGAAAGAACACTGCTCTGATGACGAAGGAAGATAAAATTGCATATATCCATTTTCTTGACGAGCATGGCGCTTTTTTAATTACAAAATCCGGTCAGCGCATCTGTGAAGCACTCAGTATTTCAAAATACACGTTATATAATTATCTTGAAATTTCAAGAGAAGTTGCTAAAAAAAATTGATCGTATCAGTACACGGGTTGCCAAAATACAGCCGCACCCCCTGACACAGATTGTGACCCAGGTGTGCGCGAAAGCGTGTGGACGCAGTAGACAGAACCTCGCAAAATCCCACACTTTTCGCTGTCAGAACGGATGTATTAGACGCAAAACCGCCTAATATCACAAGCCGATCGCAGCTGGCAGTCATGAGGTCAGCGGTTCGATCCCGCTTATCTCCACCAAAACAAAAAGTCATTCCGTAAGGAATGGCTTTTTTGTTTTGGCTGGGCATACGTGGCGCGAGAAGCGCTGTGGTTCGACCGAATGCATTTTTGCGGCGCAAAAGCGCCGCTTTTTCTGCATGCAATGCAGAAAACATAAGAAAATGCAATCGGCACGGAGGCGGCGCAGCCGCCGGAGTATCCCGCTTATCGTTCCACTTTCCTTTCTCGAAAATCAGCCGCATTTCTTTAGTCATGCGACCTGACCCAGATTTGACCCAAACGGGCGCGAAAACGCGGTGGATTTATCGAGATTTATTTGACAAAACAGCACGAATATTTCTTGAACGATATAAATCAAATTCCAGCTTCAGGTGGGCAATTCACGCTCGCTTGCGGTGTGTTGCCCATGGATTTTCCTGCGGTTCTCTGCTATACTGAACGAAAAGACGCGAATGCGGCGGAGGTCGGGCGTTTTTCCGCTTGCATGGTATCAATCTTGCAGAGTGGAGTTTCCGGATGAATCTGAATCAGGTGAAATCATTGTTTACCGCCACCGATTTTGAACGTGGGATGGAATATTACCGGAAGGGGCGGGTCACGGATATACAGTGTACGAAAGCCGGAACGGAAACGAATGTCAGCTGCACTGTCCGCGGCAGCGAACGCTACACGGTGCGCTTCACCGAAATGGCAGAAGGACGGCTGCACATCAGCTGCACCTGCCCGCGTTACGCCGACGTTGGCCGCTGCAAGCACCTTGCCGCCGCCATGATCGCCTATATAGGCGAGCCGCCGCGCGAGTCTGTGCCCGGCAGCGACTCGTGTGCACGGTGGATGCTTCAGCGCTATCTGCAAATTACACAGGAATCGATTGAGCCTTCACAGCAGCCCATCCGCTTGACTGCGGTGCTGCGCGCCGGATACAGAACCGAATATCCCTCGTTTTCCCTTCGTGTCGGGTTTGACCGGCTGTATAGCGTACAGAATATCCGGGAGTTTCTGGACAATGTAAGCCAGCGCCGGACAGTCGTCTACGGAAAAGGACTGACGCTGGAGCATAACCTCGAACTGTTTGAACCGAAGGCGCAGGCCCTGATCCGGCTTTTGATGAACGAATACGGCAGGTACCGCGCACTCGGTTCTTCTTCCTACTATATGGGCTACGAGCCCCCGGATTATCGAAAAAACGAGATCACGCTGACCGGCGATTCCTTTGATCGGTGGTTTGATCTTTTGTCGGACGCACCGGTAGACTGCGCAGGCTCCAGGCCGCTCACGCTCACACAGGCCGACCCGCAGGTTCGTCTGCAAATTGCGGAAGAAGGCGGCGGTGCATGGCTGACGGTCCAGACGCCCTGCCCCTACCGCTTTTTCGGCAGCTACCGGAGCTTATATGCGCTCGGCGGCGGCAAGCTTCTGCGCTGCTCGGGCGAGTTTCGGGAAAAGATCTACCCGCTGCTCGAAGCAACGCAGCAGACCATGTATCTGGCGCGGAAGGATCTTCCGACCTTCTGCGGCTGTGTGCTGCCGGCGCTCGACGGACAGGTCGAGATCGAAGATCCGCAGAAGCTTTTACAAAACTACATCCCCGATCCCTGCACGGTCTGCTTCTATTTTGATATGGAACAGGACACGCTGCTTGTCAAGCCGGTCTTCCGGTACGACACCCATTCGATCGCTTTCGACGACAGCTCCGAGCCAGACGGTGTGCGGCGAAACAAAAAAGAAGAAAGTGCCGCTTTGCTGTTCGTCCGGCGCTATTTTCAGCAGCAGGGACAGCAGTTCGTTTTACAGGGCGAGGACGCGGCCTATGATTTTCTCACCGGTCCGGTCGACGCTTTCCGCCGCAGAGGCGAGGTCTATTTCAGTGACCGCCTGAACCGCAAGCGTCTCCAGCCCGCACCGACCAGCGTCGGCCTTTCCGTTTCCGACGGCCTTCTGACGTTGACGCTGGACACCGGCGGCTATCCGCCCGAGGAGCTTTCGGCGCTTTACCGGAGTATGCTGCTGCGCAGAAAATATCACCGCCTTCCGGACGGCCGGTATCTGGAGCTGAACGGTTCGTCGTGTGAAAAGCTTGCGGAAATGGTGCAGATGCTCCAGCTCACCAATCGGGAGCTTGCCTGCGGCAAAGCGACGCTTCCGGCGTATCGCGGTCTCTATCTCGATGAGCTGCTGTCCGGAAGCGACGGCATACAGGTCAGCCGCGACAGCCAGCTGCGCAGCATGATCCGCAATTTCAAGACGCTCTCCGAGAGTGACTACGCCCTGCCATCGGGGCTGAACGCACAGCTTCGATCCTATCAGCAGATCGGCTATCAATGGCTCAAAACACTGGAGGGATACGGCTTCGGCGGAATTCTCGCAGACGAAATGGGACTTGGAAAGACCCTTCAGATGATTGCGTTTTTAGCAACCGTCCCCCAAAAGACCGCCGGTGTACCAAATCTCGTTATATGTCCAGCCTCACTGATCTACAACTGGGGAGACGAGCTGCAAAAATTTGCCCCGCAGCTGCGCTATCAGCTGATTCTGGGAAACACTGCAGAGCGTGAACGCCTTCGTGCTGCGGGCGCAGAATGCGACGTGTGGGTCACGTCCTATGAGCTTGTCCGGCAGGATATTGAAGCGTATGCGAAGCTGCAATTTTACTGCTGCGTGCTCGACGAGGCCCAGCACATCAAAAACGCCGCTACGCTCGCGTCCAAGGCCGTCAAGCGTCTTTCGTGCAGGCAGCGGTTTGTCCTGACGGGAACGCCGATCGAAAACCGGCTCAGCGAGCTCTGGAATCTGTTCGATTTTCTCATGCCCGGATATCTTTACACAAGCCATGCGTTCCGCGAAAAACTGGAAAAGCCGATCCTCAAGTCTAAAAATCCGGACGCGGTTTCCCAACTGCGGCGGCTGGTGCAGCCGTTTCTGCTGCGCAGGCTGAAAAAGGATGTCCTCAAGGAGCTTCCGCCCAAGGAAGAATATATCCGAAAGATATCTCTGTCCGAGGAGGAACAGAAGCTCTATTACGCCTGTGTGCAGGCCGCCGTTGCAGATCTCGGAGACGAGCAGAGCAAACTGCAAATTCTCGCCGCGCTGACCCGGCTGCGGCAGGTGTGCTGCGATCCGGGGCTCTGCTTTGAAAATTTCGAAGGTCCAACGAGCAAGCTGGATGCCTGCGTGGAATTGTGCGAGGCGATGGCGGAAAACGGTCATCAGATCCTGCTGTTTTCTCAGTTCACCTCCATGCTTGATCGGCTGCGTGAGCGGCTGGACGCGCTGCATATTTCGAATTTCACGCTTCAGGGCTCGACGCCCAAGGAAAAACGGGCTGCAATGGTCAAAGCATTCAACGCAGGCGGCGCCTCGGTTTTTCTGATCTCTCTGAAGGCAGACGGAACGGGTCTGAATCTGACGGCAGCCGACATTGTGATCCACTACGACCCATGGTGGAACCAGGCAGCGCAGGATCAGGCGACGGACCGTGCCCACCGCATCGGCCAGCAGGCACACGTGCAGGTCTATAAGCTGATTGCAAAGGACACCATCGAAGAAAAAATTCTGGAGCTTCAGGAAAAGAAGGCAGCATTATTGGACACAATATCCGGCTGTGAAGAAGCGGGCATTCTCAATATGTCTTCCGAAGAGCTGCTCTCGCTGCTGAAAAGCTGACATCTGATTCCAGCAGTGCAGACTCCACGCTGCTGGATTCCTGACCTGACTGAATTTTCTCCGAAAAAGTGTGTTTCTCTCCTACTGCTTCGAACGTATTTTGCAGTATAAATCCATTCGACCAGCCGAGCGTGACAGCCCTGCAAAAGCAACTGCTCGTTTCAGGAAAATTATAGCAATTTTCAATAATACAGCAGAAGCTTTCACTTTTGAGAAAAAGTGGTATAACAGAGGCAGAGAAGGTGGGAACTATGCTGCACAATGAAGCTCGAAAATTGATCCGCAAATTGCAAGTGCAAGTTGGACACCTGCACGGTAGAACTTAGTGAATCAGAGCGTCGGTCAGGATGGA
>ERZ772882.3265-NODE-3265-length-13114-cov-7.844475_pt1 | contig 13114 bp, 10 predicted proteins | sample MGYA00580576_ERZ772882 | MGnify/ENA primary metagenome ERZ772882 (study PRJEB29015, sample SAMEA2737658) | human gut metagenome | biome: human gut; feature: human-associated habitat; material: faeces | place: China | collected 2012 ... | reverse complement strand
CGTTAGAATCATACTTTTTTACCCCTTAAGTTTCCGTTACTTCTTAGGTAACGGATAAGGTACTCATTCACAGGAAAACAGATGAAAACAGAAAAACATGGACAAGAACCGCCTACAGCAATGTTTTTCTAACCTACGCGAAGGGAAAAGCATCTTTGAAAACAGAATATAGGAATATCGGGCATGATAAAACAAAACCATCATGTCCTGATATATTTTTGTTGCATATTTCAACAAATCAGAAAAAAAAGAAGATTTTACTTGTTTACTATTTGTATTTTTGCATATCTTTGCACCGAATAATTATCCGTTACCTAAGAAGTAACAGAAACATTTCGCCCTTGATTTCTAATACTTTATCGTCAATTATCTACCTAAACGATAGTTTCTAATGTAAGATAAATTCCCTTTATTTACCTCTGTACGTTCTCTTAGCTCAAAACCTTTTAAATAGATTTGTGTGGTTTTTATAGATTTATGTCCCAATGATTCACTAATCATTTCAATTGGCACTCCACGATACTTGGCTGTCGTTGCCCAGGAATGGCGAAGTGTGTAAGAAGAAACGGGAGAATTCAAACGTAGAGCTCTCGCCAAATCCTTCAAACGATTATTGAATCTCCGAAGAGCCGACTGATATTCACGGTATGCCCTTTCATCCTTCCGTTTCTTGTTACCGCAAAGTATATCGAACAGATAGTCAGGACAATCAGGAATGGGTTCCTGATTATTCCGGAGTTGATTAATCATTCCCCTGGCAGTATCAAGCACTTCCACGCTCATGGGAGTTTTCGTCTTGATTCGATTATAACGTAATACACTCTGATCTAAAGCAGATTTTTCCAGATGAGCTAAATCAGCAAATGACATTCCACCAAACTGGAACATCAGGGCGGCAATAGTTTGTGTACGACGTAAACGCTCCGATTTGGGATCTTCATACAGAAGTTTATGCAATTCACCGGCAGGCAAAGCTTTCTTTTGCCGGACATCCACACCTGTATAAACATCATGAAATAATCGGGGAACATAAGGGGCGCTACCCGCTTCCACTCCCCGATTGTAAATACTACGAAGCATACGCATATACGTAGAAATCGTATTGGGCTTCAAACCACACTCATAAAGATACTGACCATAACGTCGTAAACGTTCTTTGGTGACCTGTCTGAACGACATGTTCAACGTACCGCAAAACTTACCGAAAGAATAAAGGGCATTCTTATAGACGTGCGCAGTAGAATAGCGCCCCTCCTTTCGTAAACGATTGATGTAGTTCTCACCACATCGACTAAATCCATTTTTATTCATCATTTGCATCACTAGTTATTTTATATATATACTATTTGGCAAGCGACAAAAGAACAAATCTTTTTGCAGGTTCAATTTCACTTTCCAGATATTATCATCTAATTAACATTTATTAATATTGCAAAAATTAATTAATTATGAGCAGTAAAAAAACTAAAAAAGGTAGTAAAAGCGACAAAGCAAAAAGAAATGTTCAAACAGTGGAAAAAGCCCCCGGAAGACATTCAAAGGAAGAAATCATCAGTGAAGAAGAACTGGATAACAGAATAGCAATTGATGGAGATATCCGCCTTTATCTCACCATGCATTTAAGAATCTTTATTGATGGATATTTCCACCATCCCAAGAAAAAAAAGCTGATAAATTTGGCCCAATATATCTATGACCAAAAAATATTATACATTCACAAACACGGCGGCTATAAGTTAATGGAATTTAGCAGTATACACGCAGAATTGGCAGCATTGAAAAAGCCTGTCGAAGAAGAGTATATGAAAGAAAAAAAGGAAAAAAGAGAACAAGCTGAAAAAGTCAAAAGCAAGTACTAAGAAAAAATAATTGTACAGGCCAAATGTAAGACCTACTTTTGACGCCGTTTTCAGTCGACTAGAAACAAGACTAATTTCTTCAGAAAAATAGTGACGCTATCACAATGAAATAGCGTCACTATAATGGAAGGATAGTGACGCTATGACAACAACATACCGTCACTATCCCCAAGAAGAAGTTTGCATTTACAATTATCAATATTTCTTTCAATTAAAACAACTAAGGAATGAAAAGAAAAATGGAAAAAGACAAGTTGACAGCTTGCAAATTAGTATGGAAAAAACGTATTACTGCCGAAAAAGGAATTTCGGAAAAATGTGCGGAGAAAATAGTACAGAAGTGCATCAAATTAATAGAACACATGCTATATGGGAATGCAATGATAGCTTTCCGTAAGCAAGACGGAACATTTTGTTTAGAAAAAGGAACATTGGTAGGATACGAAAAATTCTTTCATCGGGATTTCAAAATTACAGCAATACAGGAGTCTGTTATCTATTGGAGTGAAGAACAAAAAGGATGGAGAAGATTTATGATCGGAAACCTGATAGAATGGAAAGCTATTGTGTAATTTTATAATGAAAAATATTGAACTATGAATATGATTAATAAAGGGATACCTTACTTCCCGACACCGGCAAACTTTTTTGACGAAGAAGTGATGGAATTATTAGAAGCTAAATTTGGAGTATTAGCTTCTTACATTGTCATGCGATTGCTTTGTAAAATATACAAAGAAGGATATTACATCTCTTGGGGAAAGGAACAAAACCTGATTTTTGTCCGCAAAGTAGGCGGCGGGATCAAAGAAGATATGATGGAAAAGATTGTTGACCTGTTATTGGAGAAAGGATTTTTCCATAAGGAAACCTACGAAAAATACGGCATACTCACTTCGGAACAGATTCAAAGGGTGTGGTTCGAAGCTACTACACGAAGGAAAATAGATTTCTCCCAACTACCTTATTTATTAGAGACCAAGAAGAAAAAAGGGATGCAAAAAGAAGAGTTGAACGCGGAAAATGCAGACATTTTTGAAACTCAAGAGGAGGTGAGTCAAGAAAATGCAGACATTTCCCGACAAACTAAACTAAAGGAAACTAAACTAAATCATGAAGAAGAAGAAACCAACGTTGTTTCGATTGAAATTCCGGGGTATGCCTACAATCTGGCTACACACAACATAGCAGGATTGATGGAGAGCCTGGACAACCATAAAGTGACTGACCCAAAAGAGAAACAGACGATTCTCCGGCTATCGGACTATGGCAGGAAAGGCACCCAAGTGTGGAAACTGCTCTCCAATACAGCCTGGAGCAAAATCGGAGCACCGGGGAAATATATCATTGCAGCGTTAGCCAGTGGACGGAAATAAACCGACTGATTAAAAGCTGATAAAAAAGGTACGAAAAATCTGTGCTTTTCACAAATTCTTCGTACCTTTACGCTCCGGTAAAACAAGTTCTATCCACATAAAAGATAACAAAATGGAAAACAGAAGTTTAGTAACCATTGCCGAACATTCTAAAGAAAAAATCCTCTACATGCTCGAAATGGCGAAGCAGTTTGAAATGAACCCCAATCGCCGGTTATTACAAGGAAAGGTTGTAGCAACCCTGTTCTTTGAACCCTCCACTCGTACCCGCTTGAGTTTTGAAACAGCTGCCAACCGTCTCGGTGCACGAGTAATCGGATTCTCTGACCCCAAAGCTACCAGCTCTGCCAAAGGGGAAACACTTAAAGACACGATCATGATGGTGAGCAACTACGCAGATATTATCGTCATGCGACACTATCTCGAAGGAGCTGCACGGTATGCCAGCGAAGTAGCCCCGGTACCCATTGTCAACGCAGGTGACGGAGCCAACCAGCACCCGTCGCAGACGATGCTCGATCTTTACTCTATCTACAAGACGCAAGGAACGCTGGAAAATCTGAATATTTTCCTGGTGGGTGACTTGAAATACGGCCGCACCGTACATTCATTGCTGATGGCGATGCGACACTTTAATCCGACTTTCCATTTTATCGCTCCCGAAGAGCTGAAAATGCCGGAAGAATACAAACTTTACTGCAAAACGCACCAAATAAAATACGTTGAACATACAGACTTTTCCGAAGAGATTATCGCCGACGCCGATATTCTGTATATGACCCGTGTACAACGCGAACGTTTCACCGACCTGATGGAATATGAACGGGTGAAGAATGTATATATTCTCCGTAACAAAATGTTGGAGAACACACGTCCGAACCTGCGTATCCTGCACCCGCTTCCCCGTGTCAACGAAATTGCTTACGATGTGGATGACAATCCGAAAGCATACTATTTCCAACAGGCACAAAACGGTCTGTATGCCCGCGAAGCAATCCTTTGCGATGTATTAGGTATCACATTAGATGACGTTAAAAACGATATTTTATTATGAGCGAAAATAAACAAGCATTGCAAGTAGCTGCCCTGAAAAACGGGACAGTGATTGACCATATCCCATCCGAAAAGCTCTTTACCGTAGTGCAACTGCTCGGTGTGGAACAGATGACTAGCAATATCACTATCGGATTCAACCTCGACAGTAAGAAACTAGGTAAAAAAGGGATCATCAAGATTGCAGATAAATTCTTCTGCGACGAAGAGATTAACCGTATTTCAGTAGTTGCCCCGCACGTCAAACTGAATATCATCCGCGATTACGAAGTAGTGGAAAAGAAAGAGGTGAAAATGCCGGATGAACTTCGGGGCATCGTGAAATGTGCCAATCCGAAATGTATCACCAACAACGAACCGATGGCCACTATCTTTCATGTGATAGACAAGGATAATTGTATCGTAAAGTGCCATTATTGCGAGAAAGAGCAGAAACGTGAAGAGATTACAATCCTCTGAATAAACGTATGGGCCTATGAAACAGGACTGGAAACCAGGAACGATGATCTATCCGCTGCCGGCTGTACTGGTCAGCTGCGGAAAGGAAGAAAGCGAATATAATATGTTCACAGTAGCATGGACGGGTACGATTTGTACAAACCCGCCCATGTGTTATATATCCGTACGTCCGGAACGCCATTCTTATGACATTATCAAAAAAAACATGGAGTTTGTCATCAACCTGACAACGAAAGATATGGCTTTTGCCACCGACTGGTGCGGAGTTCGTTCGGGACGTGATTATCATAAATTTGATGAGATGAAGCTGACACCCGGACAGTGTACGGTGGTTAGTGCTCCGTTGATTGAAGAATCTCCTCTTTGCATTGAATGCCGTGTGAAAGAAATCATCTCTCTCGGCTCACACGATATGTTTATCGCTGACGTAGTAAATGTGCGTGCAGACGACCGGAACCTGAATCCTGAAACCGGAAAGCTGGAACTGGCCGAAGCCAATCCGCTGGTATATGTGCACGGAGGATATTATAATCTGGGAGAGAAAATCGGTAAATTCGGTTGGAGTGTAGAAAAGAAGAAATCATAAAAAGTGCGATATTGCCATGAATATGCTGCGTAAATTCATCCTTCCCGGTTTGTTAGCCATAGCCTGCACGGCTGTCGGCCAGAACTATAACGCAGAAAAAGTAGACCGCCCCAATACAAAAAAAATAAATATCGGTATCAAGGCGGGATTCAACTCTTCCATGTTCATGGTGTCTGAACTGAAAATTAAGGATGTAACTATCGATGAGGTGCAGAATAACTACAAGATAGGTTATTTCGGCGCCCTCTTTATGCGCATCAACATGAAGAAGCATTTCATTCAGCCGGAAGTGTCCTATAATGTAAGCAAATGTGAGATCACTTTCGATAAGCTCGGTTCGCAGCATCCTGCCATCGAGCCTGATTATGCTTCCGTGCAATCGGTGTTGCACAGTGTGGATTTCCCTATTTTATACGGCTATAATGTGGTGAAAAAAGGGCCTTACGGAATGTCTATCTTCGCAGGCCCCAAACTTCGCTACTTATGGGGAAAACACAATGAAATCACTTTTAAGAATTTTGACCAAAAAGGGATTCACGAAAGGCTGTATCCGTTCAATGTCAGTGCAGTGATCGGTGTAGGCGTCAACATCTCCCGTATCTTTTTCGATTTCCGCTACGAGCAAGGCATCGGAAATATCTCCAAGTCCATCATTTACGACAATATCAATTCCGACGGCAGCACGGGAGTGAGCAACATTATTTTCCGTCGCCGTGACAGCGCGTTAAGTTTTTCGCTGGGATTCATCCTTTAAGAATAAAATATCATTAAATCCGGCTTTTTACTAACATTTTTCTTGTACTTCCTTCATTCTTTATTTATTTTCATTAACTTTGTGCGCTTAAAATAGGTATCTCGAATTAGAAATTTAATCTTACTTATAAAAGAATGAAAAGAGACGACATCATTTTCGACATCATCGAAAAAGAGCATCAACGCCAGTTGAAAGGAATCGAGCTTATTGCATCAGAAAATTTTGTGAGTGACCAGGTAATGCAGGCAATGGGTTCTTGCCTGACTAACAAGTACGCAGAAGGTTATCCCGGCAAACGTTATTACGGAGGTTGCGAAGTAGTAGACCAAAGCGAACAAATCGCTATCGACCGCCTGAAAGAAATTTTTGGCGCGGAATGGGCAAACGTACAACCACACTCGGGAGCACAAGCTAATGCTGCTGTTTTCCTCGCAGTTCTGAATCCGGGCGACAAATTCATGGGATTAAATCTTGCACACGGCGGACACCTTTCTCATGGCTCACTGGTAAACACTTCCGGTATCATCTATACTCCTTGCGAATATAACCTGAATCAGGAAACTGGACGCGTTGACTACGACCAGATGGAAGAAGTCGCTCTACGTGAGAAACCGAAAATGATTATCGGTGGTGGTTCTGCATACTCTCGTGAATGGGATTACAAACGTATGCGTGAAATCGCCGACAAAGTAGGCGCTATCCTGATGATCGACATGGCTCACCCTGCCGGCCTGATCGCTGCCGGAGTGCTCGAAAATCCGGTTAAATATGCACATATCGTCACTTCTACTACACATAAAACACTTCGCGGACCTCGTGGTGGTGTCATCATGATGGGTAAGGATTTCCCCAATCCGTGGGGAAAGACCACTCCGAAAGGTGAGATCAAGATGATGTCTCAATTACTGGATTCTGCCGTATTCCCAGGGGTTCAAGGTGGACCGTTGGAACATGTAATTGCTGCTAAAGCAGTTGCTTTCGGTGAAATCCTGCAACCTGAATTTAAGGAATATGCTAAACAAGTACAAAAGAACGCTGCTGTACTTGCACAGGCTTTAATCGACCGTGGTTTTACCATCGTTTCCGGTGGTACAGACAACCACTCTATGTTGGTTGACCTGCGTAGCAAATATCCTGAACTGACAGGTAAAGTGGCAGAAAAAGCATTGGTTTCTGCCGATATTACTGTTAACAAGAACATGGTTCCGTTCGACAGCCGTTCAGCTTTCCAGACTTCCGGTATCCGTTTGGGTACTCCCGCTATCACAACTCGTGGTGCAAAAGAAGATTTGATGCTCGAAATTGCTGAAATGATCGAGACTGTATTGTCTAACGTAGAAAATGAGGAAGTTATTGCACAAGTACGTGCACGTGTCAATGAGACAATGAAGAAATATCCTCTTTTTGCTTATTAAAAAACGATTTCAAAGCTAATAGCTTCACTGTTATCAGCTTTATTTCTTATTTATAAGGTCTGCTCTTTGTGAAAGGAGCAGGCTTTTTTTATTTATTAACGGTCCCGCTCGAACCATCTGTCCATATTTTCGTTTTTCTTACTATAAAAGAAATATATGATGTCATATATCACTCATAGCAAGGACGAATTCAACCGTACAGTGTGCAAGAAGAGAAAACAGAAGCGCACTGGACTCTATATACAGTCATCCCCGTCTTTCCACATTTTATTTCATAGGGAAAGACGGGGATTTATTTTACCGGCATCATACCGGAATATTTTTTTGAGGTATATATTTTAGCTCAATCCTTCTATTTCTCCATCCACAATATCGATGTGCAATGCTTGCGGCTCCTTGGGTAATCCCGGCATACGAAGAATTTCTCCGGCAATGGCTACAATCATTTCAGCTCCGTTATTGATAACAATATCTTTAATATGGAACTCGAAGTTATTTACCGCCCCATAAATCTTTGGATCGGCAGAGAATGAATATTGTGTTTTAGCAATACAAACCGGATAATGAGTGATTCCCATTTTCTCAATCAGTTTGATACGGTTGCGTGCAATACTACTATAGGTAATAACGCTGGCTCCGTAAATATTAGTGGCTACCTTTTCGATCTTCTGCTGTATGCTATCTTCTTCTTTATAAGTGTAGCGTAAAGATTCGGACGGATTGTTCTCTATGGTATCTACTACCAGACGGGCCATATCTACTGCTCCCTCTCCTCCTTCACTGAACGCATTGTTAATGGCGAAACCCACTCCCAACTGTTCGCAATGTTCGCGCAGTAATTCCATTTCTTCATCCGTATCGGATGCAAACTTATTGAAAGCTACGATGATGGTCTGACCGAATGAACGAAGGTTACGAACGTGTTTGTCGAGATTACGCAATCCTTCTTTCAAGCCTTCCATATTCGGCTCTTTGATACGGTCGAGACTGACACCTCCGTGCATCTTTAATCCTTGTGCCGTAGCGACAATCACTGTGAGACGTGGTTGGAGTCCGCTCTTGCGACATTTGATATTATAGAATTTTTCTGCACCGAGATCGGCACCGAATCCGGCTTCTGTTATTACATAATCACCGAAAGACATTGCCAATTTAGTGGCCAGAATAGAGTTACAACCATGTGCGATATTAGCAAACGGACCACCATGTACAAAAGCAGCGGTTCCTTCGGTAGTCTGCACTAAATTAGGATGGATAGCATCTTTCAACAACACAGTGATGGCTCCTGCCACTCCCAAATCTTTCACAGTAAAAGGTTGGTCGTCATACGTGAAGCCCAACAGGATATTTTCAATACGGCGACGCAGATCACTCACATCTTTAGAAAGGCAAAGAATTGCCATAATCTCCGAAGCAGGAGTAATATCGAAACCGGACTCTTGGGTAATCCCGTTCGATTTAGGTCCGAGGCCGACAACGATGCTGCGCAACGAACGGTCGTTCACGTCAAGCACTCTCCGCCAAAGAATTTCTTTCAGTCCAAAGCCCTTTGCCTGATTCTGATAAAGATAATTGTCGAGTAAAGCAGAAATCATGTTATGAGCAGAAGTGATGGCATGAAAATCCCCTGTAAAATGGAGGTTAATTTTGTCCATCGGAAGCACTTGTGCATATCCTCCACCGGCTGCTCCTCCCTTCATTCCGAAACATGGACCGAGAGACGGCTCGCGAAGAGCGACAATCGCATTCTTTCCAATTTTATTCAATCCCAAAGCGAGACCGATAGATACTGTAGTTTTGCCAATGCCCGCTTTGGTTGCTGTGATAGCAGTTACCAGAATGAGATTGCTTTTCTTCACTTTCTCTTCATCAATCAGTTGTTCGGGGATCTTTGCTATGTAGCGGCCATAATTCTCCACTTCCTCGCGAGGGATTCCGATACCTTCGGCAACTTGCTTAATCTTCTTCAGCTCAATACTGCGAGCTATTTCTATGTCTGATTTCATACAGAATATGATTAGTTTTATTTTTGAAGGAACAAAAGTATAACAAAAAAGCGAAATAGAGAAATTTAAAGTTCGACGGATATTATATCTCTATTTTTCATAACACAACAAACTCTTTTTACGCTATAACTGTTGTAAATGACATAACCTAAAACAACAACTTAATTATGGAATGGATTATTAATCAATTAAGGGTACATCCTGAACTTGCTATTTTCCTGACGCTCTTTGCCGGATTTTGGCTGGGCAGACTCAAAATAGGGAAATTCTCATTGGGGACAGTCACCAGTGTTCTGCTGGTCGGAGTATTGGTAGGACAACTGAATATCACTGTAGATGGTCCGATGAAAGCTGTGTTCTTTCTGCTCTTCCTGTTTGCCGTTGGCTATAAGGTAGGTCCGCAATTTTTCCGCGGATTGAAAAAAGACGGTCTGCCACAAGTGGGATTCGCTGTACTGATGTGTATTGTCAGTCTGGTAGCCCCGTGGATACTGGCCAAAATCATGGGATATCATGTAGGAGAAGCTGCCGGACTGTTGGCAGGCTCACAAACAATATCCGCCGTTATCGGCGTGGCAAGCGATACGATCAACCAGCTGGGAATCAGCGATGCACAGAAAGCCACGTTCATCAATGCAATTCCGGTAGCGTATGCCGTAACTTATATTTTCGGAACGGCCGGTTCGGCGTGGATTCTGGCTTCTCTCGGCCCTAAAATGCTGGGTGGACTGGATAAGGTGAAGGCCGACTGCAAGGAACTGGAGGCTCAAATGGGAACATCGGAAGCTGATGAACCCGGATTTTCCCCGGCTCTTCGTCCGGTTGTGTTCCGTGCTTATAAAATCACCAATGAATGGTTTGGCAAAGGAAAGAAAGTCAGTGAACTTGAAGCTTATCTATGTAAAAATGATAAACGACTGTTTGTAGAACGGATTCGTCAAAAAAGAGTGGTGAAGGAAGTAGATCCGAACCTGATTCTTCATAAGAATGACGAAGTGGTACTTAGCGGACGCCGTGAATTTGTGATTGGAGAAGAAGACTGGATCGGTCCGGAAGTGATTGATGCACAATTACTCGACTTCCCGGCAGAAACTCTTCCTGTAATGGTGACCCACCGGACTTTTGCCGGAGAAACGGTTTCCAAAATCAGGGCGCAGAAGTTTATGCACGGGGTTAGTATCCGGAATATCAAACGTGCCGGAATCAATGTTCCGGTATTACCTAAAACGATTGTAGATTCGGGAGATATTCTCGAACTTACCGGTCTTAAACATGAAGTGGAAAGTGCTGCCAAACAAATGGGCTATATTGACCGGCCTACCAACCAGACGGATATGATCTTCGTTGGATTGGGTATTTTGCTCGGTGGTCTTTTCGGTGCACTGGCTATTCATCTGGGAGGTGTTCCTATCAGTCTTTCTACCAGTGGCGGCGCATTGATAGCCGGACTTCTGTTCGGTTGGCTACGCAGCAAGCATCCTACTTTCGGAGGTATCCCTGAACCTTCTTTATGGGTATTGAATAATGTAGGACTGAATATGTTTATCGCAGTGGTCGGTATCGCTGCAGGTCCCAGTTTCATTGCCGGATTCAAGGAAGTAGGCGTCAGTCTGTTTATCGTCGGCGCATTGGCAACGGCCATTCCTCTCCTCGCCGGATTGCTGATGGCGAGATACTTGTTCAAATTCCACCCTGCCCTGTCATTGGGATGTACGGCAGGAGCACGTACTACAACAGCTGCATTGGGAGCTATTCAGGATGCAGTGGAAAGCGACACACCGGCATTAGGATATACGGTGACGTATGCAGTCGGCAATACGCTCCTGATTATCTGGGGAGTTGTCATCGTACTACTTATGTAAAACTATATAAATAAATATCATTATGGAAAAGAAAACAAATAACCCTGCCATTACCAAAAGTTATGCCAAGAAAATGGAAACGATCAGCCCGTTCGAGCTGAAAAACAAACTGATCGATATGGCAGATGAAAGTATCAAGAAGATAGCACATACCATGTTGAATGCCGGAAGAGGTAACCCGAACTGGATTGCTACCGAGCCACGCGAAGCCTTTTTTCTGCTGGGACAATTCGGCCTTTGTGAATGTCGTCATGCGTTTTCACTGGAAGAAGGAATAGCAGGTATTCCGCAAAAGGCGGGAATTGCTGCCCGTTTCGAGGCTTTCCTGAAAGAAAACGAGAAAGCTCCCGGTGCTAACCTATTGAAAGAGGGCTATAATTATATGCTGATGGAACATGCTGCCGATCCGGATACACTTATTCACGAATGGGCAGAATCGGTGATTGGCGACCAGTATCCTGTGCCCGACCGTATTTTACATTTTACGGAGTTAATCGTACAGGATTACCTGGCGCAAGAGATGTGTGACCGCCGTCCGCCGAAAGGTACTTTTGACCTTTTCGCGACCGAAGGAGGTACGGCAGCCATGTGTTATCTGTTCGATTCTTTGCAAGAGAATTTCCTGTTGAACCAGGGGGATGCTATTGCTTTGATGGTTCCTGTGTTCACTCCTTATATAGAAATCCCGGAACTGCGACGCTATCAGTTCGACGTTACCGAAATTTCTGCCGACCAGATGACTCCTGAAGGTTTACATACCTGGCAGTATAAGGATGAAGATATAGACAAGCTGAAAGATCCGCGGATCAAAGCGTTGTTTATCACCAATCCGAGTAACCCGCCCAGCTATGCACTTGGCAAGGAGACCACCGAACGTATCATCAACATTGTGAAGAATGATAATCCGAATCTGATGATTATCACGGATGATGTGTACGGAACGTTTATTCCTCATTTCCGTTCATTGATGGCAGAGTTGCCGCACAATACGCTTTGCGTTTATTCGTTCTCCAAATATTTCGGAGCTACAGGATGGAGAACCGCTGTTATCGCTCTACACGAAGACAACATCTACGACAAAATGATTGCCCGCCTGTCGGAGGAGCAGAAATCAATCTTGAACAAACGTTATTCCAGCCTTAGCCTGCAACCGGAAAAGATGAAATTTATTGACCGCATGGTGGCTGACAGCCGACAAATTGCGCTGAATCATACTGCAGGGCTTTCCCTGCCCCAACAGATACAGATGAGTTTGTTTGCCCTCTTCTCGCTCTTGGATAAAGAGGACAGTTATAAAGCCAAGATGCAGGAAATTATTCATCGCCGCCTGCATGCATTGTGGGATAATACAGGTTTCACACTGGTAGAAGATCCGCTGCGTGCCGGATATTATTCGGAGATTGATATGCTGGTATGGGCGAAGAAATTCTATGGGGATGACTTCGTTACTTATCTGCAAAAGACCTACAATCCATTGGATGTGGTTTTCCGCCTGGCAAACGAAACTTCACTCGTTCTGTTGAATGGTGGTGGCTTTGCCGGACCGAAATGGAGTGTGCGTGTGTCACTAGCCAATTTGAATGAGGCCGATTATGTGAAAATCGGACAAAGCATCAAGTGTGTGTTGGAAGAATATGCCCAAACATGGAAAGCATCAAAAGAATGAACTGATTAGACGATTTACGATCGTATGATTGAGGATAGTAACCTCAATCGTACATTGTAAATCGCCTAATCGTAAATA
>ERZ772882.3250-NODE-3250-length-13156-cov-3.615068_pt1 | contig 13156 bp, 10 predicted proteins | sample MGYA00580576_ERZ772882 | MGnify/ENA primary metagenome ERZ772882 (study PRJEB29015, sample SAMEA2737658) | human gut metagenome | biome: human gut; feature: human-associated habitat; material: faeces | place: China | collected 2012 ... | reverse complement strand
ATGATTTATGCCACAAAACATATTTTAATAGAAATTTTGGTGCGGTTGCCCTGGTTATAAAGTCTATATAGTTTAAAAATGAGAATAATTCATATTTTTGTACTTCATGTTTTTAAATAGGAAAAACAGCTGATTCATTAGTAAATGTTTATAAAGTCGATGGACTTTATGAACTAATTAACCGTAACAAGCTGCGCTGACGATATTTTCCGGTAAAATCAGAAAACGATCGGCCTCTCTTCGTGCTTGATAAGTGTCGGATCACGATCTTCCTGATCGGTGAAATCCTTCAGCTTCTCAATTGTGATGGGGTACATCTGCGACGGTAAAAAAAGTGCTCGCAGGTTCCTGCAATTCGATAACTTTCTAAACTCATCGAACGTACAATTTGAAAGTTGCAACGGTCAGGTTTATTTTCTGAATACCTGTGTGTCTTGCAACCTTAGAACCTCTGTAATTGAAAAAAGTTTGCTATGAAAGGACAGATTGCCGATAAACTGAACACAGAAGAACGATGCGAATTGAAAGACGAAGATTTCGGTATTCCCGAAACCCGCGAATTTCCAATGCCCGATGCGCCGCATGTCCGGGCAGCTGAAGCCTATTTCAGGTATGCTCCTGAAGATAAAAAAGAAGAGCTGGCACGCCGGATCTTGATGAAAGCCCGGAAATTCGGAGTAAATATTCAAAGTCCGACTATTCTCGAATGGGACCAAGAGAAAAGTGGAAGATGAGTACAAAAGAACAGTATTGGAAGTATTCCCTCATTACCATTATCCTGGTGATGGGAGTGGTGATCTTTTTCAAGGCTACTCCTTTTTTAGGCGGACTGCTGGGGGCAGCGACCATCTATATTCTGCTTCGCAATCAGATGCTCTATCTGATAGAAAAGAAACATATGAAAAAAAGCCTGATGGCTACCCTCATGTTAATCGAGACTATTCTGATTTTTCTGATTCCGATATCTCTGGTCGTCTGGCTTTTAATCAGTAAATTGCAGGCGATCAATCTCGATCCTAAAAGTTTGATGGAGCCCATCGGGCATGTTTCTAAGCTTGTTCAGGAAAAGACCGGATACGATGTTTTGAGTAAAGGGAATATCGGTGCTTTATTATCGGTGCTGCCTAAAGTCGGCCAAATCTTGATGGGGAGTATCAGTAACTTTATTATCAACGTATTGGTATTGATATTGGTGTTATATTTTATGTTGGTGGGCGGACGGAAAATGGAGGACTATATTATCGATATTTTACCTTTTAACCAGAGGAATAAGCGGGATGTACTGCACGAATTTCATATGGTGGTAAAATCCAATGCTATCGGAGTACCTTTATTAGCCATCATTCAAGGGGGAATTGCCATGTTGGGGTATTATATTTTCGGTGCACCTGAAGTGATTCTGTGGGGAGTCGTGTCCTGTTTCGCTACGGTTATCCCGGTGATCGGCGTGGCTATCGTATGGATTCCGTTGGCTCTGTACATCGGAGCTACCGGACATTGGTGGACGGCTTTGGGTTTATCGGTCTATTGTATTGTAATCGTAGCGAATGTCGATAATCTGATCCGTTCGGTTTTGCAGCGGAAAATGGCGGATACACATCCTTTGATTACCATTTTCGGGGTGGTTATCGGCTTATCCTTATTTGGTTTTATGGGGATTATTTTCGGACCTTTGTTGCTTTCTATCTTTGTCTTATGTGTTCAGATTTTTAAGGCCGAATATCTCGAAGAGCCTCAAGGTCAGAAACGTTTGACCGGTCGTACCGGAGGCCGGACTTAGTCTGCCGCTAAATACTTTTGACTAATTATGTTGACTTTTGGGAACGTACACCCCTTGTATTATAAAATGTAATCTGAAAAATCAGTGTGTTACGACTAAATGAAAGCACAAGTGCAAATTCTTTTTTGTTCCTCCTATTTTTCTCACACCTTTCTTGTTTTTTCATTCGATCGAAAAACTAAAAATCGCCTGTTTTTTTCGGTCAAAATGGCTATATCTACTCCGATAGGGTAGGCTGGCTTCTCATTCAATAAAGCTTTCCTTTTCCTTCCTTTGTATACCTACTTTTTTTATTAAAACAATAATAAGGAATAGATCCACTCGCTCGGCAAAGCGTTCCCGAAGGTGACGCATACCGTTCTTTAACAACGTCTTCACTGTATTTATAGATATACCCAGATAGTCTGCCACCTCCTGATATTTCATCTCCCGAAAAAATACACCTTGAATAATTTCTCGGGTCTGTTCAGGCATTTCCTCAATTGCAGTTCCCACTTCTTGGATCAACGTGTCATTCCACATCATCATTTCCTCCTCTGCGACATCCTCCCGGAACAAATCTAAGCGGTCTCGCAACACATCTTTCTTTTTCAGCCGGTTCAGACAGTTATTTTTTACCGATCGGAACAGGTAAGTCTTCGTTACTTCATTCTGGATTTTCTGGTATGTATCGTCTTTCCAGAAGTTAATAAACACTTCCTGAATCGCATCCTCCGCTTCTTCCTCCGAGACCAAAAAACTAAGAGCATACAGGTACATCGGTTTCGAGTATTCTTTATAAATATGCTCGAATCTTTCCTTTTTTCCTGCTCTATTTTTCGTTTTTTCCATCTTTGATCGCCACATCGCAGACAAAATTACAAATTTATTTGGGTATTTATATACATCTTTATTCCAAATTCCAGTGGTAGGATTAGCGGCGGGGCGATTTTGTATGAATCGGTTATGTGAGTCGAATACCATGTAAACCGGGTTTCAGTTATTTTCTGTGAAAAAAAATTTTTTTTGATTCACCCGATTTTCTTTTTTGTTTTCTATATATAAAAGATAGTGAATTATGGAAACATGGAATGAAACAGATGAGTGGGCTGACCGATATGTGCGGGGAGATCTTTCCGGAGAAGATCGGGTTGCACTGATAAAGTGGTTAGAGGCTTCGCCGGAACACCTCAGGCAGTTCCGAAAGATACTTCAAACGGAAATGCGGGTATCGGCTGCGGGAAAATGGCGGCGGTTAGACCGGACACAGGAACGGGTGTGGGAACGTATTACTCCGGCCCTTGTGAATCGTAAGGAACGGTTGTATTTGTGGGGGATGCGTATAGTGGCTATAATTATCGTTTTGATAGGAGTATTTTTTGCATGGCAAATCCGACAGGCGCCGACAGAAAAGTTTATTCCGGTTGCGGAAGTAGTAAAGATAGAGTCCGGTTCGCCGAAGGCCATTCTGGTGATGAATGCGGGGGAACCGATTGAATTGAAGGAGGGAGAAAGTCGCCAGGTAGCGGATGTCTTTGGAGTTAAGGTAATTCAGGATTCAACGGGTGGCTTGCGGTTTGAAGATAGAGAAGGAGCAGCAGAAGAAGAAATAGGGAAAAGTTCGGTTATCGTACCTGAAAAAGGAGAGTATTTCGTCATATTGAGCGACGGTACGAAAGTCTGGATAAATTCGGATTCGGAATTGGAATTCCCGAATCGGTTCGGCGAGGATATCCGTGAAGTAAAATTAAAGGGAGAAGCCTATTTCGAGGTGACTTCTGATTCGCGGAAACCGTTTTACGTGTTGGCGGGAGAAACAAAAGTACACGTATTGGGAACGGCATTCAACGTGTCGGCTTATCGGGAAGACCGACAAACAGAGGTCGCTTTATTACGGGGAAAGGTGAGTTTTGATGTAAAGGATAAAGTTTATGTACTTGTTCCCGGGGAGATTGCGACTTTAAATCGGGAAAGTGGAGAAACGATTGTCCGGAAAGGCGATGTGGCGGCGATAGTGGATTGGAAGGCGGGACGATTTAACTTTGAAGACATGTCTTTGGAGGAGTTGACTGTGAAGTTGTCCCGTTGGTATGGAGTGACGTTTGTTTTTAGTGATGAAGCAGTCAAAAAATTGCGTTTCTCTGGTGCTATGACGAAGTATAGGACATTGGATTATGTGCTGGATATGATTTCTAAAACAACCGATGTGACATTTAGTTTGAAAGAAAACAGAGTGACAGTTTCTTCGAAGAAATAGACTCATGTGACAACAAATAAAAAATCCCGGATAGTGGTGACGCACGATCCGAGATAGGAGTTCGTTAACTAATATTAACTTATTTACAAAGGTATGAAAAAAAAGCGAATGAGGTGGCTCTTTGTACGTAATTTTGGGCTACGAAGATTTTTAAAGCTTATCAAGTTAAGCGTGTTTTTATTATTGGTTAGTATGCATCTGGCAGTCGCGGATGTAGGGGCTCAGGCTAAAATTACTATCGGGGCAGGAACTGTAACTTATTGGGAATTGTTTAATCAGATCAAGAAACAGACCGGTTTAACGGTGGTATATAGTAATAATGAACTGGATAAGCACAGGACTGTCGAGGCTGGATTTATAGAGTCGGATTTGAGAACCGTATTGGATAAAATTTTAACAGGGACTCGATTGACTTACGAGATTATGGATGAATTCATTGTGTTGAAAGTAGTTCCGGAAGAAAAAAAGAATGTCTTGAATATTGTCGGTCAGGTGACTGATAAGAATAAAGTGCCTCTTCCGGGGGTAACGGTAATTGTAAAGGGATCGAACTTAGGTACGGCAACGGACCAGGAGGGACGATACCGGTTAAATATACCGGAGATTAAAAATCTGTCTTTACTGTTTTCTTTCATCGGGATGAAAACCCGCGAAGTGGTGTATACGGGCAAAGATACGATAAACGTGGTCATGGAGGAGGAAGTGGCAGCCATGGATGAAGTGGTTGTGACAGGTATTTATGAAAGAAAAAGGAGCGATTTCACTGGATCTGCTTCTACGTTTACGGCTGAAAAATTGAAAGAAGTGGGAAACCAAAACATTCTGCAAAGTTTGAAAAGTCTTGATCCTGCATTTGCGATTGTCGAGAGTAATGAATGGGGCTCAGACCCCAACCGGTTGCCTGACATCGAAATCCGGGGCAAAACAAGCATCATCGGGATGAAAGAGGAATTGGAAGCCGATCCCAACCAACCGCTGTTCATTTTAGATGGTTTCGAAACTACCCTTCAGACGATTATAGATTTAGACATGGACCGGGTAGCTTCTATTACCATTCTGAAAGATGCCGCTTCAACGGCGATTTACGGTTCCAAAGCTGCGAACGGCGTAGTTGTGGTTGAAACGAAAACGCCGGCTCAGGGAAAATTGCGGGTAACCTATTCGGGTAATTTCAATTTTCAATTGCCGGATCTTTCCAGTTATAACCTGATGAATGCCCAAGAAAAAGTGGCGTTTGAGGAATACGCTGGCCGTTACAAAGTCAGTGCCTGGGGAGGGACTTTCGCAGGAGGAGAGCAACTCCAGCAACTGCATAACGACCACCTGCGTTCAGTTGCGCGTGGGGTGGATACTTACTGGTTATCGGAACCGTTGCAGATGGGTTTCAACCACCGTCACAACCTATATGCAGAGGGTGGGGATGAACACATGCGTTACGGTTTTGGTTTAAGTTATAATGGCGTGACCGGTGTGATGAAGGATTCGAAGAAAAATCTGTTCAGTGGTAATCTGGACTTGTTGTATCGTAAAGGAAAACTGCAATTCAGCAATAAACTGACGGTGAATCTTTCCAATTCAGGAGATCCCGTGGTAAATTTCTCTACTTATGCTGCCGCCAATCCCTATTATGAAAAACGGGTGGATGGCCAGGTGGAAAAATGGCTGGAGTATGTGGAAGATTACATAGAAGCTCCTAATCCCCTGTGGAATGCCAGCCTGAACAGCCGTTCGCTTAAGCGGTCGTTAGGTATTACGGATAATTTTGCGGTTGAATATAATCCGTTTCAATCTTTGAAATTGAGGGGGCGGATAGGGATAACCAGAACCACCTCGGAGACGGATGACTTCATTTCGCCGGAGGATACGCGGTTTGAAGATACCGAGGAACTGAAGAAAGGATCTTTGACCTATTCCAATACCAAAAGTTTTAACTATGATGGAGAATTTTCCGCTATTTACGGAACGATATTCGCCGAAAGACACCGGTTGAATGTGGTGGGTGGTGCCAGTTTCTCTAATTCACAGTCAGAAAGAAACGGATATTCGGTTATTGGTTTTCCCAAAGGTGCGTACGATACGCCTGCATTCGCCAACAGTTATCCGGAGAACGGCAAGGCCTCTTACGGCGACTCCCAGTCGCGGTCGATGAGCGTGTATTTCAACGGAGGTTATGCCTACAATAGCAAATACTTGATGGATGTGACCTGGCGTATGAACGGTTCTTCCGTGTTCGGGAGCAACCATCGTTATATGAACACCTGGTCATTCGGTTTGGCGTGGAACCTGCACAACGAATCTTTCATTGCCGATCATACCGATCTGTTTCAGATGCTCAAAATCCGGGCCTCTATCGGTAATCCGGGAAACCAAAGTTTTGCATCCTATCAAAGCATCACGACGTACAATTTCAACAACCGCCAGCGGAACTATTTCGAGCAGGCCATCAACCTGTACGCTTTGGGTAACCCTGATCTGAAATGGCAGGTGACTCTGGACAGGAATATCGGAGTGGATGTGACGCTACTTCAGAATAGGGTGTCCTTCACATTGGATTATTACGACAAAAATACCGATCCGGTACTGGCATCCATCAGCGTGCCTGCTTCTGTCGGTGTAACTACTGTATTGACCAATATCGGCGAACAGCGTTCGAATGGCTTTAACGGTTCGGTGACGGTGTCTCCCATCTATCGTCCGAGCGAAAGAATCATTTGGTCGTTGCGGTATAACTTCCGTACACAGAAGTCTAAATATGACAACATCGGCAATTCTTTGGACAAATTCAACGAGGAGGGGCAAAACACTAATCTGAAGCGTTATTATGATGGAGCCAGTCCCGATGATTTGTGGGCCGTACGTTCTGCCGGTATCGATCCCGCTACGGGACAGGAGATTTTCATCAAGAAAGACGGTTCGTATACATACGATTTCAGTTTTTCGGATGAGGTGAAAGTGGGAACAGATCGTCCGAAAATAGAGGGCGTTTTCGGTAGTTCGTTTACTTATAAGGGATTCAGCGTAAATTTCGATTTCAGATACCGGTGCGGCGGACAGATGTTTAACAGTTCGTTGTTCAACAAAGTGGAAAATATCACTTCTGCCGGATTGAACAACAATCAGGATAAACGGGCTTTTTATGACCGTTGGAAGAATCCGGGAGACCGTGCTAAATACAAAGCCATCAACCTGACCGGTTCGACACAGATGTCGTCTCGTTTTGTGGAGGACGACAATACCTTGACCCTGGAATCTTTCCGGGTGGGCTATGAGTTCGATTCGGCTGCGATAGCAAAGTTCGGATTAAAGGCTTTGCGAGTGAATGCTTACATGAACGATGTATTCAAAATCTCCTCCATTAAGACGGAACGGGGTACGGAATATCCGTTCGCGAGGTCTTTCTCATTATCCGTTTCCGCATCATTTTAACCATTAATCGAATTATCATGAAACATATATTCAAACAAACAAGTAGTATTGTCGTCGGACTGCTGATGTGTACGGCCTGCAACAACTGGTTAGACATCCAACCGTCGGACCGTATTGCAGAAGACCGGGTATTTTCTCAGGTCAGTGGATTCTGGGGGGCATTGAACGGGGTATATACCGAATTGCTCAGTTCCAATCTTTATGGTGGTTTCCTGACTGTACAAGGCGTGGAGGTCATGGCACAACGTTATAATGTATCGCAAAATCAGGAAACGTTTTACAATCTGTCGCAGTACGCCTTTACACAAGAGCAGGTAAAACTCCGGTTGGAGAGCTATTGGAACGAAGCATATAAGCAGATCCTTGAATGTAATAATATTTTGGAAAATGCCGAAGTGCGTCATGGTGAAGTATTGAATGACAAACAATATAATTTAATCAGAGCGGAAGCTTTGGCATTGAGAGGATTTCTGCATTTCGATTTGTTGAGGATGTTCGGGCCGCTACCCACCCAGCTTGATTCAAAAGCTATCCCTTACAAAGAAACGATTTCCGTGTCCGCTCCCGGTATGCTGACAGGCAACGAGGTGATCGAAAAAGTACTGACGGATTTGGCAGAAGCGGAAAGTATCTTGAAAAATTGGGATCCGGCAGTGAGTGAAGGGATGCTGATGGCTGTCAATGATGATGACCATGATAATGATGGGAACACTTACCGTTTTCGCGGATTAAGGCTCAATTATTATGCAGTGGTGGCTTTGAAAGCCAGGGTTTATCTTTGGGCCGGCAACAAGACAGAGGCATTGAAATATGCTAAAATGATTATAGAAAATCCGGAAGCGGAAACTTTATATCCGGCGGTAACACGGGCTGCAGCTACCGACTACTCCAATCCGGACCGTTCGTTTTCATCGGAAGTGTTGTTCTCTCTGTTGAATGAAAACAAGGAAGATTTGTACAACACCTATTTCAACTCCTCTAATGCGAGTTCTTCCAATAAACTGATACCGGCGGCTCAGCGAGTACAGAACCTGTTCGGCGATGATGCGTTGAGTGACTATCGGTATAATTGGTGGGAAGCTTCCAATGGCATAGGAGAAACGAATCTGCTGATGAATGTGCGGTTGCGTAAAATTGCAGACACCGACCTGGTATACGGTAAGCTGATGCCGTTGATTCGCGTGAGCGAGATGTATCTGATTGCTGCTGAATGTGCCACGGAAGAGCAGACACAATACGATTACCTGAACGCACACCGTCTGAGAAGGGGTAATCAGGTGCAGGTGACGACAGGATTAGAGGGCGAATTGGCCAAAGAATACTCCAAAGAGTTTCTGTGTGAAGGACAGTTATGGTTCTACTATAAGCGTACAAACACTGCAAAAATTCAATCGGGTTCCTCCAATACCAACATCACAATGAGTAATGCTAAGTATGTTCCGAATTTGCCGGATAGTGAAATCAAATATAGAAATTAGAGTATCATGAAAAAACTATTATTTATTATCATTGGTTATTCCTTGCTGCTCGCTGGCTGTGGGGAAAACGAAGCGATCTACTATGAAGGAGAGTCGGATAGCACTTCGGGAATTTATTTTGCTTATTATACAAGTACTACCCGTGAGGGGGCTTCGGTTATTTACAATTATAGCGATACCACTCGCGATAACTCCTTGGCCTCCGTGGTGGGAGAATATGCACAGGTGAGAATTCCTGTTCGATTGTTCGGGAACGTTTCGGAAGAGGATCGTCCTTTTGTCGTTAAAACGATAGGGGGAACCGTTGAAGAAGGGAAAGATTTCACCCTACCCGAAGAATTTATTATGCCTAAAGGCGAAGCATTGGCTTATGTAACGGTTAACGTCAAAAAAACAGAAGAACTGCAAGACGGAATTGTGCGTTACATCACCTTAGGACTGGAAGAAAACCAGTACTTTAAGGCATACATCAAGAAACGCATAGTAGGTAATGACACCATCGACGTGCAACGGATTACCATTCGCTATTCTTTGGTATTTGCAAAACCGTTTAGTTGGGATTTTTATAAAACAAATTGGGGTGAGTATTCCCATACTAAATTAAATTTTATACTATCCGTTATGGGATGGACGTATTCCCAGTTCTCACAGAAAAATTTCTATTACGTGTCTCCGTCGGTATGTGTGCTCACACGTATGGAATTGCAAAAAAGGGCTGATGAAGGTAATCCGGTACGGGAACTCGACGGTTCATTGATGCAATTGGGCTCAGATTATTTAGTTGATTATAGTGCATACGAATAAAAAAAGAAAGAATAATGAAACACAATGTTATATTACTGTTATGTCTCGTCCTCGGTCTGTTCTCTTGTTACGATGATAAGGGAAATTACGATTACAGGGAGATTGACGAACTGACCATTACCGGCATTCCGGAAGAGCTGATGTCTGCATTGTATAAATCGGAAAATCTGGTATTGTCACCGGCCGTGACCTCGAAATTTGATGGGGTGATTAACGCCGATGATCCCAATTATGAATTTTCTTATTATTACGATAGACCGGTAGGAGGTGATTTCCTGGAACCAAGGCTGTTGGATTCCAGTAGGGTGAAAGATCTGAATATTCTGGCAGAAATAGATCCCGGTAATTATACTGTCTGGTTCAAGGTGAAGGATTTGCGGACCAATATTGTCACTTCTGCTGAATTCAAACTGAGCGTGGTGACCTCCACGACCAAAGGGTGGGTCGTATTATGTGAGGAAGGCAGCGAACGTAAAGTCAGAATAGATATGATCGGTGAGGTTGGTGACCGGATTGCTGTTTCGAGAAATCTGCTGGACTTTTTACCGGAATCACATGGCGCTTGTCAGATCCTTTTGGAGAGTAATATGCTGTACACAGCTAATTCTCCTTATTTAAATTTATATACGGAAGATAATAGTTTTTGTATATGGTCTTATAACGGCAATTTCAACCGTAATTTTAATGACCCGAGAAGTACGGTATTTGCACGCTCCATAGATGACTTTATTGTGAGAGAGGAAAATAATTACAGCTATATAGTCATTACCGCAGATGGAGATGTTTATCAAAAAATGAGCAGTAGTTCGGCTTTATATGATGTGAAAATTAACGTAGACGAGCCGTTCGGGGAACCTAACTACAAAATGGCTCCCTTTATCGGTGTCGGATGGTCAAACGGTTACAACGGAATCCTGTACGATAAGACGAACCGGAGGTTTAAATACTTTTTGCAATATGCTGCGATTCCTAACGGAACAAAGTATTTATTCGATCCCAAAGAGCCCGAGACCGGTTCCAAACTTTTCGACTGGAACACGGGAAAGGACATGGTTTACATGGCAGGTACGAGACAGGGAGGCGGCAATCTGGTGTTCGCTTTGCTGAAAGATGCTGCGGGACAATATAGTATATATGGCATCACAGCAGGACAATATCAGGATTCGCCTGTGCAGAGCACCTACATGGATATAGATGCTGCCAAAGCGCCGGGATTGGCGAACGCAACCTGTTTCGCATTCCACCCCACTCTGCCGTTCCTGATATATAATAGCGGCAATGAAGTGTATTTATACGATATGTCCACTCGTTCGGCCCGGCGGGTTCTTATTCTGCCTGGCGAAAACAGCGTATCTATGCTTAAATTCAATAAGCTGCCGCGATTAGGCTTAGGATATAGTATTCATTATCCCGATGTTGCCATTGATTGTCAGTATCGTTTGGCGGTAGGCTCCGTTAATTCCGATGCGGAAGCCGGTAGCGAAGGAATTTTACGCTTCTATGATGTCCCTGAATTTGCCGGAGATTTAACGCAGTTCGGCGAGACGTATACCGGATTCGGTATCGTCAAAGATATCGCTTACAAAGCAAGATAAAAATGCCCGATAGGGAAAATGTCTGAATTTATCCGACCGGATGGAAAAATAGGAAACGGGATTCAATAAAATGGATCTCGTTTTTTTCTTTCTTCTTGTTTGGGTTGGGATGACATTTTCTCGTTGAATATATCGTGTTGGTTTATTCGGTTGTAGGGAGCTTGGATCTGATTCATCGCCAGTATGCTTTTGGACTAATTTATACGCTTGTTTTAATAATTAATGAAACGTTATCATATTGATATTAAAATTATTTGTACTTTAGGGCTTTGAAATTTTTATCATATTTTATTGAAATGGCATTATTCGGATTATTCGGAAAGACTAAAAAAGAGAACCTGAATAAGGGGTTAGAAAAGACCAAAGAAAGTGTTTTTAAAAAGCTGGCCAGAGTGGTGGTCGGCAAATCTAAAGTAGATGACGAGGTGTTGGATAATCTGGAAGAGGTTTTGATCACCTCGGATGTAGGTGTCGAGACTACGGTCAGGATTATCGAACGTATCGAGGAGCGTGTACAACGCGACAAATATATGGGTGTCGATGAATTGAACCGGGTGTTGAAAGAGGAGATCGTCGCTTTGTTGAAAGAGAATACTGTTAACGATGCCGCTTCGTTCGAATTACCTGAAAACGGTGTGCCCTATGTGATCATGGTGGTGGGAGTGAATGGAGTGGGGAAAACGACTACGATCGGAAAGTTGGCCTATAAATTTAAAGAAGCCGGTAAAAAAGTTGTATTGGGAGCTGCCGATACTTTTCGTGCTGCTGCTGTCGATCAATTGGTGATCTGGGCAGACCGGGTCGGAGTGCCGATTGTAAAACAGGCAATGGGTGCCGATCCCGCTTCTGTTGCTTACGATACGTTAAGTAAAGCCAAGGCCGACGGAGCTGATGTCGTGATTATCGACACCGCCGGACGGTTGCATAATAAAATAAACTTGATGAATGAGCTGACAAAGATCAAAAACGTAATGAAAAAGGTCTTGCCGGAGGCTCCGAATGAAGTGTTGTTGGTATTGGATGGCTCCACCGGACAAAATGCTTACGAACAGGCCAAGCAGTTTACACTGGCGACGGAAGTGAACGCTTTGGCTATTACAAAACTCGATGGAACCGCCAAAGGAGGTGTGGTTATCGGTATATCCGACCAGTTCAAGATCCCTGTGAAATATATCGGTATCGGTGAGAAAATCGAAGATTTGCAGGTATTCAACCGGGAGGAATTTGTCGATTCGTTGTTTAGTTAAATGAAGAAGATATTGTTTGTATGTCTGGGGAATATTTGCCGTTCTCCGGGTGCGGAAGCAATCATGAAGGCATGGATAAAGAAAGAGGGCAAAGAAAAAGAGTTCTTGATCGATTCGGCCGGACTTTATAGCGGACATGCCGGAGCTCTTCCTGATGAGCGGATGCGCCGGCACGCAAGCCGCCGGGGATATGTCCTGGATAGTCGTGCCCGTACTTTTTATCCGACTGCCGATTTTGCAGAGTTCGATATGATCATCGGTATGGATGACCAGAATATCGAGGCTTTAAAACGTGCAGCAATAAATGAGGAAGAAAGAGCGAAAATCTTTAAAATGACTGATTTTTGCCGGAAATCCACTTCATATTCCGAAATTCCCGACCCTTATTATGAAGGTCCCCAAGGATTCGAGCTGGTGCTCGATTTATTGGAAGATGCGGTTGCCGGACTTTATTGGTATTGTTTGGCCCATTATTGATCCGGATATCTGAAAACTTTACAGTCTGAAAATCTTTCAGACTGTTTTTTTATTTATATAGGGATATTCAGTAAATGTCCCTAAAAAGTAAGATGGCATATAAAGTTGATAGA
>ERZ772882.3243-NODE-3243-length-13192-cov-4.391033_pt1 | contig 13192 bp, 10 predicted proteins | sample MGYA00580576_ERZ772882 | MGnify/ENA primary metagenome ERZ772882 (study PRJEB29015, sample SAMEA2737658) | human gut metagenome | biome: human gut; feature: human-associated habitat; material: faeces | place: China | collected 2012 ... | reverse complement strand
AAATCACCTTGACCGAACCCGCTTCCACTGCTTCTTTGATGATGTCGGGAGACACGGCCAGAATTTCATCACAAACAGTCTGTGCCCATTCGGGACTGGTACTGTTGACTGTAATTTTCATAACCTGGGTATCATCCACAGCCTGCACACTTACACGGCTGTTTAACTCCGAGTAAGTTATCCCAAGCCCCAGATTTTCAATAACCTGCTGCAATACCGTATCACTTTTAATAATGATGCTGTAGGTGGCAACCAGCTTTGTTGCGGAGTTGATCTGGTCGCTGGTAACATTAGAAGTAACATCCTGACGGGTGTTTACGATCATCATGGCAGAAGAGCTATACTGCGGCGTCATCAAGAACTTAGATGCCGCAAATCCAATTATAGCTGCTACCACGGTCGCCAAAATCACTTCGAGAAGATGCTGACGTATCGCATATAAAATTTCCACAAGATCAATTACTTCATTTTCTTCATTGTTCACAAAAGGCACCTCTCTAAATCTATTAGTTTTTTGCTCTTCGGGTTCGGGCTTTTTGCCGCCCGCATCTTTACTTTTTCGCTAAAATCAAGAAACATTCCCAAATCACTACTGAACCACAATGCTACTCTCATCGCAATCGTCCTGTATTTATTCTTTTTTGTGTGAAGTATTTTACCTTTACTCCCGTTTAGCTACAAAAAACTATTGTAAGTTTACCACATATTTGTGCTTGTTTCAAGCATCGCTCGAAATGTCTCGATTTTTGGCAAAATGTACAATTTTTTTGTTTTTCTTCCTTTAATCAAAAAGTAAATACTCTTGAGTACAAAATATTTCCTTTTATTCTCTACTCATTCTGTTATCCAGCATCATCGCATATTCTCCAGCTATCGTACCAGAATCTACCGATACTTCCTAGTCTGTTTGTGGCTTCGTCTGTTTCACAAAATCCAGCGCACAAATACCAGGTTCAACGATCCTATCAAAAAAATTGCCAAAGAGATACAAATAGGCTATAATATAAAATAAAAAATTGTGTATTGAACGGTTTTTACCCCATTTGCACCTGGAAGGAGGTGGCAAGCACGGATACTTTACAGACAAACAATACAACACAAACTGCTGAGATGCTCAAATTAGAGGGCGTTGTTGAGCATGTGATATACGAAAACCCGGATACCGGTTATGCCGTGTTTGAAGTGGATGCCGGTGGCACCGATATTGTGGTGGCAGGCAACGTGGGCAGCGTGGATAACGGTATGTCCATTACGGCGTATGGCTATATGGTCAACCACCCCAGCTATGGCGAACAGTTCCGTGCCGAAACCTGTGAGGCCAGCCTGCCGCAGGATACCGCGGCTTTACTGAGCTACCTTTCCAGTGGGGTATTGCCCTATATCGGGCCTTCCACAGCAAAAAAGATTGTGGCAAAATTTGGGGCGCATACATTGAACGTCATCTCCGAAACGCCGGACAAACTCTGTGAGCTAAAAGGTATCACCCCGCAAAAGGCCGCCGCCATCTCCAACGAGTTCCGACGTATGTACGGTGTGCGGGAAGTGGTTGCCTGGATGGCCAAGTTTGGGCTTTCCGCCCAGATGGCTGTTACAGCCTACCGCGCGTTTGGCCCCGCCACGGTAGAAGCACTGAAAAAGAACCCCTACATGCTGTGCGGGGAGCCGCTGAACCTGAAATTCAGCCAGGTCGATGGTATCGCCGCCCAGCTGCAGGTAGGACAGGGCAGCGACCTGCGCATTGCCGCCGGGCTTTTGTACGCTTTGCACAACGCCAACAACGGCCACACCTGCCTGCCCGCAGATAAGCTGATCGAAAGCACTGCGCGCTTTATTCGGGTGGAGCCGGATGCCGTAAAGGCCGGGCTGCAAAGCCTGTTGGAGCATGACGAAATGCGCGCCTGCACCTTTGACGGAACGAAATATATTTACCTGCCAGATCTGCTCAGCGCAGAGCAGGATATTGCTGCGCGGCTGGGGGAGCTTGCCACATTCCCGACAGAAAGCCCCAAAACGCTGGAAAGCGATATCCGCGTTTTGGAATTGACCCAAGGTTTTGAATATGCCCCTTTGCAGCGGGAAGCAATCCGCTTAGCACTCTCTTCCCGCGTAATGGTTTTGACCGGCGGTCCCGGTACCGGCAAAACCACAACGGTCAAAGCGATTCTGAATTTGTATGAAGGTATTTATGACCGGGTTGCCCTGTGTGCCCCCACCGGCCGCGCCGCCAAGCGGCTGACCGAGCTGACCGGCCACAGCGCTTCCACCATCCACCGATTGCTGGAAGTGGACTATTCTACCGGCAGCGTGCGTTTTATTCATAATGAAAAGAATCTTCTCCCGTTTGACGTTATCATTCTGGATGAGATGAGTATGGTAGATGCCAAGCTGTTCCAGGCGTTGTTGGCCGCCGCGCGTTACCACTGCCGCATTATTATGGTAGGTGATGCCGACCAGCTGCCCAGCGTTGGCCCCGGCAGTGTGCTGGGGGAGATCTTGCAGGCAGACGTTCTGCCCACCGTACGGCTGAATGAGATCTTCCGCCAGGCGCAGAAAAGCATGATTGTACAGAACGCCCACCGCATTGTGGAAGGGCAGATGCCCATAAAAGGCGGGCGGGATGATGACTTTTTCATGATCGAATCCACTGGTCTTGCCTGCCAGAGGCTGATCTGCGACCTGGTCAGTACCCGGCTGCCCAAAAGTTATGGCTATGACCCCGTGCGGGACATCCAGGTGCTTTGCCCCACCAAGGTTGGCCCCACCGGGAGCGTAGAACTGAACCGCCGCCTGCAGGCCATTTTGAACCCGCCTGCACCGGATAAGCCGCAGATCATTTGGGAGCAAAGCGGCCGTGTGCTGCGCTGTGGCGACAAGGTAATGCAGATCAAAAACGATTATGACATTCCCTATGAGCGGGACGGTGCCGAAGCCGGTGTGGGCGCCTATAACGGGGATATGGGTATTATTACTGCCGTTGACCCCGAAAGCCGTGCTGTGACGGTACAGATGGATGACCGAAAGTATATTTACGGTGCTGACCAGCTTGCCGAGCTGGAACCCGCTTACGCTGTAACAGTGCACAAAAGCCAGGGTTCTGAATTTCCGGCCGTCATTATGCCTGTGGCAGATGTACCCGCGCGCCTTTGTTACCGCAACTTGTTGTACACCGGGGTTACCCGCGCACGCCGCCTGTGCATTCTGGCGGGAACCCGGCGCACCGAGCAGGCCATGGTGGATAATGTGCGCCAGAACATGCGTTACAGCGGGCTGCGCTACCTGCTGCGCGAGGCAGTCACTCCGGCTGAAAAACGCAGATGAAACAGAGAAACCGCATATCTCTGGATTGGCTGGACCGTGGGCGAACGGCTCTGGAACCGCTGCTGGCCCTTGCCTATCCGCGGCACTGCCCGCTGTGCGGCACGGTACTTGAGCAAAGCGCCTGGAAAGCCGCCGTGTGCCGTTCCTGTATACCGGAAGCCGAGCGTCTGCGGCATCTTCCACCGCGTCTGCCTGTAACGGAGCACGCCTTTTACGCTGTCAACACCTGCGTAGCTGCCTTTTACTATGCAGACAGTGTGCGCCATGCTATCCTGCTTTGCAAGGAGAACGGCAACCCCTGGTATGCGCGAGAACTGGCGGATTTGATGGCTGTGCTGATTTTTGGCGCACAGCCCGCCCGTGCCCCAGGGTACCGCCCGGTATACGAGAATCTATCCGGCATTTCGCTGTACAGCGCCATTGTTCCGGTGCCGCCGCGCGTAAAGAAGAACCGCGCGGAAAATATGCCCCTTTTGCTAGCGCAGCGCCTTGGGCGCATCCTGCACATTCCGGTCATCCAGCCGCTGTGCCTGACCCGGCAGGTTTTACCGCAAAAATCGCTGGACCAGCAAAAGCGCTTTGCCAATGTCAAGGATGCTTACGCCTGCCGTACTGGGGTTGACCTTTCCGGAATGCGGCTGCTGTTGCTGGATGATGTGATCACCACTGGTGCCACCATCTCTGCCTGCGCCAAAGCGCTATTGGAGGGTGGTGCTGTGAGTGTGGACGGCGTGTGTGTTGCAGCGACGGAACTGATGCCCAAAAGCCACGGTGCCGCCGGAACACCAAAAGAAAGCAAATAACTTTTATCTGCCGGATGGTTGATGGCAATTCACAATAGATAACAAAGTGCTGCTTCTGGCAGCAAGGAGTACCAGATAAACATGAAGCAATATGATATCGGCCTTGATCTTGGCACAACTTCCATTATCATTGCCACACAGGAACAGGGAGTTGTGTTCCATCAGCCCAGCATTGGTGCTGTTGATACCCGCAGCAGCACCATTCTGGCAGTGGGGGACAAAGCCCTGCGCATGGTGGGGCGTGTGCCTTCTTATATTGATATCATCCGCCCTTTGCGGGACGGTATTATTCAGGACCACCGCATGACAAACGAACTAATCGTGCGGTTTATCAATGAGGTATGCCGTTCGCGCATCATCAAGCCGCGCGTATCGGTCTGCGTTCCGGCAGCCATTACCGGCATTGAAGCTGACGCTGTGGTAGAAGCCGTCATGGCAGCCGGGGCACGGCAGGTTTTCCTTGTGGATGAGCCTGTCGCCGCCGCCCTTGGCGCAGGGCTGGATATCCGCAAACCCATGGGCTGCATGGTGATTGATATCGGCGGCGGCTCCACGGATATCGCCGTGATCAGCATGGGTGGGCGGGTGCGCGCCGCCAGCCTGCCGGTCGCCGGCAACGCTTTTGACCAGTGCATTGCCCAGTATGTTCAGGAAAAATTCAACATTGCCATCGGCCCTCTAACCGCCGAAGCGCTGAAAAAGCAGGTTGCCTGCTGCACCAAAAGCGAGTTTGAGGGCGTAATGGAGATCCGTGGTCATTCCTGGGAGACCAACCTGCCCGCCCGCCGCCTTGTCTATACGCGGGACCTGTATCTGCCCGTGCAGGAACTGGCCGCCCGCATTGCCGCCACTGCCCGCAATGTATTGGAAAGCACCCCGCCGGAACTGGCCGCTGATGTTGCCAAGAACGGCATTCTGCTGACTGGCGGCGGCTCCATGCTGCGTGGCCTGGCTGGTTATATTGCCGGGGAGCTGCATGTGGATGTTGCCATCGCACCAGACCCCATCAACTGCGTGGCACGCGGAACCGCAGCCAGCTTAACGCTGGGCCAATACCTGACAGCCGGTTTCCGCGATGCCACCCCCAGAGCGTGGCATAACCGACTGCAATCCCCAGAAGGTTTTTCCAATTAAAGCGCAGCTTTTGTGCAGGTTGTAAAAAGTATGATTTTCTGCGGATACCTCCGCCAGGCTACTTTTCTATCCGGCAAAAGTGTGCTATACTATACACCGTTTGCCAAAATTCCCAGCCCTGCATGGTTCCGGGCTGGTTCTGCCATATAATATAAGGACAGGTTCATTATGCCCGATACCATTACCACTGAATTTCTGGCCCTGCGGGACCGCTATATCGCTTCCTGCTTTACTAAGCTGAACCCGGTGCAGCAGCAGGCTGTGTTTACCACCGAAGGCCCGCTGCTGATCCTGGCAGGTGCAGGCTCCGGCAAAACCACCGTTCTGGTCAACCGCATTGCCAATATCATCCGTTTTGGCCGCGCCTATGGCTCCAAAGAGGTCAGCCGCCCGGTTGCGCAGAGTGATCTGGAGCAGCTGCGCACCGCCATCATGTGCGGCCAGCCGGTTCCGCAGTCCCTGATGCCGCTGATGAGCGTTGCCCCGGCCCGCCCGTGGAATGTGCTGGCCATTACCTTTACCAATAAAGCCGCCGGAGAGCTGAAAGAACGCCTGAAAGCCATGCTGGGCGATACCATGGGCGGGGATGTATTTGCCTCCACTTTCCACTCTGCCTGTGTACGGATCCTGCGCCGCGATGCCGAACGCATTGGCTTCCCCAAAAGCTTTACGATTTACGATTCCGACGACCAGCAGCGTGTCATCAAGCAGATCTACAAAGAACTAATGATTGATGACAAGTTCCTGCCGGTCAAATCAGCCATCTCCCAGATCAGCGGTTACAAAGATAAACTTCTTTCCGCCAAAGATGTCGCCGCCGAAGCGCCGCGCGATACCAAGGCTGCTTTGATTTCCAAAATCTATACCGCCTATTCCAACCGGCTGCGCACGGCTGGTGCCATGGACTTTGACGATCTAATTTTCCATACCGTGCAGATGCTGAAAACCGATGCCGAAGCGCGGGAATACTACCAGCAGAAGTTCCGCTATGTCGTGGTGGACGAATACCAGGATACCAGCGTGGCCCAGTTCCACCTGGTGCGCCTGTTGGCCGGTGGTTCCAACAATGTATGCGTTGTTGGCGATGACGATCAGAGCATTTATAAGTTCCGCGGTGCTACCATTGAAAATATCCTGAACTTTGAAAAAGTTTTTGCCGGGGCCAAAACCATCCGCCTGGAGCAGAACTACCGTTCCACCTCCAACATTCTGAATGCGGCCAATAGCGTCATCAAGAACAACAACGGCCGCAAAGGCAAGACCCTGTGGACCCAGAACGGCGATGGTGACAAAGTTCACCATTATACGGCTGCTTCGGAACAGGATGAGGCCAGCCATGTGGCCGAGGTTATTGGCCAGAACCTGAAAAATGGTGCTTCCTTAAAAGACCATGCCGTTTTGTACCGCATGAATGCGCAGTCCAACCCCATCGAAACTTATTTTGCCCGTGCCGGTATCCCGTACCGCATTGTGGGTGGCCAACGCTTCTTTGACCGCAAGGAAGTCAAGGATATCAACTCTTACATGGCCGTTGTGGTCAACCCGCGGGATGACGTGCGCCTGCGCCGCATCATCAATGAACCTGCACGAAAGATTGGTGCCACCACCATTGATAAGATCGGGGAACTGGCCGCCGCCAACGGCGTGCCGATGATGGAGATCATCCGGGAGGCTTCTTCTTATCCCGCACTGGGCCGTGCCGCCAGCGCGCTGAATGCGTTTTACTCCATGTACCGTGAACTGTGTGATCTTTCCGTCACCCTTCCGCTGGATGAATTTGCCGGTGAAGTGATCCGCAAGACCGGATACGAAGCCATGCTGAAAGCGCAAAAAGAAGAGGGCGAGACCCGGCTGGAAAACTTGGGCCAGTTGATTTCTTCCGTAAAGACTTATGCGGAGCAGAACGGGGAAGACGCAACCCTTTCCGGTTTCTTGGAAGAAGTTGCCCTGATTGCAGACCTTGATTCCTATGATGAAGATGCTGATTCCGTTACCCTGATGACGATGCACAGCGCCAAAGGCCTTGAATTCCCGTATGTGTTTATCATTGGTATGGAGGATGGCGTTTTCCCCGGTGACCTTGCTCGCTACAGCGAGGAAGAAATGGAAGAGGAGCGCCGCCTGTGCTATGTCGGTATTACCCGTGCCAAGAAAGAGCTGTATCTTTCTTCCTCCCGCAGCCGTATGATTTTCGGCCAGACGCGCCGCAACCCGCCTTCCTGCTTTTTGGATGAGATTGACCCCAATGTGATGGACGAAACCGAAAGCCCAGAGCTTGCTTACAGCGGCGGTTTTGGCGCCGGGTACGGCAGCTACAGCACCAATGTTCCCGGCGGGCGCAGCGGATACTCCGGGGCTTCCCGCGGGTATCTGAACAGTGAATACAACCGCGGCGGCTTTGGCAGCAAGTATGCCGGCGGCTTCCAAAGTGGGTTTGCTTCCGGCGGGCACGAAAGCCCGAACTACCCCGGCGGCCGCCACACGGTCCAAAGCAGTAGCTTTGGCGCCGGGTATGGCAGTAGCCGCGTCAACCATCATTCCGGTGCTCCGGTTGCTCCGGCGGGCGGTGGCGTTACCACTGCGTCCGCCGCGCCCGCACGCAAAAAGGCCGCCAACTTTGCAGCCGGGGACCTTGTGGACCACAAGGTGTTTGGCCGCGGCAAGGTGCTGAAAGTAACGCCGGTTGCGGGGGACTGTATTGTAGAAATCCAGTTTGACCGCGTTGGCATCAAAAAAACAATGGCCAATTACGCCCCGCTGACCAAGCTGACCAACGAAGAATAAACCACTGATAAAAAAGGAAAAGAGGGAACGGGCCCATGCTTGTAACATTGATCGCCCACACCAATGACCCCGAAAAGACCATTGCCGCAGCCGCCAAGCTGTGCTATTCTGATGCACATATCGAAACCCTGCTGGATGGCCTAACACCGGAAAAGACCGCAGCCTTTTTGCAAAAGCTGAATGACTTCGGCCACGCCAGCCCCATTGAACATGCCAGCTTTACCTTTGGCATTGAGGGCGTTTCCCGCACCTTTCTGGCACAGGTCACCCGCCACCGCATTGCAAGTTTCAGTGTGCAGAGCCAACGCTATGTGCGGCTGGAAGATTTCCGTTATGTGATTCCCCCGGAAATTGAGGCTGACCCTGCGGCCAAAGCGGCTTTTATTGATGCAATGAACGCCGATGCCAAACACTACCTGGAGCTGGTCAAAGCACTGGAAGAAAAGCATACCCACACCTTGATGGAGCAGGGCATGCCGGAAAAGACCGCCCGCGCCAAAGCCAGCAAAATGGCAAACGAGGACGCCCGCTTTGTATTGCCCAACGCCTGCGAGACAAAAATGGTAATGACCATGAACTGCCGCAGCCTGAACAACTTTTTCAACCTGCGCTGCTGCAACCGTGCCCAGTGGGAGATCCGCGCCGTTGCCGATGAAATGCTGCGCCTTGTATACCCGCTTGCGCCGCATGTTTTTGCCGCAGCTGGTCCCCGCTGCCTGGCGGGTCCCTGCCCGGAGGGCGGTATGTGCTGCGGCAAGCAGAACGCCGTGCGTGATAAATATGCAACACTGAAACAGGAGGCTGAAAACCATGGGTAAACTGATTATTTTTGAAGGCCTGGATGGTTCCGGCAAGGGCACACAGACAGAACTTGCCTGCCAGAATTTGCATAGCAAAGGGTATGACCCGCTGAAAATCAGCTTCCCAGATTATGACAGTCCGTCCTCCGCACTGGTCAAGATGTATCTTTCCGGCGAGTTCGGCCAGCGCCCGGATGACGTGAATGCTTATGCAGCTTCAACGTTTTATGCTGTTGACCGCTTTGCCAGCTACAAAACCAAGTGGGGCAATGTCTACCGCCAGAATGGGCTAATCATCTCTGACCGTTACACCACCTCCAACGCTGTTCACCAATGTTCCAAACTGCCGCCGATGCACTGGGATGGTTTTCTGGAGTGGCTGTTTGAGTTCGAGTACAAAAAGCTCGGCCTGCCTGCGCCGGATGCGGTTGTATACCTTGCGGTTGATCCCGATGTCAGCCAGCGCCTGATTGCGCAGCGCTACCACGGCGATGAAAGCAAAAAAGACATTCAGGAACGCGATACCGAATACCTGGCCCGTTCCCGCGCCGCCGCTGAATACTGCGCACGCAAGCTGGGCTGGCACCGCATTGAGTGTACCACAACGGTAGACGGCCAGAAAACTATCCGCACGCCGGAGGATATTCAGTCCGAAGTGATGGCATACCTGGAGCGGATTTTGAGCTAAAACCGTTGGCAGCAAAAGCCACACGTTGAATACGGCAAGGAGGGGATAGAACATGCTTTGCAAAGCAACGGAAGCTGATTTGGAGCAGATGGTTGCGTTCCGCCGCAAAACGTATGGCGGAACCCGCCAGGATGCTTTGGACTGGCTTTGTGGAATTGTGGGGTTGGATAATATCCTGATCCTTGCCCGGGACCCGGCCCCCGGTGCAAAGCCCATCCCGGCCGCCATGATTGGTGCGGTTCCAGTGGAATGCGGGCACCACCACGGCGTATGGCTCTGCTGCATGGCAACGGACCCGTCCCTGCAGGGGCGCGGGCTGATGCCCAAACTGCTGGCAACCTGCCTGCGCGCCTTTTCCGCCAAAGGGTGTGATTTCGCTGTGGCGGCACCGCAAAGCACGCGGGCCGCAAAAGCGTTTTCCCAGCTGAATTTTCAGGGGCGCTTCCCGCTGCGCATCATCCGCAAGCCCATTGAACACAATTTGTGGGCACGAGCAGAGTTTGATAACCTGACAGTCCGCAAATTGATCGACACCCGCATGCGCTACCAGCCCGCCTGCATCGCCCTGCCGGAAAGCAGCATGAACACCATGATCACCCGGCTCTACCGCCGCGGTATGACCATTGTTTCCAACCAGCGCGGTTACGGCCTCTATTGCCAGGAAAAGGACGAGCTGCTTTTTATGGAGCTGCAGGCCGATAACGACCATTCGGCTGATATTCTGCTGCAGGCCGCGCGGGAACATACCGGTCTGACCAAAGCACGGCTGCTGCTGGCGGAAAATCAGTTTTTGTACCTGGGCGAGGGTAAGCGCTGTGGTTACGGCATGATTTGTTACCTTGGACAGCCGTTCCCCGTTACGGACGTTTATTTCCGCCTGTTGCTGTAAGACCGTGCATACGTGAAACAGGGCAGTTCTGCTGCCTGGTAAAGGAGATTTGGAATGAAAATCAATCGTGGTGATTCCCAGGACAAGGGCTCGCAGTCGCGCCAGGTTTATCATGCTGCGCCAGCCCCCGCGCCAAAGTGCCCGGTACAGCCTGATCCTGACCCGCAGGACCTGTACGAAGACGCCGAAGGTCCAGACGAGTACGCAGAGGATGACGATGATGAACCCGTCCGCCGCCATTTTCCCATTGGGCTTGTGGTTCTTGTTGTCATTTTGGCTATCGTCGGCATCGGCGGCTGGAAAGTGTTCCAGTTCTACGGCGAAGTTGCCGGCAACGGCGAACTCGGCCCGGAGCAGACCGTTACCATTGAACAGGGTTCCACTGTTGCAGACATCACAAACGTTTTGAAAGAGGATGGCGTCATCCAGTATGACTGGCTGTTCAAGCTGTATGCCAAATACAGCGGCCGCGCTTCCGGTTTGCAGTATGGCGATTTTACCCTGCGCTCCGGCATGGATTATAACACGATCCTGAAAACCCTCAGCGTGCAGCAGGTCAAGCGCAAGACCATTACCATCACATTCCCCGAAGGCTACACAGCCGTTGCTATTGCCCAGAAGATGGAAGAAAATGGCTTGTGCTCGGTGGATGATTTCCTTGCCTGCGCCAACGGCGAGGATGGTTCCGATTTCAGCCAGTATGATTTCTGGAATGCCATCCCGGATACCGAAGGCCGCCTGATGAAGTGCGAGGGCTACCTGTTCCCGGACACTTACGAGTTCTTCACCGATGACTCGGTCTATAATTACGTCAACACCTTCTATAAGGAATTCGACGCCAAAACTTCCGACCTGTGGGATACCATCAACGAAAAGGGCACCACAATGAATGATGTTGTCATTCTGGCCAGCTTTATTCAGGAAGAAGCCGGTATGCCCGCAGAAGATGCCAAGGTTTCCGCCTGCTTCCACAATCGTTTGGAATCCGATGACCCGCAGTGGGCAGAGCATAAGCTGGAATCCAATGCCAGCAGCTATATCATGAACGATAGCGACAATAACTACCTGTGGAATTCGCCCACCGCCGCTTATTACGGCTGGCCGGAACAGGGTGCTGTTCCGGATGATGTGCTTGCTCATTACGACACCTACCGCATCAGCGGCCTGCCCGCCGGTGCCATCACCAATCCCGGTATTGATGCCATTGCCGCCGCGCTGAATCCCGACCAGGAATATCTGGACGAAGGCTATTATTTCTTTGTTACCGGCAACCCGAACGGCGATCACCCTGGCGAATATTTCTATGCCAAAACGGCAGACGAACACCATCAGAACTGCATCATCGCCGGTTGGGGCTGATAAAAGCTGAACTTCACTGAACAAAGGAGCCGTTATCTTATGTTGTCCTGTCCGGAACTGCTGTCGCCTGCCGGCAGCCTTGAAGCCCTGAAATATGCCGTCATGTATGGCGCCGATGCCGTATACTGCGCACTGCCGCGCTTTGGTATGCGCGCCGCACCGGTCAACCTGACCATTGGCGAGCTTCATGATGGCTGCATTTTTGCCCATGCTCGCGGCAAAAAAGTATACCTGACCCTGAACAACCTGCCCACCAACGATGAGCTTTCCGAGCTGCCGCAGTATATCAAGGACGCGGCCGAAGCAGGGGTGGATGCCTTTATCATTGCGGACCTTGGCGTACTGAGCCTTGCCAAACAGTATGCTCCGGATGTGGATGTGCATTTTTCTACCCAGGCAGGCATCACCAATTATGCTGCTGCAACCATGGCCTACAACCTGGGCGCCAAGCGTGTGGTGCTGGCGCGCGAGCTGACCCTGACCGATATTGCCCAGATCCGTGATAACACCCCGCCGGAGCTGGAACTGGAAGCCTTTGTGCACGGCGCCATGTGCATGAGCGTTTCTGGTCGGTGCCTGCTTTCCAGCTATATGACCGGGCGCAGCGGCAACCGCGGCGAATGTGCCCAGCCCTGCCGCTGGAAATACTATCTTGTAGAAGAAAACCGCCCCGGCCAGTATATGCCCATTGGCGAAAATGAGGAAGGCAGCTACATCCTGAACGCCAACGACCTATGCACCGCACCGTTTTTGGACCTGATCTGCAAGGCTGGTGTGGATTCTCTGAAAATTGAGGGGCGCGCCAAAACATTCTATTACGTTGCGTCCGTTACCGCCGCTTACCGCAAAGCGCTGGACCAGTACCTGGCAAACCCTGCCAGTGATACGTTTGATTTACCGGATTCCGTGCTGGATGAGCTGAACCGTACCAGCCACCGCCATTATTCACCCGGTTTCTATTTTGGCAAAGAGAAAGCCCTGCAGACGCCCAGCCATACTTATGTGCGAGATTGGGATTTCATCGGCACTGTGGATTCGTGGGAAGACGGCGTTGCCCATTGCACCCAGCGCAGCAAGTTCTGCCTGGGAGATTCGCTGGAAATTTTGCAGCCAGATGGTTCGGTCGTGCCCGTAACCCCTGAATGGATCAAAAACGCGGAAGGGGAAGCGGTGGATGCCACCCCGCACCCGATGATGCAGTATACCATTCCCTGTGCCACGCCCTTGATGCCGTACAGCCTGCTGCGGATGCAGAAAAGGCAGTAAATTTTCATTTATCTATTTGCAACAACCAAAAGCCCCACCTGCCGGATGCAGAATGTTCTGCCCGGCAGGCGGGGCTTTTTTATTTTTATTCTTTACTTTTAGGGCAATACCGCATAATTCTAAGTGCCGATACGGCGAGCGAGGTGCGGCA
>ERZ772882.3235-NODE-3235-length-13223-cov-3.109660_pt1 | contig 13223 bp, 8 predicted proteins | sample MGYA00580576_ERZ772882 | MGnify/ENA primary metagenome ERZ772882 (study PRJEB29015, sample SAMEA2737658) | human gut metagenome | biome: human gut; feature: human-associated habitat; material: faeces | place: China | collected 2012 ... | reverse complement strand
ATGCGGCACGATAGCCGGGGAAAGGCCGCCGCAGGCCACCACAGTGGGAACTTCGCCCAGTTCCTCTCGGTAGCGCTCAATAAGGCCATCCACCATACAGGCGGTGCCCAGCACCACACCGGAGAGCATACAATCCACCGTATTGCTACCGATGGTCTTGATCTTACCGGTACCGAGACCGATGGAGGGCAGCAGCGAGGCCGACCCTGAAAGCGCCTCCAGCGAGATCTTGACGCCAGGGAGGATAGCGCCGCCGATAAAGCTGCGGTCCTCGGTGACGACGGTGATTTTGGTAGCGGTGCCCAAATCGATGATGATGGCGGGCAGGGGGTATTTTTCCGCTGCGCCGACGGCGGTACAGGCCAGATCCGCGCCCAGGGAAGCGGGTTCATCGATGCGGATATTGAGGCCGGTTTTGACCCCGGGGCCAACCACAATGGTGGGGATATGGCCATTGCCGAGGATGCGGACGGCATCGTGGAATACGGCGGTGAGCGCCGGTACGACCGAGGAGATGGCCGCGCCGGTAAGCTGGGCCGGATCGGACTGATGCAGGCGGAAGATCTGCGAGAGAAGGACGGCGTATTCCGTTTCGGTACGCAGGGGGTCCGTCTTGGCGCGGGCAGTAAAGAGGGCGTTTTTGCCCTCGTAGACGCCAAAGCAGATATTGGAGTTGCCGATATCAATGGTGAGGATCATAGGGTCAATCTCCTTTCAGCGGGGCAGCAGGGCACAAAGACGGTCGGCGGCGGGCTGCATAAAGTCGCCCTCAAACAGCTCGATGGTACCGGTATCCATCAGTGAGGCGAGCGCGGGCTGGATGGGCAGGCGGGCCAGCACCGGAATGTGGTGCTCCGCCGCGATGCTATCAAGGTGGCTTTCGCCGAAAATAGCATGCTGCTTTCCGCAATCAGGGCAGGTGTAGGTGCTCATATTCTCGATGAGGCCCAGAACCGGAACCTTCATCATCTCGGCCATTTTTACCGCTTTTTCCACGATCATGCCGACGAGCTGCTGCGGCGTGGTGACCACGATGATGCCATCCACGGGGAGGGACTGGAATACGGTGAGAGGGACATCGCCGGTGCCGGGGGGCATATCGACAAACATAAAATCGACATCCTTCCAGTACACATCGGTCCAGAACTGGCCCACCGCCCCGGCAATGACCGGGCCGCGCCAGACGACGGGATCGCTTTCCCGTTCGAGCAGCAGATTGATGGACATGACCTGGGTGCCGAAGCGGGAGACGGCGGGCAGCATGACCTCACCGAGGGTTTCGATCTTTTCCCGAAGGCCGAATGCCTGCGGGATGCTGGGGCCGGTGATATCGGCATCCAGGATGGCGGTGCGGTAGCCCAGCCGCTGCATACTGACGGCCAGCAGGCTGGTGACGAGGGATTTGCCGACGCCGCCCTTGCCGCTGACGACGCCGATGACCTTTTTGACGCTGCTCATTTCATTGAGTTTTTTGGAAAAATCCTGCTCGCTGCCGCAATCGTGGCCGCAGGTACTGCAATCGTGAGTACAGCCCATGGGGATGACCTCCTTTTGATTTTGGACAAAAAAATTTTGCCGGCAAAGCCGAAACCGGCCATGGAAAGCGGGCGGGCCCGCAGGGCTGGGGCTTTGCTGCCGGGGAGAGTGGGTGCAGAAAGTGGGGCGCCCCGCAGGGGCGGCGGTGAAACCGCCGGGACGGGCGAAGCCCGTCAGGCCCGTTCCCGAAGGGAACGGGTCCCCTGCGGGGCGCCCATCCGGCGGCTGTCACAGATTCTGTTCAGATATTAGTAAGCCTTACCCCAAATGATCATGTGCTTGGCGGGGCGGCCGCAGCAGACACAGGTAGAACCGAGATTCTCCTGCTCCAGCGGCATGCAGCGGCTGGTAACGCCGATCTCATCCTTCATCTTGAGCTCGCAAGCCAGCTCGCCGCACCACATGGTCTTATAAAAGCCGTTGGTGCCATCAGCGACCTTGTGCATCTCGGCCATATCGTGGGCAACATAGGTATTGGCTTCGCGGTTGGCGAGGGCTTTGGTATAGAGGCTGTCGTGGATCTCAGCCAGCAGGCGGGTGATCTCGCTTTCGAGATTCTCCAGCTTGACAAAGGTCTTTTCGCGGTTATCGCGACGGACCAGCACGCACTGGCCGGCTTCGATATCCTTGGGGCCGATCTCCAGGCGAAGGGGTACGCCCTTCATCTCATACTGGGCGAACTTCCAGCCGGGGCTGTTCTCGGAAAGATCTATGTCTGCACGGAAGTTCTTTTTGAGGCGCTCACACAGGGCGGAAGCGGTCTCGGCAACGCCCTCCTTATGCTGGGCGATGGGGACGACCATGACCTGGATGGGAGCGACAGCGGGGGGCAGCACCAGGCCGTTATTATCACCGTGGGTCATAATAATGGCGCCGATGATGCGGGTAGACATACCCCAGCTGGTCTGGTGAGGATACTGCAGGGTATTGTTGCGGTCGGTGAACTGGATATCAAAGGCACGGGCAAAGCCGTCGCCGAAGTAGTGGGAGGTACCGCTTTGCAGGCTCTTACCGTCGTGCATCATGGCCTCGATGGTGTAGGTTTCTTCGGCGCCCGCAAATTTTTCCTTATCGGTCTTGACGCCCTTAACAACGGGGATGGCAAGATATTTCTCGCACATCTCTGCGTAGACATTCAGCATGCGCACGGTCTCAGCCTTGGCTTCCTCGGCGGTTTCGTGCATGGTGTGGCCCTCCTGCCACAGGAACTCGGCGCTGCGCAGGAAGGGGCGGGTGGTCTTTTCCCAGCGCATGACGCTGCACCACTGGTTATACAGCTTGGGCAGGTCGCGGTAGCTGTGGATAATGTGGGAATAGTGCTCGCAGAACAGCGTTTCGCTGGTGGGGCGCACGCACAGGCGCTCCTCCAGCTTTTCCTCGCCGCCCATGGTGACCCAGGCCACCTCCGGGGCGAAGCCTTCCACATGGTCCTTCTCTTTCTGCAGAAGGCTCTCCGGTATGAGCATAGGCATATAGACATTCTGGTGGCCGGTCGCCTTGAACATGCCGTCAAGAATATGCTGGATATTTTCCCAAATGGCATAGCCGTAGGGTCGAATGATCATGCAGCCGCGGACGCTGCCGTAATCGACCAGTTCGGCCTTTTTAACGACATCGGTATACCACTGCGCAAAATCGTCCTCCATCGAGGTGATCTCGGCTACCATTTTCTTTTGATCTGCCATAGTATTTCTTTCTCCCTTTCAGTAGGATATATACCTTTATATTATACGGGTTTTTGCGTCATTTGCAAGGGATTGCGGGGATTTTGTGGGGAATTGGGAGGCGGGAGGCCAAAAGAAGCGGGCGGGGGGAGGTACGGCCCGGACACGGCAGAAGCTTGCGGAGGATGTCGGCAAAAAACCGCCGCGGGCAGGGGCTTCAAAATTTATTTACAATATTTCACCTTTTCGTCACGGCATTTTTACCGACCTTAAAAAAACAGGTCAAGCATTGTTCACAATTTAACGGTATACTAGGAAGCAGTCAAGGGGCCAGGCACCCCACAGAAAGGCAGGTCAGTTCCATGACATATCCGAACGACAACTTTAATGACCGCAACTTTACCACCGGCAATACCGATCTTCCCACCGGGGAGTATCGCTATGATAAAGACAGCATCCATCAGGATGCCGCGTCCGGGCAGGCGCAGCAAACGGCTGCTTCGGGGTATCATCCCTCGGACGCAAACAAAAAATCCACAGGACGGGGCAAAAAGGGTACGGCGCTGCTGCTGGCAGGCTGCTTGGTGCTCTCGATGGTGGGCGGCGCAGGCGGCGCTGTGATCGCTGCCAAGAGCGGCCTGCTGGGCACCGGTTCCACCGTTCTGTATCAAGGGGTAGAGGTCCCTTCCACCAACGGTTCCACCGTCGGCGTCAGTTATTCCGGTGTGGTGCAGCAGGTGGAGGACAGCGTAGTGGCCATCACCACCGAAAGTGTGGCGACCAACTACTTCTTCCGGCAGTATGTCACCCAGGGCGCTGGCTCCGGCGTGGTGCTGACGGCGGATGGCTACATTGTGACCAACTACCATGTGATAAAAGGCGCACAGCAGATCACCGTGACTGCCAATGACGGCAGCACCTATGCCGCCACCCTGGTGGGTACCGATGAGGATAACGACATCGCGGTGCTGAAGGTGGACGCCAAAGACCTGACCCCGGCTATTCTGGGCGACAGTGACACCCTGAAGGTGGGCGACGCCGTGCTGGCCATCGGCAACCCGCTGGGTACCCTTTCCGGCACCGTCACCGATGGTATCATCAGTGCGCTGGAGCGCCAGGTAACGATAGACGGCAACAACATGACCCTGCTGCAAACCAGCGCGGCGGTCAACCCCGGTAATTCCGGCGGCGGTCTCTTTAATGCCAGCGGAGAGCTGATCGGCATTGTCAATGCCAAATCCACCAGCGATTCCAGCGGCAATGCCGTGGATAACATCGGCTTTGCCATTCCTATCAACAGCGTCAAGGCCATCATCGAGGATCTCATCAGCCACGGCTATGTGACCGGTCAGATCGTGCTGGGTGTCAGCCTGGTGGATATCACCGATGAGCGCACCGCCCGCTACTACGGGCTGGACAGCACCGGCGTGTATATTCAAAGCGTGGAGTCCGGCTCCATAGCGGATAAAGGCGGCCTGCAGGCCGGCGACCGGCTGCTGAGCTTTGGCGGGGTGGAGGTTTCCACCGCGGATGATCTGAAGGCAGCGCTGGCCAGCCACAGCGTAGGCGACCGAGTGGAGATCAAGGTCTCCCGCAATGGCCGGGAATACACCCACAGTGTGGTACTAACCGAATATGTACCCAGCAGCGCCACCAATTAACTTGCCAACTTCTCCATACTCCTTTTCAATATTGCATGCAAAGCCTCCCCCGTAAGCCGCGGGGGAGGCTTTGCTGCGGCGGAAAAAAGAAGAAACTATGGGCTTTGGGCTTTTCCTTTGGCGGAAAATGTGGTAAAATGACAGCAGAACACAAAACTGCCGCCGATGGCAGTAATTAACGGGAGGTTTGACCATGAGATTTTGCCCGAACTGCAACAGTGCCGTATATGATGACCGGGCGGAGCTTTGCCCAGAGTGCGGCAAGCCGATGAACCAAAATGTATGCCCCAGCTGCGGCCGGCGGCTACAGCCCGGCCAGAAATGTCCCCACTGCAGCGACTGCCGCGCCCACGGCGAACGCTATACCGTGCGAAACCAAAGTCCCGAACAGACTGTCAGCGGCGGACTGAGTATGTGGGCCTATATGGGGCTTATTCTGCTGGCGATGGTGCCGGTCATTGGGCTTATATTTATGATAGTGTGGGCGTGCGGCGTGAGCAGCAACCCCCAGCTGGCCCGCTTTGCCCGCGGCATGCTGCTGGCCAAGGCCGCGCTGTTCCTCATCGGGATCATCTTCTTTTCTGTGATGATGGCTGCCATGCAGCCGCTGCTGGACGAGCTGGAGGACTGGCTGAGCTACTACGGCGATGAATACGGCTACTATGATAACTTTGATGATTCCTACAATTACAATTTTGGCGATGACTATAATGCTGGTGATAACGGCGATCTCTTTGGCGATGACTGGCCCGATTTTTACGGGGAGGAGGCCCCGGCTGCCAATGCCGCGTAAATCATAAAGCAAAAGCCCCCTCCGGGTGTACCGGAGGGGGCTTTTTTATGTGGGATCACTTTTTGAGGGTCTCGCGGCTGCCCTTCCTGGCAGCGGCTGCTACCAGCCCGCCCAGTGCTACGATAGCCAGAAAGTTGGGAATAACCATCAGCTGGTTAAACATATCGGAAAGCTCCCAAGCTAGGTCATTGGATACGCAGGAGCCGAGGAAGATGAGCGCCACAGCGATGATGGAATAGACCGGGACGGCCTTTTTGCCAAAGAGGTATTCCACATTGATACGGCCGAAGAAGTTCCAGCCCAGGATGGTGGAGAAAGCGAAGAACATAAGGCAGATGGCCACGAACAGACTGCCGGCGGTATTACCCATGATGCTGGAGAACGCCAGCTGCGCCATATTGGTCTTGCTGACACCTTCGGCTGCGCCGGAGGCAAGGATCCCGTTGCCGGCATACAGGGTGGAGATAACGACCAGAGCGGTCATGGTGAGGACGACAAAGGTATCAATGAAAACGCCGATCATGGCCACAACGCCCTGCTCGTGCGGGCAGCTTACCTTAGCCATAGCGTGGGCGTGGGGAGTGGAGCCCATACCGGCCTCATTGCTGAACAGACCGCGCTTGACGCCCTGGCTGATGGCCTGCTTGAGCGCAAAGCCGAAGCTGCCGCCGATGATGGACTGCGGCTGGAACGCATAGCGGAAAATCATACCAAAGGTCTCCGGGATGAAGCGAATGCGGGCCAGCAGCACCACCAGGCCGCCAATGAGGTACAGACAGGCCATCACGGGGACGATCTTTTCAGCCCAGGAGGCCACCCGGTGGCTGCCGCCCAGGAATACAAAGGCGGAAAGAGCAGCCACAACAATACCGATGACCCAGGTGGGAACGCCGGTGGCATTGGAGAGCGCCTCACCGATGGAATTGGACTGCACCATGCTGCCGATGAAGCCCAGCGCGATGATAATAGCAATGGCAAAGAAGCCGGCGAGGAATTTGCCGAAGCCGCCCTTAAAGGCGCGCTTGATGTAATAAACCGGGCCGCCGTGGACGCTGCCATCCGCATTGACCACACGGGTCTCCTGCGCCAGCACCGCTTCCGCATAGATGGTAGCCATGCCGAAGAAAGCGATGATCCACATCCAGAAGATGGCGCCGGGACCGCCGATGAGGATAGCGCCGCAGGCGCCTACGATATTACCGGTACCTACCTGCGCGGCAATGGCCGTGGCCAGTGCCTGGAAGGAGGAAAAGCCGCCCTGCTGCTTTCCGCCATGGAGATTGATGTTGCCGAATACCCGGCGCATACCCTCGCCAAAGCAGCGCACCTGCACAAAGCGGGTACGGATGGAGAAGTAAAGGCCGGCGCCGATGAGCAGGACGATGAGGATATAATCCGAGAGATAGCCGTTGATTTTTTGTACGATGTTGAGCAATGCTGCTTCCATTTGTTTCACTCCTGATTAAAATATTGCAGTGAAAAAAGGATAATAAAAAGGCTGCCCGTCTTTTTTAAGCGGCAGCCTCTGAAGAATAGCGAGCGATCAAACAAAAGATGCTTTGATGACCGCTCTGTCCTTTTGCCTGAGAGATTCGGCGGAAAAACCGCCTTGCACCTTCGGCACTCAACTCAATGAGATTCTCCAGAGCCCCCTCCATATTCAGTCTCTTACGATTCTGAATGTTTCTGCGGGGTCGCTATCGTTATTCACTTGATGTTATTCTACACCATTTTGCAGCTTTGTCAAGAGAAAAATGCAAAATGCGTTATTCTTCCGTGCGGATGCACCGCACCGTTACTCGGGCACGGCCATCGTAGGTGCAGGTAAACAGGGTAAGATCCCACTCCCCAGCCCGCATTTCCTCCGCGGCGGTCTCCGGCAGGGTCTCCACCCGGTCCACCGTATAGCGGTAGGTCTGCCCGGCTGCATCGGTAAATAGGACGGCATCTCCGGGACGCAGGGTGTGCAGCGCGGCAAAGTGCCGCCGGTAATTGTGCGCCGCTATGATGATATCATCCCCGGCCAGGGTACCGGCATAGCGGCAGGGTGCCTGACGCAGAAAATCCATCTCCCATTCGGCCCCCACCGGCAGCTCCAGCGCCAGGGTAGGTAGAGAAAGGATGCCCAGATACTCCTCCCCCTCCAAAGAGACCGTCAGCTCTCCGGCGGGCAGGGTAGGCATCGGCGCTGGAGACTGTCCGATGCTATGTGCCACAGCAGGCAAAATCCTTTGGGTGGCCGCCGCGGCACGGCGTTCCTCCCGCAGATTAAACCCCAATAGGAATGCGGCGGCCAAAATGCACAGGCCGCCCAAAATGATGCAGAACCGGCCGATACGCTCTCGTGTCATGTCGGTTTCCTCCGGCGGCGCAGGCGGCAGCCCACCGCCACCAGCAGCACCCCTATGGCTGCCAGCAGCGTGATAGGCCATTGCAGCAGGCCGGTCTGCGGCAGCTTATCCCCTGGGGTGGGGGCTGGGTTGTCCGGTATGATGATGACCGGCGGTTCGGGGGTACCGGAGCGCTCCAGCTTGGGCTCTACCGTTGCAGCGTACTGCCACCCGCCGCCTGCCTGTTGGGCCGGCAGCTCCAGCAGCACCGGGGTGGTGGTATAGGTGCAGCCGCCCTTTTGGTAGGGAGCCGCGCACAACAGATACAACCCGGTGGGCAGCCCCTCTAATGCAGCTTTGCCATCAGCCGCGGTGGTAAGCTGCTTTTCTGGGGAAATGCTTTGCTGCTCCACCCATTGGTCCAGCAGCCCGGCCGCCTGCCGCCAGTCGGCGGCATCCCGCAGGTTCCCCAGCACAATACCGCTATCCTCATAGGCCGGCAGCAGGGTGTGCTCTCCCTGCGGAGAAAGCGCCGCCACCCGGTACAGCGAAAAGCCCATGCCGCTTACTGGCTTATTCTCATAGTGACAGTCAATGGTCAACGCGCACAGCGCGTCAGGATCGGCTGTCTGTGCTATCGCGGGGAGACACAGCAGTATGATCAGGATCAGGGCCAGAACGGCTCTGAGACGCTTTTTCATCAGTTCTCCCCCTTTCTATCACATTGCCCTCTTCGGGCCCGGTTTTCTTTTTCTTGCGGCGCAGCAGCGCCAGGATGAGCAAAATAAGCAGGAACAGCAGCAGCGCGCCGATCAGCAGCTTGCCCTTCCAGCCCAAGCTGTGTACTACCTGCTGGGTCACGGTCACTTCCACCGTTTCCTCCACGGTCTCAAGCGGGATGCGGTGCCCGCGCACCAGCAGCCGGTGGGTATTTACGCCGTAGGGCGTACAGGTCACCAGGGTAACAAGGTCCTCCCCTTCCACCGGGTACAGGTCCTTTACCTCATCCGGCTCCACCACCAGGATCTGATCCACCTCATAGAGGAGCTGCTCCCCCAAAATGCGCAGGGAAAAATGGTCGCCCAGCTGCATTTGGTCCAGATCGGAGAAAAGCAGCGCCGAGGGCAGCCCCCGGTGGCCGGAAAACACCGCGTGGGTGCCCTCTCCGCCCACCGGCAGGGAGGTACCGCCCAAATGCCCGATGCCATGCTGGAGGACCTCCTCCGAGGTGCCGTGGTAGATGGGCAGCCGCACGCTGATGCGCGGGATCTCGATGTAGCCCATAATGCCGCTGCCATCGGGATCCAGCAGGCCCCAGTAGGGGTCCCCCGCGGGCAGCTGCCGCCCGGTAAAGGCATCCCGGAAGGTGGGACTGAGATTTTTATTGTATTCCTGCGCCGCTTCCCACAGCGCGGAGTGATCCTCCGGGGCAAGGGTCGTGGTGCTTTGGGTGTAGTGGGAGATCAGCTGGTTCTGCCGGTGCTGGTTCCACAGGTCGCTGGCCACCGGGTAAAATAGAATCCCCAGCCCCAGCAGAAAAATGAGGATGGCCAGCACGGTGCCCAGCCGGTTTTGTCTTTTTTGTTTGGCTTGTTTTGTCGTCACGAATGGTACTCCTTTGGCAGTAATGCAGCAGGGAAAAAACCGCAAACCGTTGCAGCGGGCTTGCGGCCTTTTCCTTGCCGCCCATCCCGCCGGGGAGAGAAAGAGGAAAAACCCGGCGGGACGGCAAGAAAATAAGGAGGATGGCAAATTACAGGGTGGTCTTATTCTGCTCCTGCTCGTCCTCACGGCGACGGCGGGCAAACAGGAAGAACCACAGCGCCGCACCCATGCACAGCAGGCCGATCACCGTGAACATCACGGTGCCGACACCGCCGGTGGTGGGCAGTACGGGGGTGGAGCTATTGAGAAGGTCGACTTCATAGCGATTTTTCTCAGCATTCAGGCTCTTTTTCTGAATCAGTGCGCGATCCGCTTCTTTCGTTTCAGTAAAACCGCCACTGGCCAAATCCTTGACCAGACTTTCTCTGGCATTCCGCTCTGCGGTCAGATCCAGCTTAAAGATGCCCTTGGGGGCATAGTAGCCGGAAGGGGTCTTGGTTTCCTTCACATAGTAGGAACCGACATCCAGGCCGCGGATGGAAAGGGTATTATTATCATTGCCCATATTGGCATCCATCTGCGCCACGGCGCCTTCCTCGCCCGCCAGCGCGGGACGATAGTAGGCATCGGTCGTGGTAGTAGCATCTACCTTAACCATGCTGACGGGGGTGTTCATCGCTTCATCGGCATACAGGGTAAAGCCCGCACCGGCCAGGGGCCGGTGGCTGGAACCCGCGTCACTGGGATCAATCAGCTCATTGGATTTCTTAAAGAGGGTAAAGTCATAATTATAAACCGCAGCGGTAGAGTCGGCGGTCGTTTTGGTCTTGCCCGCCTCCATGGAGAATACATATTCCAGCTTGGCAGTTGCGGAAGCCTCAGATTCTGCAACTGCATCCGGGGCTACGGCGGCCTTGAAGTGGAGATAAATCAGCCCTCTGCCGGTGGCACTACGGATCTTGCTGTAATCCAGCTCAACGGTCAAATTACCGTCGGCACCTACGGTAGTCCCTTTAATGGCATCCTTTACGGCGTCGCTATCCGCATTGGGCAGGGTGGTTGCTTTCATGCTGTCCTCCACATAGTTCAGCCCGGCCAGCTGGCACTTCGCAATCAGCGAACTAATGTCCACATGCTCGCTCTCGTAGGCCGGGGTAGATACTTCCATATAGAAATCCATCGTTTCGCCAACCCGGCCACCGGCAGTTTCTTTCCATTGGGTAGTAGCTTTGCTGTCATCGCTTACTCGTACATTGATAGCAGGGCCGTCCTCGTACTTAAATACAGCGGTCGGGTCATCGGTAATCTCACTGCCGGCGGCATACACCCTTACATTCCCGTTCTTCACCTGCACAAACACGGTAACAGGCATATAGGTCCGGTTGTTCTGTGCGGTGGTGGAAACCAGCAGCAGATAATAGCCGGGGTTCAGGGTCAGTTTTGCCTGCTCATTCGCGTCCGCCTCGGCGCTAGCTTGGACTTTCGGCAGGGTCGCCCCGCCAAGCGGGCTTTCCGCCATCAGAACATACATCGACATCAAAGTGGTCAGAAATTGAGGGGTGCTCTCCGCCAATACATCATCCAGCGTTTTAGGCGGATGAACATAGTTCGTTCCCGCAAAATTGGAAAATCCCTCGTAGTACTGGTAGGAGTTATAGTCATCGCTGTACCACATCAGCTTATACGCCTTCACGGTATCGCCCTGGGCCACCCCGGTAAAGGTGATCTCACGGGAATAGTTCTCCTCTGCCGCGGCGGGCACCGCCATGGCCAGCAGCATGGCCAGCGCCAGCAGCAGCGTCAGGCACTTTTTCATTGTCTTTTTCATGTTACTTTCACTCCTTTGGTATCATTGTTATCCACAGCGGCTTCCCCTTGGCAGGGGGCGCGCTTATTTCACTTTCTTTCGGCCTAGCAGCAGTACCGCTACGGCCATCAGGGCCGCGCCCGCCAGTGTAAAGGGCACCGTTCCGGTGCCGCCGGTGCTGGGCAGAACATGCAGCTCCTTCAGCTTCAGGGTCAGCAGATAGGTGTATTCCTCCCCCTCGCACTGTTCCAGCTGCCATGCGGTATTCGCTGTATCCAAATAGGTCAGTGTGCCGTATTCGGCCTTTAGGTTGGGGGCGCTGTCCTCCGGCACATAGCCCGTGGGGGTGCCCGCCAGCTGGATGATATAATCCCCGGCAGGCATCTGCTCCAGCAGGGCCGCGCCGGCTTCATTGGTTTTATACAGCATCGGGCTGCCATTATCCCGCGGCACCCGCAGCACCGCCCCGGGAAGTTCCTCTCCCAGTGGGCCCAGCACTTTCAGCTTCAGCCGCAGCCGGGAGGTATTCTTCACCTCGGTAACGGTGGTGCCGCCCGGTGTAGAAATGGTCGCCTTCCCCGCCGCGATCTTCACCGTCCAGGTGAGCTCCGCCGCAGTGTAGCCCACAGGGGCGGTGGTCTCCCGCAGGTAATAGGTGCCGGCCGGCCACTTATCCTCAAACTGCACATCGCCGTTTTCATCGGAGGTGGCTGTTGCCAGCCGCTTGGTACATTCCGCATCGGCATACAGGGTAAATTCCGCGCCCTTTAATGGGTAGCCCTTTTCATCCACCTTTTCAAAGGCGATCTCGCCCCGGATGCCCTCATTATTGACCACCAGCAGAGCCTCCTGCGCAAAGTGCTGGGTGCCATCGGCGCCCTGCCACCAGTGCTCCTCCCGGTATTCCTTATCCTCGGCCTGCCGGTACAGGGCCTTGGCATAGGTCACCAGGTAATCCGCGAAGCCATCCTCGGCCACACCGGGGTCACGGTAGGTGTCCCCTATTTCGATTTCCCGCAGCGTGTAATCAGCCACCGTGCCATCCGTAAAAAGCGGCAGATTTTCCCAGGTGTATTGCCATTCGTTTTCCTTGTTCAGCTCCACGGTATAGGCATCACCCGGCAGCGGCGCGCCATCGCGCCACAGCTCCACCGTCACAGGCAGCTTATCCCCCGTGGCGGGCCAACTGCTGCGGGCCGTCACACTGATGAGCATTCTGGGTACATTTAGGATGACCACATTGTCGGCATCGGCATTCTGCAGCCAGCTGCCGGTCGAGGGTGTTATCCCTTCCGGCAGCGCTTTTGTCTCCGCATGGTAACTGATATTCCCTCCAGTATTTTGGGCGACCGTCACCTGCACAGTACCGGGGCCAAAGTACCCCGTCGGCAGTACTTCGGTCAGAGTGTAGGTTCCTTCCTCCAGCCGGATGGTAAAAAAACCGCTGGCATCGGCAATGATCTTGCAGTCGGTGATCTGCTCGGTATAGCCCTCCTCCTGCACCACGCTGTAAAGGGTGGTGTTCGGCTTTCGGTACAAGGCCACTTCTGCGCCGCCCGGCCGGGACAACTTATACTCTACCTTTGCCAGCCCGTTGCCGGTAATGGAATCCTGCGTTTTTACCGTCAGGGTACCTATCCCCACATATATGTTCTGCAAAGCCACGGTCTGCACCGCCGTGTTCGGCACATCGTTGCCGTAGGCCACCGCCGTAATAGTAATGCCGCTTTCCTCCGGGTAGTCCTGATATCCCCCCGAAAGTCCCTGCGGGTGATTGCGGATGAGATAGCGGTTGTTCACCCGCCATTTGTCACCCTGCAGCGTATG
>ERZ772882.3215-NODE-3215-length-13281-cov-3.252987_pt1 | contig 13281 bp, 10 predicted proteins | sample MGYA00580576_ERZ772882 | MGnify/ENA primary metagenome ERZ772882 (study PRJEB29015, sample SAMEA2737658) | human gut metagenome | biome: human gut; feature: human-associated habitat; material: faeces | place: China | collected 2012 ... | reverse complement strand
CCTTGTCAGGAGTAGCATTGTAGTTAATCTTAAAGCCATCTTCCAACAATTCGTAAGTAACATACATCTTTAAGGCTCCGGGAAATCCCTGATCCATATGTGGGCTTTCAAGTGAGAAAGTAATTGAAGTGTCATTATGATTTTCCACTGTCCATAAACGTTTAGAATATGGATTAAGACCACTGTGAAGGTTATTTGGCCCGTTATTAATATCAAGATTGTATTCTGTGTTATTTAGCACGGAATGTCCTATAGCTATTCTGTTGGCGCATCTTCCAACATTACAACCAAAGTAATATCCGTCATCTGTTTCATAGCCTGATACATCATCATATCCTAAAACGATGTCTGTAGGCTTGTTATTTCTGTCAGGAACAACAATGCTTACAAGAGTTGAACCAAAATCAGTTACACTAATTTCTAAATTATTATTTTTTAAGGTGTAAAGCTTAGTAGCAATACCATCTTTTGTAATTCCAAAATCTTTAACTGTCATTATAATCCTCCTAATTTTTAATGCCTCATCCCGCACCTGACGGCAGAACAGGTCGTACTGGGACTCCTCCTTCTGCTGGTTGTCCGCCAGCTCCGCCTCCAGCGCATCGATCTGCTGCTGGGCGTTGGAGATCTGGCTGCGGAGGATATCCGCCTGCTGATCCAGCAGGTTTTTCTGCTCCAGCGCATCGGCCTTGTTGGCCTCGGCCTCCTCGATCTGCTGGTTGATCTCCTCCAGCTTCTTCTGGTGCTCCTCCGACTGCTCCTGCAGGTCTGCGATGGTCTCGGCATAGACGTTCACCGGGCGCAGAGCGCCGCTGGTGAACACAATGCTCACCGCCATGAGAACGGCCAGTAGGCCGCACCATTTTTTCTTACTCATGCTGCACTCCTCCTTATACTCTCAGGAACTTCCGGATGGCGGTCAGGCTGCCGCCCACGCCCACCAGAATCCCTACCAGACCGAACACACCGGCCACCGGCCCCCAAATTTTCCGGAAGGACACCACCCGCAGCAGCTGCAGGGTATCAGACCCGGCGATGCCCTTGGAAATGGCCTCGTATAGCAGCCACTGCAGCCCAAAGGCGATGACGGCGCCCATCAGACCGATGAGCAGACCCTCGTAGACGAAGGGCCATCGAATGAAGCCGTCGGTGGCGCCCACCATCTTCATGATGGCGATCTCATCCCGCCGGTCAAAGGTGGTGAGCTTGATGGTGTTGGAGATAATGAATACCGAGATCACCAGCAGCACCGCAATGAGGGCGATGCTGATGAGGCTTGCCACATTCCGCACCGTCAAAAACCCGTTGGAGATGGCCTCGTCCGCCCGGACCTTTACGATGCCGGGGGTGGCCTCCAGATTGGATACCACCTGCTGCATCTGTGCGGCGTCCGTCAGATGGATAACGTACCGATGGCGAAAAATGGAGGGGTCCAGGTTGCTGTACAGGTCGTCCTCGTCGTACTGCTCCACGTAGCTGTCCCGTGCCTCCTGCCGGGAGACGAAGGTGCAGTCCGCCGCACCGGGGATCTTCTCCAGCGTGGATTGCAGGGCCTTGGCCTCGTTGTCAGAGAGGTTCTCATCCACGAAGGCCAGCACAGCGTTTTCCTTCTGCAGATCCTTCAGGTTCTCGTTGGCGTTATAGGCCACCAGCGAAAAGGTCCCCATGATCACCAGACACGCCACCGTCACGCCGATGGCGGCGAAGGACATGAATCCGTGGGAGAACATATTGCGGATGCCCTCCCGGAAAAAATATCGAAAATCGTGCTTCATCTGTTATACCTCATACGTTCCCACGCCGTCGCCGTTGACCTGCCCGTGATCGATCATGATGACCCGCTTGTCGAAGTGGTTCACCAGATCCCGCTCGTGGGTCACCACCACCACGGTGGTGCCAAGGGCGTTGATGCGCTCCAGCAGGGTCATGATCTCCAGCGAGCGGTTGGGGTCCAGATTGCCGGTAGGCTCGTCGGCTACGATGGTGCTGGGGTTGTTCACCAGCGCCCGTGCAATGGCCACACGCTGCTGCTCACCGCCGGACAGCTCGTCGGGGTACCGGTCCTCCATACCCTTCAACCCCACCAGCTCCAGCACATAGGGGATGCGGGTGCGGATGTCACGGGGCGTGGCCCCCACCGCCCGCATGGCAAGGCTCAGGTTGTCGAACACCGTCTTTTTGGGGATCAGCCGGAAGTCCTGAAAGATCACGCCGATGGTGCGGCGCATATAGGGGATCTGCCGGTCGGAGATGCGGCTCATGGAGAAGCCGTTGACCATGACCCGCCCCGCCGTGGGGATGACCTCGCCGGTCAGGAGCTTGATGATGGTAGACTTACCGGAGCCGGAGGGTCCCACCAGAAACACAAATTCCCCGTCCTCAATGGTAAAGGAGATGCCCTGCAGGGCCTCCGTCCCGTTTTCGTATGTTTTTTCAACGTCCTTCAATCGAATCATATCATATCCCTCGTTGCCGGAGACCCGGCCCGCTGCATTTGAAACGACGAACCCTGTCGGGCTGCGCCGTATTATGTCACCATAAGGTATTATATAAAAAAAGTTACAAAATGGCAACAGGAATAATATGAAAATTTTATGAACAGATAGGGAGGCCCTCCGGCAAAATCCCGGTAGACAGCCGCCGGGATTTATATTACAATAGCCCCGTAAAAAGTAGCCCCATAAAAACCGGCGTCCACTCAGGACACCTTTCTGACAGAAACGGAGGGATCTCTGTGGCCAATCCACTGCTCATGGCCGAAATTTTCGACAACATCAATGAGGGGATCTACATCCTCAACCGCAAGGGAGATTACATCTACTGCAACAATGCCTTTTTGAAGATGGTGGGCGCCACACGGGAGGAGGCGCTGCGCCTCAACGCTTTCCAGCTGATTCCGGAGGGACAGGTGTCGGTGAGCGTGGCCGTCACAGCCTTTACCGAGAAGAAAAAGGTCTCCGTGGTGAACAACGTCCTCACCCCCAAGGGGTATCACTACCGCCAGCTGGCCACGGCCACCCCCATCTTCGGCAGCGGCGGCGAGGTGGAGTATATGTTGGTGGAGACCGTTCGGCTGGATCTGCTGGCCAAGCGGTATCAGCAGGCTATCCTCTATGAGGACGACAGCACCATCGAGGTGCCGGCCCTCTCCCCGGAACGCACACGGGCTAAGGAGACCATCATCGCAGACAGTCCCGCCATGCAGGCCATCCTCCAGACTGCCGCTCAGGTGGCCCAGACGGACTCCACCGTCCTCATATCCGGCGAGACCGGCACCGGCAAGGAGGTGCTGGCCAAGTACATCCACCGCAACAGCAGCCGAGCCGATGCCCCCATCATCGAGATCAACTGCGCCGCCCTGCCGGAGAACCTGCTGGAGGCGGAGCTGTTCGGCTATACCAAGGGCGCTTTCACCGGAGCCCTGAATACCGGCAAGCCCGGGCTTATTGAGGCGGCCCACGGCGGCACGCTGTTCCTCGACGAGATCAACTCCCTGCCGCTGGCGCTGCAGGGCAAGTTCCTCCGGGTGCTGGAGAGTCACAAGAGCAAGCGGTTGGGAGCTGTGGAGGAGCAGGAGATCGACTTCCGCCTGCTGGCCGCCACCAACCAGAACCTCAAGGAGGGCGTGCTGGCCGGGACCTTCCGGGCGGACCTTTACTACCGCCTCAACGTCATTCCGCTGGAGCTGCCCCCGCTGCGGGAGCGCCGGGAGGATATCGCCCCACTGGCCACCTTTTTTCTGGACTACTACTGCAAGCGCTACAGCCGCACCAAGGTCCTCTCCCGCCGAGTCATCGAACAGCTGAAGGCCTACGACTGGCCCGGCAACATCCGGGAGCTGAAAAACGTGGTGGAGCGGCTGCTGGTCACCAGCGCCGCCGGGACGCTGGAGATCTATCAGGATCTGGCCCCGCTGCTGGGGGAGGATGCCGTCCGCTCCACCTCACCGGAGATCTATCCCGCCGACTGGGAGGCATTCTATCAGTTTGACCCGGAGCATTTCTCCCTGAAGGCCTACATGGAGTTCTGCGAAAAGCACGTGCTGGCCGACGCCCTGAAGCGCTGCCCCAGCAGCTATAAAGCAGCGGCTCTGCTGAAAACAGATCAATCCACCATTGTCCGCAAGCGTAAAAAATACGGGCTTTGATCTGTCAAATGGCCCGTTTTTAGCGCAGAAGCGCAGTCAATGCAATGTTGCATCGGCTGCGTTTTTGCATTATCCGAATCACTGGGGGGATGATGCGTTTTCGCATCATCTGTTTTTTGGAAGCCGGATGGTGGAGAAGTCAACAAAAAAATTTTCCCCGTAATGCCGACATTTTCCGACATCACCAAATAAATTGGCACGCCCTTTGCTAAAAAGCTATGCCGTGAGCCGGTGCTGTTCCGGGCAGCGCCGGGTGGGTTCTACGGAGGGCGGCCCTGCAACCCGCCTCCCCGGCCCCGTCGTTTTCCCCATGTGTTTGAGAAGTAACCTACATTCCTGCTTCTTAAAAAGAAAGGAGATCAGAGATCTGTGTCCACTACCACCCTTATTTCCCTGATCGTCGTCGTGGTTGCCTTTGCCTTGTTCTTCTATCTGAGCTTCAAGGGCGTCAACCTGTTTCTGACGGTCTTTGCCTGCACCCTGTTGGTGTCTTTCTGCACGCCGGATGGCATCACCTCGATTTTTACAGCCTTCCTCCCCTCCGTAGGCACCATGTTCCAGCAGTTCCTGCTGCTGTATACCATCGGCGGCGCCTTCGGCTTCTGCCTGATGGAGAGCGGCCTCGGCTCCGCCATGGCGACGCACCTGATTAAAGTGTTCGGCGAGAAATGGATCGCCGTGGCCCTGTTTGTCATCACCTGCCTGATGATGGCGGCCGGTGTGGCCTCCTATCAGTACGCCATTCTGGCCATTGCCCTGCCGGTGCTGAAAAAGCTGAATATGTCCCGTAAGGTGGCGCTGGCCGCCATGTCCGCCGGTGCAGGCTCCGTGGCCTACGGCACACTGGTGGGCATGCCCAACGCCCTGAACATCGCACCCACCACCTATCTGGGCACCACCACCATGGCCGGTGTGGGCATCAGCCTGGTCTGCACCGCCTTCTCTGTGGTGTTCATCGTGGTCTACCTCATCATGCTCACCAACCGCCTGAAGAAGAAGGGCGAGGGCTTCGTCTCCTATACCGATGACCCCCAGAACGACGAGGACGAGTCCAAGCTGCCTCCGGCATGGAAGGGCTATCTCTGCGTGGCCGCCATCATCGGCCTGAGCCTGCTGTTCCAGAAGCTGGGCATCACCGCCCTGCAGGCCACCACCTATGCACAGGTGCTGTCCATCGTGCTGGTGTTCGTGCTGGTAGGCCCCAAGTACCTGCCCCATGTGTTCCAGACCTGCGTCCGTGGTATTCAGGGCTCCCTGATCCCCGTGGTGTTCATTTCCATCGTGGTGGGCTACGGCACCGTGGTACAGGCTACCCCTGTGTTCACCCTGCTGGTGGAGAAGGTGCTGTCCATGAATATGCACCCCTACCTGCTGACCTTCGTGGCGGTGAACCTGCTGTCCGGCCTGTGCGCCAACGGCACCGGCGGCGTCACCCTGTTCATGAAGAACTTTGGTGATTCCATCCTTGCCAACCCCTCCATCAATCTGGGCGCTCTGCACCGCATTGCCGCCATTTCCGGCGCAGGCTTCGACTCCCTGCCCCACAACGGCGCCATCGCCTTCCAGCTGTCTGTGTTCAAGCTGTCCTATAAGGAGGGCTATTTCCAGCAGTTCATGATGTCCGTGGTGGTGAACCTGCTGGCCGGTATCATCGCAGTGGTCATGGCAATGCTGCTCTATTGAGTGCCGCCTGCCTGATATAGTCCCATCTATCCGAAACCAACGAACAAAATAATTTTTTGGAGGTAAATGATTATGAGTAAGCCCCTGGCAGATTATGTGAAGCTCCCCCAGCTGGAAGAGTACAAGGAGTGGTTCAAGGATTTCGCCGACCTGTACCGTGAGGACGGCATCCTACAGGTCACCTGGAAGACGCTGGACGGCCCCATGCAGCACAGCGGTATGTCCCACCGGGCCATCGGCCAGCTGGTGCGTGTCCTGTCTCTGGACTTCAAGAACGAGATCATCATCTTCACCCACATCGGCGACAGTTGGATGACCGAGTCCGATCCCAACGGCTGGGAGACCTACTCCGAGCTGCCCACCCAGCGCTTCCAGCACCAGTATTTCGATGACACCAACCTCATCAAGAACATGATCTTCGATCTGGACGTACCCACCATCGGTGCCATTCCCGGCCCCGGCTTCCACTGGGATTCCGCCATGCTCAGCGATGTGACCATCTGCTCCGACGACACATGGATGGAGGTTCCCCACGCCCACGGCGGTCTGGTTCCCGGCGACGGCATGGGCCTCATGGCACAGCACTACTTCGGCACCAAGCGTGGTAACTACTACATGATGACCGCCCGTCAGTGGACGGCCCAGCAGATGCTGGACTGGGGTATGGTCAGCGAGGTCGTACCCAAGGACAAGGTCATGGAGCGTGCGTGGGAGATCGCCCGTCTGTGGAAGACCATGCCCTATGAGAACCGCACCATCATGTCCAACCTTGCCAAGCGTCCTCTGAAGAAGCTGCTGGTGGACGACCTGAAGCTGCACACTGTCTCCGAGCAGTACGGCTCCCTGCTGCGGATCGCCGCCGGTGAGATGGGCGACACCCATGCCGGCCAGCAGGACGAGAAGTACATCAGCCCAACCTGGAATTGGTCGAACTCAATTCCTTCGGCTGCGGCCTCGACGCCATCGTCGCCGACCAGGTCCAGGACATCCTGGCCCATGGTCACAAAATCCACACCCTGCTCAAGATCGACGAAGGGTCCAACCTGGGCGCCATCCGCATCCGCCTCCGTTCGCTGCTGTTCGTCATGAATCACCGGCCCAAAGAAGATCACGTCATCGAACCGTATTCCTACGAAAAGACGAAATTCACCAAGGAAGACGCCAAGCAGAACGTCATCCTGGCCCCGTCGATGACGCCGATCCATTTCCCGCTGTTCATGGCCGCTTTCGAACACGAAGGCTACCGCGTCGAACTCCTGCCCCACCAGGGCCAGAAAGCCATCGATACGGGGCTGGCTTATATCCACAACGACGCCTGCTACCCGGCCATCATGAGCCTGGGCCAGATCATTACGGCCCTCAAGTCGGGCAAATACGACCTGGACCACACGACGGTCATGATTTCCCAGACCGGCGGCTGCTGCCGGGCGACGAATTACATCGGCATGATCCGCAAGGCCTTGAACGACGCCAACATGTCGCAAGTCGCCATCTTGTCGCTGAACCTCAAGGGCATGAACAAGCAGCCCGGCTTCCAGCCCGGCATCGGTTTCTGGCACCGCCTGGTCATGGGCATGATTTACGGTGACGCCCTGCAACAGGTCCTGTACCGCACACGGCCTTATGAAAAGGTCAAGGGCACGGCCGAAGCCCTCTTCCACAAGTGGCAGAAGAAGTGCGCCGAACAGCTGAAGAAAGCCGATTTCAAATCGTTCAAGAAAAATATCCGCGACCTCGTCGACGAATTTGACCACATCGACATGAGCGAAACCATGAAGCCGCGCATCGGACTGGTCGGTGAAATCTACGTCAAGTTCCACCCCATCGCCAATAACCATATCGTCCGCATGATTGAAGAAGAAGGCGGCGAAATCATCGTCTCCGGCCTGGCAGACTTCTTCCTCTACGGCCAGCTGGACAGCCAGTTCCGCCACAAGTACCTGTCGGGCAGCTGGAAGGATTCCTTCCTCAGCAAGACTGCCGTCCGCCTCTTGGAATGGGACCGCAAGCCTTATGAACAGGCCGTCGCCAAGAGCCGCCATTTCGATTCCATCACATCCATCTACGATATCGCCGACGAAGCGAAGAAATACTTGTCCCTGGGCCATGAAGCCGGTGAAGGCTGGTTCCTCACGGGGGATATGATTGACCTCATCCACCGCGGAGCCAAGAACATCGTCTGCCTCCAACCCTGGGCCTGCCTGCCGAACCACGTTACGGGCAAAGGCATGATCAAGACCTTGAAGGCCGCCTTCCCGGAAACGAACATCGTCGCTATCGACTATGACCCCAGTGCCAGCTCGGTCAACCAGACAAACCGTCTGAAACTGATGCTGACGACGACCTTTGAAGGCATCCGCGAACCGGTGCAGGAAGATGCGAAACCGGTCCTGCCCTTCATGAGCGGCGTCCGCATCAACAGCTCACTGGAAAAATAGTTCCAATAAAAAGGGGGTATGTATCATGAAAAACATCTTAGTTCCCATTGACGGTTCCCATCCGTCGCACAACGCCTTGCAGCATGCCATCGACATTGCCAACGTCTACAACGCTGAATTGACCATCGTCAATATCACCAATGCCGATGCCGTCCTGGACAGCTTCGATGTCTTCGAGGACATGACTGATGAAAAGGTCAAAGACCTGACCAAGCTGGCCAAGGACAAGAGCGGCTACGTCCTGGAGAAAGCTATGGACGCCGTTCCCGAAAATCTGATGGTCCACACGGTCCAGCTGGTCAGCACACCGGAAATCGGCATCCTCAGCGAAGCGGAAAAATGCGACGCCGATCTCATCGTCATGGGCCGCCGCGGCAGCCATTCCCTGTCGGAACAGATTCTGGGCAGCGCCAGCACGTATGTCCTGGCCCATGCCAAATGCCCGGTCCTGCTGGCACATAATGAAAAAGAAGGCCCGTATCAGCGCATCCTCGTCCCGGCCGACGGCTCGGAAGAATCGTTGAAAGCCGTCCGCTACGCCGTAGAATTCGCCAAGGCCGATGGCGCATCGGTTACAGTCTTCCACGTAGCCAACATGCGCGATCTCATTGCTGAAGAAACGGCACTGGACCAGAAGAAACGTGGCCTCGAAGATTTGACGGATCGCCTGCGCCAAAGCGCTGACCGTGTCTTTGCTTTGTGCAAAGCGGCCATAGCTGACCATAAAGGCGGCGTGGACCTCCACTTCGTCGCCAATATCGGCCGCCCGGGACCGACGATCCTCAAAAAAGCCGAAAAAGATGGCTCAGACCTGCTCATCATGGGCAGCCGTGGCCGCAGCGGTCTGACCTCGATCCTTTTGGGCAGCGTCAGCCGCTACATCACAACCCATTCGGGCCTGCCCGTCATGATCGTAAAATGATGAGCTCGTGGCTTCGGCCTGCGGCCTAGTGGTTCGTGGTTCGTAGACCGCAACGGTCCCCTGGGCCGTCTGTAGGGGCCGTCCTGCTAAGGCGGCCCGCCCTGAATGATGGGGATAACGCAGGCCGTAGTTCTCCGAATACACCCGAATACATAAAAAGGGGCTATCCCATTAAGCAAAAATACTTAATGGGATAGCCCCTTTCCATTGAAATTTCTGAGAAAAAGCAACCTCTCAGTCAGCGTTGCTGATAGCTCCCCTATAAAGGGAGCCAGGGCAGGCCGTACAGGACGGCGCCTGCATTGCGGAGTGCGACCTGCGGGCGCCCTTACACGAGCCACGAATCACGAGCCACGAGCCACTATTTTTTTCTCATCGCCTTGTAGAGTTTTTCTGCCGTCATGGGCAGGTCGCGCAGCCAGATGCCGGTGGCATTATAGATGGCGTGGGCGATGGCCGGCGCCGGCGAGTCGATGACGAGTTCGCCGATGGACTTTGCCCCGAACGGTCCGTTCGGTTCGTAGCTCGGTTCAAATTCAACGTTGATCTGGCCCAGATCCATACGCGTCGGCATGCGGTACTGCATGAAGGAGTTATTCTGGATACGGCCTGACGGCGTAAGCTGGATATTTTCGGTCAGGGCCATGCCGATGGCCTGGACGATACCGCCTTCGGTCTGGACTTTGGCCAGGGCCGGATTGATGACCGTGCCGCAGTCGACGACGGCGTCATACTGTACCAGCGAGATATGGCCCGTTTCCGGGTCGACGTCGACGGTAGCGGCACCGGCCATGTACGGCGGCGGACTAGTCGGCGAGTAGCACGATTCCGTCGCTTCCAGGGCGATGTCATTCATGAACATGGCGTCGTTGCCCAGGTCCTTGATGGTGATTTTCTTCCCTGTCGCCAGGTCAGTGATGGCCTGGCCGTCAAATTCCAGATTGTCGATACCGGCCGATCCGAGTTTGACAGCAGCCCGTTCTTTCATGCGCTGTATCAGGCTCTGGCAGGTCTTGACGACGGCATTGCCCGTAAGGTACGTCGTCGACGACGCATAGGAGCCGCTGTCATACGGCGACGTATCCGTATCGACGCCATAGGTGACGATGTTGTCAACCGGGCAGAGAAGACATTCCGCAGCAATCTGGGCCAGGATAGTATCACAGCCCGTCCCCATATCGGTAGCGCCGATATTGAGGGAATAGAAGCCGTCGTCGTTGACCTTGATGGTGACCGAGGCGACGTCGACGTTGGTAATGCTCGACCCCTGCATGGCCGCAGCGATGCCGATAGCCCGGATATGGCCATTGGGCAGGACCTGACGCGGGCAGTCGTCGTGCCAGCCGGACATCTGGACCACCCGTTCCAGGCACTTGTCGAGGGTACAGCTCAGGGCCGTTTCATTGAAATAAGCCGGCATGACCTGTCCCTGACGGACCAGGTTCTTCAGGCGCAGGGCCACAGGGCTCATGTGCAGGGCTGCTGCCAGTTCATTGACAGCCGTTTCCAGGGCAAACAAGCCCTGGGTCGCACCGTAACCGCGATAGGCACCGGCGGCGATGGTATTGGTATAGACGCAGGTATAACTGAAGCGGAAAGCTTCGGCTGCATTATACAAGGGAATTGATTTATGCCCCGACAACGTGACCGTCGTCGGCGTATGTTCGCCATAAGCACCGGCATTCCACAGGGAATCGACGAAGATGCCGCGGATATGGCCGTCCTTGCTGGCGCCGAGGACGACGCGGATCTGCGATTCATGGCGCGGCGTCGATACGGTCATGGATTCTTCCCGACTGTAAATCATATACGCCGGTTTTCCCGTCAGCCAGGCAATATACGCCGGATAGACTTCCATGACGGCTGTCTGCTTGGAACCGAAGCCGCCGCCGATGCGCGGCTTGATGACGCGGATCTTCGATTTCGGGATTTCCAGGGCATTGGCAACGATGCGGCGGACGTGGAACGGAACCTGCGTCGAGCTGACGATGGTCAGGCGGCCGAAGGCGTCCTTATAGGCATAGGCCCGGAACGTTTCCATAGCGCCCTGCTGGTTCTGGCGCGTATGATAAGTCCTGTCGATGACGACATCCGATGAAGCCAGGACGGCATCGATGTCACCGTGTTCATCACAGGCCTGGGCGACGAGATTACGCTTGTTGTCGCCGCCGACGTCGACGAGGGGATTCCAGTTGTCTTCGGGATGGACGACGATATCGTTATCCAAGGCTTTGGTGAAATCCAGGAGCGGTTCCTGGACGTCGTACTCGACTCGGAGGACACGCAGGGCCCTGTCGACGGCTTCTTCACTCGTACCGGCGACGAGGGCGACGGGATCGCCGACGAAGCGGATCTGCTTATCCAGGATGAGGCGGTCATACGGGCTCAGTTCCGGATAGGTCTGGCCGGCAATGGTGAACCGCGACTGCGGTACGTCATCGGCCGTGACGATGCAGACGATGCCCGGCACTTTTTCGGCAGCGCTCTTATTCACCTTCTTGACGATGGCTCTGGCATGAGGACTGCGCAGGGCCTTGACGATGAGGCAGTCCTTGGGCCGCAGATCATCCGTATAGACCGGCTGGCCTGTGACCAGGGCTTGGGAATCCTTCTTGGCAACAGTATGGTTGATAACTTTGTATTCCATTATGCCCGGACCTCCTTCCCTTTGGCTTTGAAATAGGCCTTGATGGCCCGCATATGGCTCACGTAGCCCGTGCAGCGGCAGAGATTGCCCGACAAAAATTCCTTGATATCGTCTTCGGTAGGCGCATCGAGCTTGCGGACCATGGCCAGGACATTCATGACGAAACCGGGATTGCAGAAACCGCACTGGTCGGCGCCTTCACGGCCCATATAGAGGGCAAATTCTTTGGCTTCGTCCTGCAAGCCTTCCAGGGTCGTCACATGACAGCCGTCGATGCGGACGGCCAGCATGGCACAGGACAGGACGGGTACGTCATCGACCCAGACCGTACAGAGGCCGCAGTTCGTCGTTTCACAGCCGCATTTGACGCTGTAACAGCCCTGGCTGCGAAGAAAATCATAGAGCATCAGGCCCGGCGCGACGTCAGCCGTCGCCTTCTGGCCGTTCAGCCAATACGTAATGGTCATCACTGGTCACCTCCCAGTACTTTCGTCAGTAAGCGACGGCAAAGGACGACCGCCATATCGTGACGATAATCGGCAGAACCGCGCATATTGCTTTCATAACTCAAAGAGCCGGCTATCGACGCAGCGGCCCCTTCCATCCCCTGGCTGCGCACATCGCTTACGGGCAGGCTGACAACCTGGGCCCGGGCCGGACGGGCGCCGATGGCACAGCGCACGTTTTCTGCGTCGGCCGACACGGCTACGGCGATGATCGGGAAATCCGTTTCATTGAGACGCAGTGAAGCGTACGCCGTCTGGCAGGCCTTTTTCGGGATGACCACCTGCGTGACGATATCCGTACCCGGTCCGTTCTGACCGAAGTCTGTCAGGCTGACTGTGCCGCCTTTGTACAATTCGACGCGGGCATCCAAGGCCAGGAACAGCGTCCAGATGTCAGAAAAGCCGAAGCGGCCGCTGATACTGCCGCCGACAGTCGCCATGTTGCGGAACTGGGTCCCGACGATATGGCGGACGGCTTCTTTCATAGCCCCCTGGGTAAAAGCGGCCAGCCCTTCATGACCTTCGAGCTGCCCTAACGTGACCATAGCGCCGATGCGGAAGACATCGTCTCCTTCTTCGATCTGGTCCAGCCCCAGCCCGGACAAGTCGATGGCCTGGGCAATGCGCCGCTGCGGCGACAAGCGGAGCCAGCAGCAGCCGCCGAGGACGACAGCGGACCGCTTTTGCTTGAGTTTCCACGCTTCTTCCAGCGATGCCGCTTTCGTATATTGCGCAATATTCATAAAAAACCCTCCTTTGCAGGGTAAAAAATAAACTTCAATGCATAATTCATCGAGTTTATTATACCAGCAAAGAAGGGCGGGCCGCAAGGGCTCGTGGCTCGTGGCTGCGTTCATTTCCATCACCTGTATGCGATACCGTAGGGGACGTCCTGATCAAGGCGTCCCGCTGTGAATCGTGGGTATGACCATTCTGGT
>ERZ772882.3209-NODE-3209-length-13285-cov-7.011413_pt1 | contig 13285 bp, 10 predicted proteins | sample MGYA00580576_ERZ772882 | MGnify/ENA primary metagenome ERZ772882 (study PRJEB29015, sample SAMEA2737658) | human gut metagenome | biome: human gut; feature: human-associated habitat; material: faeces | place: China | collected 2012 ... | reverse complement strand
GGAGCAGCAGTTCCACGCGGCGCTGCATACGGAGGATCAGCAGGCATCGCATCTGTCGTTCCAGTCAGAGAACAGCGAATTTGCCGGCTCTGTGGTGCAGTCGGATGAATTTGAAGCAAGCAGCGAAGAAGCCCGAACGGAGCAGTCGCAGGTCATGCAGTCCGCCTTGCAGCAGGAGCAGATCGGTGTTACCCAGCGCGAGGTGCAGTCCGAGGAAAGCCACCATGCACAGCATGATACGATGGATGGTTTCCACACGGAACAGTCTGGAATCACGCAGCGTGAGCAGGCGCAGCATACCCAGCAGGAGACGCAAAGCTCCACTTTCGGACAGGTGGAATCGCAATCCCGGCAGCATACTGCGCAATCCGACAAACAGTTTTTCTCTGTCCGCAATGGGCTTTCTAAAACCACCATTGCCGAGCGGACTGCCCAAGCGCAGGAGCGCCCCGGCAGATTCCTGCATGCTAGAGCGCCGTCGGCAGCGCCCGCTTCTGCCCCAGCCAGTGAAGTGTCTGCCGCCCGGTCTGCGCCGATCCCGTCCGCACCGACGCAGTTCCGCAGCTTCGGCGGAACACTGTTTGCGAAATCGCTCTATCAGGGCGGCGCGTTTGCCAACGATGTGATCGGCACGGTCGCCAAGGGCGATTACCGCACGACCGGCTCCATCACCGGCGAAACTGCGACGCGCTCTCTGATGTCCTATATGGGCTTCACCGCGCTCGGTGAACACGCGACCAACATTCCGCGCTATCAGGACGTGGAGATCGGCGGCGGCCGCATCACAGGACGCGAGTTCACGCCAGAGCATCCGGGCGGCATTGATTTCTGTATGTACCATGCTGACCAGTACGCCCAACCGAAGGGCGATTACAGCAAGGTCTACTCCGCGGACGACGCCGCATGGTATAAGCAGTACGCAGCGGACACTGTAGAACGAAAGCCCTATCAAACGGAGGACGGCAAGATCGCCTATCACGAAAAGATCGTGCAGAAGCTGCCGAATCCACCGCAAAGAAAAGATCGGATGTGAGAACCTATGAGTCAGGAACAGCGGGACAGCTATGTGATCCCGCCAAACTTTATTGAGGGCGGTTCGTTCTTCGGCGGCTTATTCAAGGCGCGAAATGTGGTCGAGGCGGTCATCCTTGCCGCCGGCACCGGGCTTCCGATCCTGACGCTCTCGCTGACGCTGACCGTCCGGATCATTCTGCTCTGCCTGACCTCGCTGCCGCTGGCGCTTCTGGCGCTCATCGGGATCGCGGGGATGCCGCTTTCCTCCTATATCATTCTGTTTTTTCGTTTCCTCCGCAACCGCAGAACCCTGAGCAAAAGCGGCGGCAAAAGCAGCCGAAAGCAGTCCATTCTCCCGACATGGGATAAAAAGTCCGGCCCCAGCGCGGCTGTACAGCCCGCCGCTTATAAAAAGGATGGTAGCCACATCCGCTTTGCAAAGGATACGCGCCGCCTGATGCTGGACACCTCCTATCGGCAAAAGAAACAGGCAGAACGCCCCGGCAATCCGCTTGCGGCGTATGTGCCGATTCAGAAAATTGAAAACGGCATCGTCTACACGACCGACCACCGTTATATTAAAATTCTGGAGATTGTGCCGATCAATTTTCTGCTTCGCAGCGCAAGAGAGCAGCGGAATATCGTGTATTCATTCATCAGCTACCTCAAAATCGCACCTGTGAAGCTTCAAATCAAGGTTATCACCAAGCGCGCAGATATGAACCGGCATATCGAAACCGTGCGCCGGGAGATGGCGCAGGAGACGAACGAAAGCTGCCGGATGCAGCAGGAGGACTATCTGAAGCTGCTCAAAAAGCTCGGCTCCAGAGAAGCCATTGCGCGAAGATTTTTTCTCATCATGGAGTATGAACCACTCCCCGGCGCGAAGAAAGACCGTGAAGAAGCGGATGCCATTTCGTCACTGCAAACAGCGGCGCGGACGGCGGCAAATTATCTCCGGCAATGCGGCAACAGCGTTGTCCAGCATGAGAATGAGGACGAAGCTGCCGCCGAAATGCTCTATACATTTCTCTGCCGCAGAGAAAGCACGGATATTCCGTTTTTGCAGCGCATCTCCCATATCACATCCAACTACATAAAGGCAGGCTGCTCCATCGACGAAATTCCCGTCGGTGATTTTTTTGCGCCTTCGCAGCTGGATTTCACGCATGGCAGCTATCTCTACATTGACGGAACGTACTATGCGTATCTGCTGGTGCCGTCGGACGGGTATAAGTCCGAGGTTCCCGCGGGCTGGCTGAGTCTGCTGGTCAACGCCGGGGACGGCATTGACCTCGATGTATTTCTGACGCGGCAGCCAAAGGATCGCATGATCCGCAAGCTCGGCCAGCAGCTTCGCATCAATCGCAGCAAGATCAAGGAGACCAGCGACACCAACACGGACTTTGACGATCTCGACAGTGCCATCCGAAGCGGCTATTTCCTGAAGGATGGTCTGAGCAACCATGAAGATTTCTACTACCTGAATCTGCTTATCACCGTGACCGCAGACAATCCGGACGATCTGGACTGGAAGTGCGCAGAGATGAAAAAGCTGCTCATTTCGCAGGATATGAACGTGCAGAGCTGCAATTTCTGTCAGGAACAGGCGCTCCGCTCGTCTTTTCCGCTCGTGAAGCTGGATAAATCGCTCTTTGAACGCAGCAAGCGGAATGTGCTGACGCTGGGCGCAGCAAGCTGCTATCCGTTCACAGCGTATGAGCTGTGCGACGACAACGGCATCCTGCTCGGCGTCAACAAACACAACAATTCACTCATTATCGTGGACATCTTTGATTCGCGCATCTACAAAAACGCCAACATCGCCATTCTCGGCACGAGCGGCAGCGGCAAGACCTTTACCATGCAGCTCATGGCGCTGCGGATGCGGCGAAAAGGGATTCAGGTGTTCATCGTCGCGCCGCTCAAAGGGCACGAATTTCACCGTGCCTGCTCCAACATCGGCGGCGCGTTCATTCAAATCTCGCCGGCATCTCCCAACTGCATCAACGTCATGGAGATCCGACAGACAGACCGCTCGGTCGATGAACAGCTTGACGGCAGCACCGTGGAGCACTCCATGCTGGCCGCCAAGATCCAGCGGCTGCACATCTTTTTCAGCCTGCTGATCCCCGACATGAACCATGAGGAGCGGCAGCTTCTCGATGAAGCCATGATCCGCACCTACGCCCAAAAGGGCATTACGCACGACAATGAAACACTCCGTGATCCCAAGCACCCGGAACGATACCGCGAGATGCCAATTCTGGGCGATCTGTATGCGGTGCTCAAGGAATCTTCCTCCACGCAACGGCTGGCAAACATTCTGAATCGACTCGTCAGCGGCTCTGCCAAGACATTCAACCAGCAGACGAATGTTTCGCTCGACAACAAATATATCGTTCTGGACATTTCGGAGCTGACCGGCGATCTTCTGACCGTCGGCATGTTCATGGCGCTGGACTTTGTCTGGGATAAGGCAAAGGAGAACCGCACCGAGGAAAAAGCCATCTTCATTGACGAATGCTGGCAGCTCATCGGAGCCAGCAGCAACCGTCTGGCAGCGGAATTTGTGCTGGAGATCTTCAAGATCATCCGCGGCTACGGCGGCTCGGCCGTCTGCGCAACGCAGGACCTCAACGACTTCTTTGCGCTGGAGGACGGCAAATACGGCAAGGGCATTATCAACAACTCCAAGACCAAGGTGATCTTGAATCTGGAGGATGAGGAAGCCCAGCGTGTCGGCTCGATCCTGCATCTTTCCGAAGCAGAGCTGATGGAGATCACGCACTTTGAGCGCGGCAGCGCCCTTATCAGCACGAACAACAATAATGTTGCCGTCGAGATCAAGTGCAGTGAGCTGGAAAAGGAACTCATCACCACCGACCGCAGGGAGCTTCAGGAACTGCTGAAACGGAACGGTAAAACAGGCTAAGACGTACACAATGCGTCTTTTATGCGTACAGCAGCCATCTTCAGATCTGACGGCTACAGTTTGTACGTATTCTGTGCGGCAGTTATACGCACAAAAATTAGAGGTGACAACTATGAAAACTCGCGCCCAGATCTACTCGCACGAAGCCAGCGGCATCCTGCGGGATATTTCCACCTATGGTGTCCTGACACAGAAACAGATTTTTGGTCTGTATCCGCAGAAAGACGAGCAGATCAAAAATCTTTTGTCCTATCTCTGCAAGCAAAAGCGGCTGTTCCTCGTGGACGGCTTCTATTCCCTGACGCCGGAGCTGCCGAAAGACCGCGACCGTGGTTTGGAAGCAGCGGTCACAGTACTGGCGGACTTTATGGAGCAGGTCGAGTATCACGCCGCAGGAGAATATCCTGTGAAGATCATCTTTCTTGCCGGCGGCGAGGTCTATGAAATCCTCTACGCCGAACCAGGTAAAGAAGCCATTCTAAACCTGCTGCTTGCCCGCCCGGAGCAGGAACCACCCATGCGGCTGGTCATTCTGGAAGATGCCGCGCAGGTCGCTCTGCTTGCTATCCCAAATGTACGCGCATACTGCCTGTTGGATAGTGACGGCAATATTCAATATCTTCAGGAAGAAACGGAGGGATCGTTTTGAACCGTGCGCTTTTATCCAAACGGATATCTTCGCTGCTGGCGGAGGTCTCGCGGCTGAGCAATGCGCTTTGCGCCATGAACACGATGGACTTGCAGCGTTACCCGGAAAACTATGAGCTGCTCTCTACCGACGCGGCGCTCCGCGCGGAGCAGATCGCCTGCCGGATGCGGCATCTGGTCTATGGCTTTACCACCGTGCAAAAGCATGAATACCTGACCTCCGCCGCCAACGTCCTCGGCATCACGATCACTGCGCAGCCGGGGCTGGTGGAGATCACACTGCCGGGGTTATTGCCCAAGAAAAAGCAGCGCAGCGCCGAATATCTGACCGACCCGCTGGATCAGGCGCTCGGGCAGTTTGTCAAAGATCATCCTCTTTCCCATTTTGAGTCGTGCATCATCTGCTTCTGCCATATCTATGCGGTATCTGGCGGACGCGGCCGCATCCGGGACTATGACAATCTGGAAATGAAGCAGATTCTGGACGTTGTCTGCGCCTATCTTATGATGGATGACAATGGGCTTTTGTGCAACGTCTATAACACCACGGAGTTAGGCGAGGAAGATGTCACAAAGCTCTTTGTAATGGATCAAGATATGTTTCCGGGCTGGCTGGAAGAGCATCAAAATGCGCTGGAAACCATGTCGGATTTTTAAGCATTTTTCGTCCTTCTTTTTCAGATACCGCCGCGCATGGTGTTTTCCCTTGAAACATCAGGCGTTTTCGCTTGACCGACAGCGCAAAAATTACCGAAGTTAAGAGCCGATACGGTAAAAGAGGTCACTTTTATGAATCCGACGCAACTTCCCACTGATGGCACGCTTCCGCTTCTTGTGCTGCAGATCATTGCCGTCTCCGGCGAGTTCCCGGCTGCTTTTTCCGGCCACTTTCCGGGCGGCTGCAGCTATATCGAAAGCGTGATCGGCAAGCTCAAAAAGGACGGGCTGCTCCGTTCGTATACCAAGAACGGTTTGCGTGGACTCAGGCTGACCACAAGCGCCAAACGGCTGCTGCTTCAAAAATATCCATTTGACCTTGCGCCCTATCTTACAGGCACGTCCGAAACAAACTCTTTGAAGTCAGAACCAGAGCGCCGGCTGCGGCTGCACCGGATGGCCGAGGCGCTTCAGATCCTGCACAACGCGCAAATCCCGTCGCTGCCGTGTGAAAAGCCATCTATGCAAGACTGGCGCTCAAATCCCACTCTATTTCCGGTCTACTATTCCTCCCGCGAGTTCAAATCTCTCGGCAGTCTTTGCACCAAAATCCGCAATTCCCGCATGACGGGCGTGCTGTTCACAGAACAGACCATCTTCCCGGTTTACAACATGGCTTCGACCTTTCCGAGATGGGCATACAATGCCGAGATCCGGCTCAAGGCTGTCTTACAGACAGAATTTTGCCGCAATGCACAGTTTGCGATCAGTGGCATTGTATTTGGCAGCTCTTCCATGCAGATATCTGCGATCCTGAATGACATGGCGCAGAACCATTTCCTTTTGGATGGCAGTTATCCGCATTTCTATTTTCTGACGCTCGACCACTTTGGTGAGATCAGTGCAATCCAATTATGTCAACCAGATATGCAGGAGCAGTTGAATGAAATCCTCTCAGAAAATCTCCTGCCGCCGTCCCCCTCAATGCCAATCGAACATGATGCTCTGGAGCAGGACGGGTCGCCCGTCCTGTTTTCGTATCTCTGCGATCTGCCAAGGCTGCACCGGTTTCGCTGTGCGCTGACGCTGCACAATCAGACCGGCAGCATTCTCTGCTTTGACTATCAGGCAGAAGCGCTGCGGGGAGTGTTCGGCGCACAGGTCAATATCACAAGCATCGACTTTGACGCTTATGAAAGGATGATGCTCCATCAATAAGAAACAGAAGATCACGCTGGCCTGTTTTCTGCCTGTCGCACTGGCCGCGCTTTTCTATGCGGGCGGCTATCTTGCGCAGTTCATCTACAACTATCAGGCATGGACAGCCGAAGGCGGCACGCCGTACAGCGGCACTTCGCCGCCGATGCCGGACGCTGCGTTCGGCGTCTGCCTGCGGTTCGTGTTCCGTTTTCCATACGGTCTGTACGGCATAGGGATTTTTCTGGCGGCAATCGTGCTGCTGGTCGTGGCGATCATGCACATGGGCGCTGGCGGCGACGGGCAATATGACAAAACCAGAAACCTGACATATTCCCACAAGGGCACCTACGGAACCGCCGGTTTTCTCAATCCAAAGGAAGCCGGGCAGGTGCTCGACTTTGTACCGGACCTGCGCAAGCACCACGGCACGATTCTCGGTGAAGTGGATGGTCGCGTGGTCTGCATCCCGGAGAAGACGCGCTTCAATGGCAATCTCGCGATCTACGGCGCGAGCGGCTCGAAAAAGACACGCGCGTTCTGCGTCAACATGATTCTTCAATGCGCGGCACGGAAAAGCTCACTGGTCATCTGTGATCCTAAATCAGAGCTGTACGAGAAAACCAGCGCGTATCTGCGCGATCAGGGCTATACCGTGCGCGTGTTCAACTTGGTCACGCCTGCGTCGTCAGATTCGTGGAACTGCCTGTCCGAGATCGACGGGCAGGAGCTGATGGCGCAGCTTTTCTGCGACGTTATCATCCGCAACACCGGCAGCGACCGGGGCGACCACTTCTGGGACAGTGCCGAGATGAATCTTCTCAAGGCGCTCGTCCTGTTTGTCGAGCGCAGCTATCCACCGGAACGGCGAAACATTGGCGAAGCGTATCAGCTGCTTGTAAGCTGCTCGGAAAAGGAACTGAACGAACTGTTTGACGCGCTCCCGCTGGGGCATCCGGCCAGAGCGCCGTACAGCATCTTCCGGCAATCGTCGGAGAGCGTGCGCGGCGGCGTCATTATCGGTCTCGGCTCCCGGCTGCAGGTGTTTCAAAATGCGGACATTCGCGCCATCACCAGCCATGATGAGATCGATCTGGAGCTGCCGGGCAAGCAGCCGTGCGCTTATTACTGCATCACGAGCGATCAGGACAGTACCTTTGATTTCCTGTCCTCGCTGTTTCTGTCGTTCATTTTTATCAAACTCGTCCGCTACGCCGACCAGAACTGTCCGGGCGGCTGTCTGCCGGTTCCTGTTCATGTGCTCGGCGAGGAGCTTTGCGCCTGCGGCGTTATCCCCGATCTCAGCCGAAAAATCTCCGTGATCCGTTCCCGGAACATCAGTATGTCCTGCGTGTTTCAGAATCTCGCCGGTCTGCAAAACCGCTATCCCAACAACCAATGGCAGGAAATTCTCGGAAACTGCGACGTGCAGTTGTTCCTTGGCTGTACGGATGCACTAACGGCAGAGTTCATTTCCTCACGCTCCGGCGAGGCAAGTGTCGCCGTGACCAGTCAGGCCAAACAGCTTGGTACATGGCGCATTTCCAACTACACCCCGGAATACCGCGAAACGAGCGGTGTCGGCCGCAGGCGGCTGCTCACGATGGACGAGGTTTTACGACTGGACGTGGATAAGGCGCTCGTCATTATCCGCGGGCGCAATATTCTGGAGGTCGATAAATTTGACTACTCCAAGCACTATGAAGCAAAGAAGCTGCGTCCGGATAAAGCGGCGTCGCACATCCCGTGCTGGAGAAGCGAAGCGTCTCCAACACCTGCCACCCCTGTTCCGCGCACAGCCCCAGCGCCCAAAAAGGATGCTCCTGCAAAAAAGCAGAAGATCATAACCACCAGCAAGGAATCCATTTTATCCAAACCCAAAACAGCAAAAAAGGAGGAATGACCCATGCCCAGAAAAAAGGAATTGCCTGTTCCGGACAGCGGCGAACAGGACGACCTGCTTTCCGCTGAAACGCAGGAGTTTCCCGACGCACCGCTCACCGAACCGGTGGCGGAACCCATCCCCACAGAAAGCCCGCCCGATGAAGGCGCACCGGAGGATGATACGCCGTCGGAGGAATACACGGAATTTCTTCAAGCGCTGAATGAAGCTCCCGCGCAGGAAGATCCGCAGTCTGCTCCAGCTGCCGAAGCGGAGCAGCTGCCCTCCGAGGAAGAACCGGCACTGACCATCCCCTCAGAGGAACTGCCACCTGAACCTCCGCGCGCCGATTCTTCGCCGATGCCGCACAATGGCGCGGTTCTGACGATCACCGCCAGAACGCGCATCAAAAGCGAAGCCGAAGCCGCCGACGAACTCTGGCACGAGATCCGCAACGCCTACCGGACGCGGCGGATCCTGACCGGTACGCTGGACGGCATTGAGCAGACGACAGGCGGCAAGACGCTGGCGACGGTCAGCTTCCGCGGCTTCCGCATTGCCATCCCGATCCGTGAGATGCTTGTGCTGGAGGAACGTATGCCGTCCGGCAGAGCATATGCCGACTACATGAATCGGCTGAACCGCATTCTTGGCACGATGCTCGGCGCGGAGATCGACTTCATCGTCAAGGGCATTGACTCGACCACACACAGCGCCGTTGCCAGCCGCCGGGAAGCCATGCTTCGGAAACGGCAGACGTTCTATCTCGGCAAAGATGTTTCCGGAAACCCCTATATCTATCCCGGCCGTCTGGTCGAGGCGCGCGTGATCGCCGTCGCAGAGAAGGTGCTGCGCGTCGAAGCCTTTGGCATTGAATGTGCCATCTTTGCCCGTGACCTCTCCTGGCAGTGGGTATCCGACGTCCGCGACCTTTACAGTGTCGGCGACCGGGTTCTGGTTCGTGTACAGGAGATCAGCGGCGAGGATGCCGAGCATCTTTCCATCCGGGCAGATATCCGCAGCACGTTTTCCGAAACCAGCGTGGACAATTTGAAGAAGTGTCAGGTACAGAGCAAGTATGCCGGCAAGGTCACGGACCTTCGCGGCGGTGTTGTGTATATCCGCCTGAACAACGGCGTCAACGCCATCGCGCACACCTGCTATGATTCCAGAATGCCCGGCAAAAAGGACGATGTCAGCTTCGCGGTCACGCGGCTGGATGAAGAACACGGCATTGCCGTCGGCATTATCACGCGGATCATCAAGCGGAACCTGTAATCCGGCAGCGTTCTGCCTATGACCGATTTCATGTTCCTTGCAGCGTCCACACTGGAACCGCTGCTGCGCCGTCTGAGGGTGCCTCCCTGACGGTACTAAACTACAAAAGGAGTTTTCTCTATGAAAGCCAAAGAAGAATACGTTGACGCCCCTCGCGAAACACGCTCTAAGGACATCACCGTCTATGCGATTATTTTCCTCGTCCTGCTGATCGGCGCGGGCATTTTCCTCGTGGTCAGGCTGCTGCATAAGCCCGCAGATGCGGCGCTTGCAGACAGCAAATCCGGGATCATTTATGATTCGTCCGCCGTCGAGGGCGGCTGGGATAACCTCAGTCCGGAAGAAATTGCGGAGAAGCTGAATGAGAAAGTGGCCGAGGGTATGATCAACATCAGCATGAACACCGCGCCGTACTTTGAAAACGGCACGTCTGAGGGCAATGTCATGATCGTAAATGAATCGATCAACAACTACCCCCAGCAGGTGGAGTTTATCCGCAATGACACCGGCGAACAGATATACCAGAGCAAAGCGATCCCCGTGGGCAGCAAGATCGAACGAGCTGCCCTTGATATGGAACTCCCGGCTGGCACATACGAATGCACAGCCATGTTTCACAATCTCGACCCCGAAACCGGTGATATTATCGGCACAGCCGGGGCAATCATCAACATTACCATCAAAAACTGATTATCAAAAATAAGGAGATTTTAACTATGAAAAACACCAAGAAGATTATTTCCCTCGTTCTCGCAATTTGTATGCTCGCATCCCTCGCCATTTCCGCTTCTGCCGCCAACACCGTTGACGCTTCGGGCGGCACCGGCACGTCCAGTGTCACGCTCTCGTCTACCGCGGACGGCAGCATTGGCGGCGACCCCGCGGCGACTAAGATGTCCGTCACCGTCCCGACCGTTCTGCCCATCGCCGTTGGTACGGATGGCTCCGTTGCTACTGCGACCGATGCCAAGATCGTCAACAACAGCTTTGGTGCAGTCAAGGTCAACTCTGTGAGCATTGAAGCTGCACAGGGCTGGTCGCTGGCTGCGTTCGGCGACAAGGCCACGCTCGCCCATGAAAAGGTCAACTCCAACAAGTTCGGCTTCCAGATTTCCCTCGGCGACGGTGAAAAGAAGCTGACCGACGACAAGAACGCTTCCAAGCAGACACTTCTGACCGACGCGATTAACGGCTGCTTCATGTCCGGTGTGGGCGACACCTCTGCAAACAGCGTTGGCATTGCCTATGACGCCATCGTCACGCCCGTCAGCGAAGCTGTGACCAACACCGCCATTGCAAGCGTCCTGTTCATTATCGCTTGGGATGCGGTCTGATCGCGATTCATCCAAGGGGAACGCCCAAAGCGTTCCCCTTAAAATCTAACAGGAGGTATTCAACGTGAAGAAAAAACGAATCCTCGCACTATTCCTCGCGGCAGTATCGTGCTTGTCACTGGCAGTATCCGCGTCGGCGGCAGGCACGACTACCCGCAAAGCAACAGATTTCAAGGACTACGACCGTAGCGCATGGTATGCCGAAGCCGTGAGTGCAGCCGTAGATAACGGCTTGCTTTACGGTAAATCCAGCACCATTATTGACCCGAACGGTGATATGACCCGCGCGGAGATGGTCGCAATCATCAACAGATCTTTCGGGTGCTACAAGGCGGCAGATATTTCGCAATACAAGGACGTTTCCAAGAGTAAGTGGTACTACAAAGATGTAGCCCTCGCCGTCCAGATGGGTACTTATAACGGGCGTTCCAACTCGTCTATGGCACCAGATTCGCCCATCACGCGGCAAGAAGCCATGACCGTTGTGGCGAGAGCGTTGGAACTGGACTACGACGCATACGCGAAAACGGACCTGTCCGCATTCTCCGACCGCAGCGAGATTTCTAATTGGGCGCTGCCCTATGTGCGCGCGATGGTCGGTGCGGATTATATCCACGGCCGCGGCAAAGTCCTTGCACCGCTGGATAACATCACCCGCGCAGAATTTGCACAGATTTTTTACAACATCATCGGCACTTACATTGTGTCCAAGGGTACTTATGACAAGGACATTAAAGGCAGCGTCCTGATTCGCACCGACGATGTAGAATTGAAAAACCTGACCGTAGATGGCGACCTCATCATCGGCTGCGGCGCGGCAGATGGCAAAATCACGCTCGATAATGTGACCGTCAAAGGCCGCCTGCTCGTCTGGGGCGGCGGCACAAAAGCCGTGTACTGCAACAACGGCACGAATATGCCCGCTGTCGTAGTCGCGCGTGTGGATGATGCAGTCAAGGTCATTTATGACAGAGATTCCACCCTTGCGGTCATTGACACGATCAAGGTGCGCATCACGGAACGTGCAAAGCAGCACAAGGAAACGGAAGTCATTTTTTACGACGTTTCCGGTCTTAGAGAGGCCCAGAAAGATCTCAATTCCATCGTCGAGAACAATCTTCTGGCTGTTACTGCTCCTGCTCATCTTTACGCACTTGTCGGGGCAACCGACGTGAAAGCCGAGTTTACGAACAACAGCAAGTCGGACACCTACAAGGTGGAAATCCGCAGGAATAAGGATAACGCCCTCATTGCAGATGCTTTTGCGCTTGCCGCAGGCAAGAGCATTTTGACGCTTACACTGCTGGAAGCACCGGAGTTTGGCAATGTAGATTGCACCGTAACAGTCACGGCATTCCGCGATGGCAAGCAGATCGGCTCCATGCAAACAGAATTGACGCTCCATGCCGCATACCTCTGGCCGAAGGAGGTGCAGTGATGGATAAGAAGAAACTTATCACTTTTCTGTTAGCACTGACAATGATTCTGTCACTGAGCGTGGGCGCGTCGGCAGCGGAGACGACCGAAGCGCGCGTGCCGGTGACGCTCACCGTGGTCAATACGGTTTCTCCGATTTCGTGTACGGTTCCGGCTTGCCTGCCTGTGTCGCTGGTAGATGGCTACGTCGTTTGTGCAAATAACGCCGCCATCACAAATACTGGAAAGATCGGCGCAATTAAAGTCACAAAGGTTGATGTTCAGGCGGGCACATTTGAAATCGGTAATTTTGCCGATTTTACGGCAAGCAAGAACAGCATCGCACTGAATATCAACGGATGCCAGACCAAAGGTGCGGGCGCTTTGACCCTCGTGGACGGCGCATTCCCGGCGATTGCCGCCGAGAAAAATCTCGCCATCCGCTACAAGGCAAAGGTTTCCGCGAGTGAAGCCGTCACGAACATCAACGCCGCGACCGTGATCTTCACGATCGCCGCTGTAAACGAAAAGGAGGCTGCATGATGAAGAATTTCAAGAAATTCACCGCATTTGTGCTGGCTCTTTGCATGTTGTTCTCTCTGAGCATTTCCGCGTTCGCTGCGGAGAAAACGCCCACAGGATACCTGACGTGGGCGCTGGACGACAGCGGCACACTTTCTATCTCCGGCAACGGCAGAATTGCCGCGTTTACAAGCGCAGAAGACCAACCGTGGCACGAAATGCGGGAAAACATCACAAGCGTGAAGTTTGATCCCGGCGCACATATGGTTGTTCCCGACGTTGCGTACTGGTTCGCAGACTGCATCAATTTGAAAAGCTGTGTCCTGCCATCCTTTGCAAACCTTGGCGCGGATGCGTTCAAGGATTGCGCAAATCTGAACCGGTTGCAGCTGCACTACAACG
>ERZ772882.3202-NODE-3202-length-13305-cov-2.923698_pt1 | contig 13305 bp, 16 predicted proteins | sample MGYA00580576_ERZ772882 | MGnify/ENA primary metagenome ERZ772882 (study PRJEB29015, sample SAMEA2737658) | human gut metagenome | biome: human gut; feature: human-associated habitat; material: faeces | place: China | collected 2012 ... | reverse complement strand
GAAATATCCGCCTCTGCCGTCCCCTCGGCGGCTTCCGCCGGCACCTGATTCACCAGCAACTCATCCCGCGAGTGCTTTTTGATCTTGATGTTGTAGAACAGCATCACCGCGGCGGTGACTGCCAGAAGCAGACTCAGCGCCTGAGACACCCGGATGGGCTGCCCCAGGAACGTCCAGTTAAAGAGATACAGGCTGTCCGTCCGCAGCCCCTCGATCCAGAACCGGCCCAGGCCGTACCACAGGAAGTAGAACCAGGTGTTCTCCCCATCGAACCGGCGGGCTTTGGAGACCACGAGCAGGATCAGCAGAAGCCCGATCAGATTCCACAGGCTCTCATAGAAAAACGTGGGATGGACCTCGATATACTCCGTGGCGCTGGTCCACAGGCGCATCCGCCAGGGCAGCGTGGTCTCGGCGCCGAAGGCCTCCCGATTGATGAAGTTGGCCCAGCGGCCGATGCACTGGCCCAGCAGCAGGCCCATCACCGCCAGGTCCGTCATGGCGCCCATCTTGATCTTCTTGTGCCGGGTGTAGAAAAATGCCACGATGGCCCCGGCAATCACCGCGCCGTAGATGGCTAGGCCGCCGTCCCAGACCGCCACCATCTCGCCCCAGTTTAAGCTGCCATCGGCGTTGCGGTAGAGGTCCAGATAGAAGATCACATAGTAAAGGCGGGCGCCGATGATGCAGCTGGGCACCGCCCACAGCACCATATCCAGCACATTGTCCTCTGTCAGGCCGTAGCGCTTGGCCTGCTTCATGCACAGCACCAGGCCCGCCAGCAGGCCGATGGCCAAAATGATGCCGTACCAGTAGATCCCATGGCCGATATGGACGGCGATAGGGTCGGGATTGAAGGACCAGTCCCCGAACAGGCCGGGAAAGCTGATGGGCATATCCTGTAATGCTCTCAAATGGGGTTCCCCCTCTTTCTCTGTCTTGGATTCAGTTCTCCCTGGGCACGATCTCGCTGAGCACAGCCCGCTCCGCGGTCAGATTGCGGCGCAGGAAGGCGGCCACGTCCTCTTTGGTGATGGAGTCGAACACCTGGGGGAAGCGGAAGGGATCATAGCCGTGGAAATACCCCTCCGTCAGGGTCACGGCGATGTTCTCAAAGGAGTTCAGCCCCCGGAGGTTGGAGCCGAAGGACGCCCGGCGCACCCGCTGGTAATAGTCCTCGTCGATGCCCTCCGCTGCCAGGCGCTCCGCCTCCCTCTGGATCTCAGCGGCGGCCCGGCGGGCGTCCTTGCTGTCGCCGCCGGCATAGAGGTATGCCACGCCCGGCATCATCTCAAAGGCGCCGCCGAAGCTGGTGTTGATGACCCCCTCCTCATAGAGCCGCTGGTACAGGTGGCTGGAATCCCCCAGCAGGATGTCGCAGGCCATGTCTCCCAGAACGGCGGTACGGAGGTAGTCCTCCCCGTCCGCCGCCGGGGCGCACTTGTAGGCCGTCAGGAACTGAGGGGCAGAGACCTCCATGGCCATGCGGGTCTCCTTTGCCGCCACCTGGGCGGGTTCCTGGCCGTAGTCCCGGGGGATCGCAGGCCCGCCCTCCCGGGGTAGGATCCGCCGGGCCAGGTCCGCCACATGGACCGGATCCACGTTGCCCACCACTGTCAAAATCATGTTGGAGGGGGTGTAGAACGCCTTGTGGCAGGCATAGAGGGTGTCGGCGGTGATGTGGGAGATGGACTCCTGGGTGCCGGCGATGGGCACCCGGATGGGGTGGTGGTCAAACAGGCACTCCATCAGGCCGTAAAACACCTGGTTGTCCGGATCGTCCTCCACCATGCGGATCTCCTGGCCGATGATCCCCTGCTCCTTGTCCACGCTCTCCTGGGTAAACCAGGGAATGGACACGAAGGAGAGGAGAATCTTCAGGTTGTCGCAGAATTTCTCCGTGCTTTCAAAATAGTAGCCGGTGAGGGCCGAGCTGGTGAAGGCGTTGGGGGAAGCCCCGTTGGCCGCCAGATCCTGGAGGGCGTTGCCGTCCTCGGTATCGAACATCTTGTGCTCCAGGAAGTGGGCCACCCCCGCCGGGGTGTCCCGCCACTGGCCGTCCAGGTGGAACTTCATGTCCATGCCGCCGTAGTTGGTGGCAAAAAAGGCGTAGCTCTTCTGAAACTCGGGCCGCCGGTCCACATAGATGTGCAGGCCGTTGGGCAGCTCCGCGTGATAGATCTTTTCCCCAATGCGGGGGTATTCTTTGCTTACCATGGGCTCACTCCTTGCCTTTCAGGAAATAGACCGTGTCCAGCGTCAGCTTCTGGGCCGCCGCCTGTACCTGCGCCCGGGTGGTGCGCTCCACCCGCTGGGCCAGCTCGTCGGGCGCCTCGGTGAGGCCGGCGGCCGCCTGACCCAGCCAGTAATCCTCCAGACGGCTCTGGGCGTCCAGGGTGGTCATCAGGGTGCTCACCACCGAACGGCGGGCCCACCCCAGCTCGTCGTCTGTAAAGCCGCCGTCCTTGCAGGCCTGAAGCTGGGCAAGGATCTCGTCCTGCGCCTGGCCCACCTTGGAGAACTCCACGCCGGAGGAGACCAGCATCACGTCCTTGTACTTCATCAGGCCGGAGCTGGCATAGTAGCACAGGGAGAGCCTCTCCCGCACGTTGAGAAAGAGCTTGGAGGTGGTGGTTCCGCCGTAGACCGCATTGAGCAACATCAGGGCCGGGTAGTCCTCGTCCCAGGCATCAATGCCGGTGCGGAACCCCATGGCCAGCTTGCCCTGGGTCACGTCCAGCGCCTCCTCCACCCGGCGGGGCTGGGCGGGAGCGTTCCCCTTTTCGGGGCGCGCGAGGGGCACGCGCTCCCCTGCGGGCAGGCCGTCCACGATGGCCTGAACCGCCGCCCGCACCCGCTCCAGGGGGGCGGAACCGCAATAGTAGAACTCTATCGGGGCAGTGCGAAGCACCTGCTGGTAGCAGTCCCACAGCTTTTGGGGTGTGATGGCCGCCGCGGACGCCTCATCCCCCAGCTTGTCCACTCCGAAGGGCTCTCCGGCGCACATCTCCGCCACCACACGCACCTGGGCATACTGGCGCTTGTCGTTGACCTGGGCGCGGATACGGGTGACCAGGTTCTCCCGCTCTTGGCGGGTATAGTCGGGGCAGAAGGCCCCGTCCCGGGTGTACGGGCGGAGCACCAGCTCCCCCAGCAGGGCGGCCGACGGCTCCAGTACGGCGGAACCGTCCAGAGTATAGGCGTCGTCCAGGAAGCTGCCCACAAAGCCCACGCACTGGGTCTCCCCCTTTTTGCGCACCGTAGGCTCCAGGGAACCGCCGTACAGCTCGTCCAGAACGGCGGAGAGGGATTCCATATCCGGGTGCTCCGCGGTGCCCCGGCGGAGCACCATGGGCAGCAGCGCGTGGAGCGCGGCCTGTTCACGGGCCAGGGGCAACAGGAACTGCATCCCCAGCACGCTGGATTTGAATTTCTGCGTCTGCACCGCCGTCAGATGGACGCCGGGCAGAAGCTGTGTCCGGGTGACCTCAATCACAGCTTTACCATTCCTTTCCTTATGGGAACTGCCAAAGTATCAACATCGGATATTATACAACGTTTTGACGGTTTTGACACTAGGAAAACGAAAAAAGATTGGCGCCGCGGCGGCTTGCTCCCGACCCTAACCTCCGGTAAAATGAAATTACCTATATTTTATAAGGAGGCCACACCATGACACGAACCGTTGTGGAACAGATCACGCAGGCCGGAGTGCAGAAGCTCCGCTTCTCCGGCGCCGCGCCGGGCCGCTACTTGACCCGGGCCGCCCTGGCGGGGGCATTTATCTTTGTAGGCGCCCTGCTCTCCAGCCTCTGCGCCGCCTGGTTCTACGACACCAATCTCCCTCTGGCCAAGCTGCTGGGGGCCCTGGCCTTCTCTGCCGCTCTCACCCTCATTGTCCTGCTGGGTGGTGAGCTGTTCACCGGCTGTATCCTGGTCATGAGCGTATCCCTCTACGACGGCCGGGTCCGCCTGGCCGGAACCCTCCGTGTCTGGGCGCTGGCCTACCTGGGCAATCTCCTGGGCATTCTGGTGCTCTGCCTGCTGCTGGCCGGCTCCGGCTCCAGCGGGGAGCTGTTGGGGGCCTATCTGGCCCTGATCGTCCCGGGCAAGCTGTCCGCCCCCTGGTATCTGCTCCTCCTCCGGGGCGTGCTGTGCAATTTTCTGGTGTGCATCGGCGTGTTCGCCGGCTTCCGCCTCCAGAGCGAGACCGCCAAGGCCCTGGTGATCACCCTGGCCATCACCACCTTCGTCCTCACCGGACTGGAGCACTCCATCGCCAACATGGCCTATTTCGCACTCCATGCCCTGCTGAACGGCGGCGCGGACTGGGCCGCCATGGGCTGGAACCTGCTGTGGGTCACCTTGGGCAACCTGCTGGGCGGCGCGGTTTTGCTGGGCCTCCCCCTCTGGTACGCCGCAGAGCCGGAAAAGACGCAATCTTTCTCTTGACAATCCGGCCAATTTATAGTATCATCACTTCTGTTGTAAAGCTCCGTAGCTTTACCACCTTTACAGAAAACCGGCACACGGGAGGAGGCGGCAGCGATGAAAAACCAGGCATACCGCATGGCCCTGCTCTATGATTTCTACGGCGACATGCTCACCGACCGCCAGAAGGAGTTCTACGACCTCTACTACAATGAGGATCTCTCCCTGGCCGAGATCGCGGAGAACTACGGCATCACCCGCCAGGGCGTCCGGGATGTGATCGTCCGCGCCGAGGCCATCCTCACCGAGCTGGAGGACAAGACGGGCATCATCCGCCGCTTCCACAGAATGCAGGAGCAGTTCGGCCAGATGGAGACGGCGGTGGACGCCATCGCCCAACGCAACGAGGCCCATTGGCAGGACGACGAGCTGGAGTCCCTGTGCGGACAGCTCAAGGGCGTTCTGGCCCAGTTGAAACAGGAGTAACCCATGGCATTTGAAGGACTGACCGAAAAGCTCTCCGCCGCCTTCAAGAAGCTGCGCGGCAAGGGCCGCCTCTCCGAGGCCGACGTGAAGGAGGCCATGAAGGAGATCCGCATGGCCCTGCTGGAGGCCGACGTGAACTTCAAGGTGGTCAAGCAGTTTGTGGCCACCGTCACCGAGCGGGCCATCGGCTCCGACGTGCTGGAGAGCCTGACCCCCGCCCAGATGATTGTCAAAATCGTCAATGAGGAGCTGACCGCCCTGATGGGTGGCGAGAACACCAAGCTGACGATCTCCCCCAAGCCCCCCACGGTGGTGATGCTGGTCGGCCTCAACGGCGCCGGCAAGACCACCAACGGCGCCAAGCTGGCGGGCTTTATGAAGAAGCAGGGCAAGCGGCCCCTCCTGGTGGCCTGTGACACCTTCCGCCCCGCCGCCATCACCCAGTTAGAGGTGGTGGGCCAGCAGGTGGACGTTCCGGTGTTCCAGATGGGCCAGATTGACCCGGTGGACATTGCCAGGGCGGGCATCGAGCACGCCAAGAAGCACGGCAACGATATTGTGTTCATCGACACCGCCGGCCGGCTCCACGTGGACGAGGAGCTGATGGAGCAGCTCAAGGTGATGAAGGCCGCCATTGACCCCACCGAAATCCTGCTGATTGTGGACGCCATGATCGGCCAGGATGCGGTGAATGCCGCAAAGACCTTCGACGAGGCGCTGGACATTACCGGCGTCATGCTCACCAAGCTGGACGGCGATGCCCGGGGCGGTGCGGCTCTCTCTATCAAGGCGGTCACCGGCAAGCCCATCAAATTTGTGGGTGTGGGCGAGAAGCTGGACCAGGTGGAGCTCTTCTACCCCGACCGCATGGCCTCCCGTATTCTGGGCATGGGCGACGTGCTCTCCCTCATCGAGAGGGCCCAGCAGACCTTTGACGCCAAGAAAGCCGCCGAGTTGGAGCAGAAGCTCCGCAAGAACAAGTTTACCCTGGCTGATTTTTACGATCAGCTGGTTCAGATCAAGGGCATGGGTTCCCTGTCCGACATCGCCGGGATGCTCCCCGGCATGAACGCCAAGGCACTGGAAGGGGCCAGCGTGGACGAGAACGCCCTGGCCCGCACCGAGGCCATTATCCTGTCCATGACCCCGGCGGAGCGGGAGAACCCCTCCCTGCTGAACAACAGCCGGAAAAAGCGCATCGCCGCCGGCTCCGGCACTCAGGTCGTGGACATCAACCGCCTGCTCAAGCAGTTCGATATGATGCAGCAGATGACCAAGCAGTTCTCCGGCAAGCAGATGAAGCGCATGGGCAAACTTGGAAAAATGGGAAAGCTCGGCAAGCTGCCGGGACTCCCCTTCTGACCGGTTGGTAAGCGCGCTGCGGCGCGTTTCCATAGATGTGCAACAATTACATGGAGGTGAAGATACAATGGTTAAGATCAGACTGCGCCGGATGGGCGCCAAGAAGGCTCCCTTCTACCGCATCGTGGTGGCGGACTCCCGCTATCCCCGCGACGGCCGTTTCATCGAGGAGATCGGCACTTACAATCCTCTGACCCAGCCCGCCGAGATCAAGGTGGACGCGGAGCGCGCCCAGGCTTGGATCAAGACTGGCGCCCAGCCCACTGAGACCGTGAAGGCTCTGCTGAAAAAAGCTGGCGCCATCTAATGGAGGTCACGGCTGGCATGAAGGAATTGCTGACCTATATCGCCCGGAACCTGGTGGATCACCCCGACGCGGTGTCGGTCACCGAGCACAAGGGCGAGAGTGAGACCGTTCTGGAGCTTCGGGTGGCCCCCGAGGACATGGGCAAGGTGATCGGCCGCCAGGGCCGCATCGCCAAGGAGATCCGCACGCTGATGCGCTCCGTGGCCCAGCGCCAGGGCACCAAGGTTTCCGTCGAAATCGTCGACTAAAAAGCGGCGGGGTAGCGAGCCCCGCCGCTTTTTCAATGTAGGGCGCGGCCTCCTGGACGCGCCGCCTGCGGGAGGTATTTCAAATGAAAAATCAGTTTCTGGAGGCCGGGCAGATCGTGAATACCCACGGCATCCAGGGCGAGGTCAAAATCGTCCCCTGGTGCGACAGCCCCGAGTTTCTGCTCCAGTTCGGCACCCTCTATCTGGACGGAACGCCCGTAAGGGTGCGCGCCGCCCGGGTACACAAGGGCAATGTCCTCGCCGCGCTGGAGGGCGTCGCCGACGTGAATGCCGCCATGGCCCTCAAGGGCAAGATCGTCTCCATCGATCGCTCCGGCGTGGTGCTGCCCGAGGGGCGGCACTTTATCGCCGATCTGCTCGGCCTGGAGGTCCTGGACGCCGGCAGCGGGGAGAAGCTGGGGGTTGTGGCCGACGTGCTCACCCCGCCCGCCCACGAGGTCTACGTGGTGAAGGGCGAGCATGAATACATGATCCCCGCCGTGGACGAGTTCCTGGCGGAGACCAATGTGGAGGGCGGCTATATCAAGGTTCGTCTGATCGAGGGAATGCGTACCGATGTATAGGATCGATATTATGACCCTCTTTGATCTGACCGTGGGCGATATGATGAACGAGTCCATCCTGGGCCGCGCCCAGGAGCGGGACATCATTCGCATCGAGGCCCACCAGATCCGGGATTACACCCTCAACAAGCAGAAGCAGGTGGACGACTATCCCTACGGCGGCGGCCACGGCGCGGTCATGCAGGCCGACCCCCTCTACCAGTGCTGGAAGCACATTGTGGACACCTTCGGCCCGGGACATACCATCTACATGTCCCCCGCCGGCAAAACCTTCGTGGAGGCCGACGCCCGCCGCCTGCGGGACGATTACGACCACCTGATTCTGGTGTGCGGGCACTATGAGGGCATCGACGAGCGGTTCATTGAGGAGTGTGTGGACGAGGAGATCTCCATCGGCGACTTCGTGCTCACCGGCGGCGAGCTGGCCGCCATGGTGGTGGCCGACGCGGTGGCCCGGCTGGTGCCCGGGGTGCTCTCCGACCCGGAGTGCTTCGAGGAGGAGAGCCACTGGAACGGCCTGCTGGAGTACCCCCAGTACTCCCGCCCCGAGGAGTGGCACGGCCGGAAGGTCCCCCCCATTCTCCGCTCCGGCGATCACAAGAACATCGCCCGTTGGCGGCGCAAGCAGTCCATCCTCCGCACCCGCCAGCGCCGCCCGGATCTCTACGCCAGACTGGATCTTTCCTCCAAGGAGGATCAAAAGCTGCTACGGGAGCTGGACGAGGAAGCCCCCCAATTCTAACGCAATCATTTGTTTACAGGTTTCCCCTTTACTTTTCCGCCCGCCCGTGCTACAATGACTGCACACTAGTAATCTAATTTTCGTTATGATATAAGAGGGTTCCAGCTATGAGTTTTAAGATCATTGTCGACAGTTGCTGCGATTTAACGCCCGCCCAGCTCCGGGAGGACTGCTTTGTCAGCGTCCCGCTGACCATCCGGGTAGGTGAGCATATCGTGGTAGACGATGCCTCCTTTGACCAGGGTGCCCTGCTCTGGCGGATGAAGGAGAGCGCCACGGCCCCCCAGTCCTCCTGTCCCTCCCCCATACAGTATCTGGAGGCTTTTGACTGCGGTGCCGACGACCTGTACGTGGTCACTCTTTCCGCCCTGCTCTCCGGCTCCCACAACGCGGCGGCCCAGGCGCGGAGCCTCTGGCTGGAGGACCACCCCAACTCCAATGTGCACATCTTCAACTCCTGCTCCGCCTCGGCGGGAGAGGTGCTGGTGGCCCTGAAGATCCAGGAGCTGGCCCAGTCGGGCATGGATTTCACCACCGTGGTCAGCCAGGTGTCCCGCTATATCAATGAGATGGAGACTTATTTTGTGCTGGAAACCCTGGACAATCTGCGGAAAAACGGCAGGCTCACCAAGGTTCAGGCCCTGGTCACCAGCACTCTGCGTATCAAGCTGCTCATGGGCGCCACCCCCGAGGGAGAGATCTGCAAAAAGGGCCAGGCCATGTTCGTCAAGCAGGCTCTAGGCAAGATGGTGGCCCTCATGGCAGCCGATCCCAAGCACGAGGGGCGCCGGCTGTCCATCGTCCACTGCAACTGTCTGGAGCGGGCTTTCCACGTCAAGGAGCTGGTCATGAAGCAGTGCCGCTTTGGGGAGATCCTCATCAGCGATACCGGCGGCATCAGCACCGTCTATGCCAACGACGGCGGCATCGTCGTGGCCTATTGATTTCGATCAAGCCATTCCGTAACCGCCCGGAGGAAATTTCCTCCGGGCGGTTGTTTTTTGCCCCTGCCTGTGCTATCATGGCAAAAATAGTTTCGGGAGGTGCTTTTATGAACTACACCATCCGCCCCATCGGGCCGGAGGACGCGGAGGGGGCCGCAGCCCTGCGCCGCATGCCGGGCGTGTTCGAGAATACCCTGGGTCTCCCCTCCTACCGCACCGCCGACAGCAAGGCGTTTATCGCCGGGCTAGGGCCCGACGACCACAACTTTGTGGCCGTTCTGGACGATGGCACGGTCATCGGCTGCGCCGGGCTCACGGTCTGCTCCAATCCCCGGATGCGCCACGCGGGCAGCGTGGGACTCTATGTCCATACCGATTACCAGAACAAAGGGGTGGGCACCGCCCTCATGGAAACACTGCTGGATCTGGCGGACAACTGGCTCATGCTGGTGCGGGTGGAGCTGGAGGTCTACGCCGACAACGAGCGGGCCATCCATCTCTATGAGAAGCTGGGCTTTGAACAGGAGGGCCTGCTGCGCATGACCACGGTGCGGAACGGCCGCTATGTGGACGAGTACAAGATGGCCCGCATTCGTCCGGGGGTGACCGCACCATGACCTACGCCATCCGCCTGTACCAGCGCTTCGGCTTTGAGACGGAGGGCCGCAAACGGGAGGCCACCGTGAAAGCGGGGGACTACGTGGACATGCTAGTGATGGCCCGGCTGGGAAATCGCTGATGTCCCAGGGCAGATTGTTTGAGCTGCTCTGTCTCCTGCTGGAGCGGGGCCGCATGACCGCGCCGCAGCTGGCGGAGCACTTCGAGGTATCGGTGCGCACCATCTACCGGGACATCGACGCGCTGTCGGCGGCCGGGGTACCGGTGTACAGCACGCCGGGCAAGGGCGGCGGGGTGTCCCTGCTGGAGGGCTATACCCTCCACCGGGCCGCCTTCACTGAGGAAGAGCAGCAGCTGCTGCTCACCGCCCTGCGGAGCCTGCCGGGGGATGCCGGACAGGGGACGGCGGAGACCCTGTCCAAGCTGTCCGCCCTGTTCCGGCGCCGGGAACCGGACTGGCTGCAAGTGGAGCTGTCCCGCTGGGGGAGCGCCGGGGCCGACAACGCCAAATTCGTCCAGCTCAAGGAGGCCATTCTGTCCCGCCGCGTCCTGTCCTTCACCTATGTGGGCGCCTCCGGCCAGACCACCCGCCGCAGCGTCCTCCCCGCCCGGCTGGTCTTCAAGGGCCGGGACTGGTACCTCCAGGGGTTCTGCCTGGAGCGGGCGGCCTACCGCACCTTCAAGCTCACCCGGATGCTGGAGCCGGAGCCGGGCGCTCCCTTTCAGCGCCCCCTCTCTCCCCCGCCCATCGAGGCCGGAGAGCCGCCGGAGGGCTTCTGCATCCCTGTCCGCCTGCGCTTCTCCCCCGCCCTTGCCTACCGGGTCTACGACGAATTCGACAAGGGCTGCGTCACCCGCGGGGCGGACGGCAGCCTCGTGGTGTCGGTGAGCTTTCCGGAGGATCCGTGGCTCTATGGCTATCTGCTCTCCTTTGGTCTGGGAGTGGAGGTGTTGGAACCGGAGCGCCTGCGGAAACGGCTGGCGCTGTTGGCGGGAAAAATGGCGGCCCACCACGGAAACCATGACACGGGGTGTCAGGATAACTGTGATAGGATGGAGCCATCTCAATCACAGGAGGAATCTCACATGAATCACACCTTTTGTCAATCCTGCGGCATGCCCATCGACGATCCGGCCCTTCGCGGCACGGAGCGGGGCGGCACGCCCAGCGAGCACTACTGCAAATACTGTTATCAGGAGGGAGCCTTTACCGGAGAGATGACCATGGAGGAGATGATCGACTTCTGCACCCCCATGATGGTGCGGGCCAACCCCGAGCTGACCCCCGAGCAGGCCCGGGCGCAGATGGCCCAGTTCTTCCCCAGTCTGCTCCGGTGGCGCAACTAATGGACTGGAACGCCATCTATCCCGGGCCGGAGGAGCCCACAGCGGAGCAGCTCTCCGCCTATGTATCCCATCCGCTGTGGGAACCATTGAACCGCTGGATCTGTGAAGCCTATTTCCTTTCCCCTATTTACAGCTACAGCAGCTGTTCCATGGGGCGGGGCTGGAACGTCAAGTACCGCTCCGGCGGCAAGGCTCTGTGTACCCTCTACCCCGCCGCCGGCGCCTTCGTCTGCCTGGTGGTGGCCCCGGCCCAGGCGGAGGCCCTTCTCCCCACCCTCTCGGAGTATACCCATGCCTGCTGGCAGGCGGTCAAGCCCATGGGCTCCGGGCGGTGGCTGTCCCTGGAAGTGGACTCCCCGGAGGTTGTGGAGGACATCAAGACCCTGCTGATGTTGAAGCGCCCGCTGAAAAAACAGGGACAGGCATAGCCTGTCCCTGTTTTTTATGGTATAATAACCGCAGCTATTACGCACTTGCATTTCAGCCGTTTTCCCGCCCCTTGCGGGGCTGCCGGAAAACATGGCACAAGTATACCACTCCGCTCATGTTTCCTGGTATACGAGCAAAATCTGCTGTTTGAGGTATTCACTATGTCACTGACTCTTCGCCACGAGGCCCCCGCCGACCACCGCGCCGTGGAGACGCTGGTGCGGGAGGCCTTCTGGAACGTCTACAAGCCCGGCTGCGATGAGCACTACTATCTCCACCTGCTCCGCCAGTCCCCCGCTTTCCGCCCGGAGCTGACCTTCGTGTGCGAGGTGGACGGCGTCCTGGCCGGGCAGATCGCCTGCGCCTCCAGCTCCATCGAGCGGGAGGCAGGCGGGCGGCTGGACACCGTCACCTTCGGCCCCCTGGCCGTCCTCCCCTCTTTTCAGGGAAAAGGACTGGCCCGCGCCCTGGTGTGCCATGCCCTGCGGCAGGCCCAGGCCCTGGGGGAACAGGCCGTGGTGATTCTGGGCGATCCCCGTCACTACGGCCGCTACGGCTTCTGGTGCGGAGAGCGCTGGGGCATCTCCCTGGAGAACGGCCAGTACCTGCCCGGCCTCCAGGCAGTAGAGCTGGCTCCCGGCTCCCTGGCAAACGCCGCCGGGCGCTTCCGCGAGGGCTTTGCCTATGCCCCCGACGCGGCCGCGCTGGACGCTTTTGACGCTCTTTTCCCCGTAAAGGAAAAAGCCATTACAGATTTTCAACAGGAATTCCAGGTGATGTGCTCCCTGGGACACGAGGTGATTCCCAATGGATTTATGCAATGAAAAGGACATCCGCGCCCTGCTGGGCCGCCACGGCTTCCGCTTCTCCAAAAGCATGGGCCAGAACTTTCTCATTGAGGGCTGGGTACCCAGGGACATCGCGGAGGCCTCCGGCGCAGGCCCGGATACCGGCGTGCTGGAGATCGGCCCCGGCATCGGCCCTCTGACGGTGCAGCTGGCCCGGCGGGCGGCCAGCTGTGTCCAGGGGGTGACCGCATGAGCCGGGGCGTGGAAAAGACCGCTCTGCAGGCGGCGTCCCTCTTCGGACTGATTTTGTGCGTGCTGACCGGAATCTGGGCCTGGCAGGCAGGACTGCTAACATCCCAGGAGCGGCTGCAGGCCTTTGTGGCCAGCTGCGGCGCCGCCGGCGGGCTGCTGTTCGTGGCGTTCCAGATGGTGCAGGTAGTGGTGCCGGTGCTGCCCGGCGGCCTGGGCTGCCTGGTGGGCGTGGTGCTGTTCGGCCCGGTGATGGGGTTTGTCTACAATTATGTGGGCATCTGCATCGGTTCGCTGTTGGCCTTTGCCGTGGCGCGCAACTGCGGGCGGCCGCTGTTGAGCCTGCTGTTTTCGGAAAAGCTCATCGCCAAGTACAGCGATTGGACAGAGCGGAATGACCGGTTTGCACGGCTGTTCGCCCTGGCGATCTTTTTCCCGGTGGCGCCGGACGACTTCCTGTGCTATCTGGCGGGCACCACCTCCATGACCTGGCGGCGGTTCACCACCATCATCCTGCTGGGCAAGCCCCTTTCCATCGCCCTGTACAGTCTGGGGCTGACGGTGCTGTTCCAGCAGATCACAGGCTGGCTGGGGTAAAGACATCCGCGGACGGGCGGATCGGTAAAGGAGACACACATGCGCGTTTTTATCTACAATGGCGGCCTGCGCCTGGTCGGCAAAAGCGGTGTGGGACAGGCCATCCTCCACCAGCGGGAGATGCTGCGCCGGGCCCGGATCGACACTGCCGACCATTGGTGCCAGCGGGCCGG
>ERZ772882.3194-NODE-3194-length-13343-cov-3.670530_pt1 | contig 13343 bp, 9 predicted proteins | sample MGYA00580576_ERZ772882 | MGnify/ENA primary metagenome ERZ772882 (study PRJEB29015, sample SAMEA2737658) | human gut metagenome | biome: human gut; feature: human-associated habitat; material: faeces | place: China | collected 2012 ... | reverse complement strand
GAGGAAGCAGTGGGCGGGGACGTCGAACAGAAGCTCCGGTTCTGCGTAATACTGGCAGAATACGGTGAAGGCGCTGTAATCCGGGGTGCCGGGCTTTGCCGCGATGCGCTGCGCCACTTCCTTCTGCACCATGACGGTGACGGACTGGAAGCACTCCGCTTCCAGCAGCGCCGTGAGAATGGGGGAGGTGATGTAATAGGGGAGGTTGGCGCAGGCCATGGGGCGGAGAGTGCCGAACTTCTCCTTCACCAGCGCGGGGATGTCCTGCTTCAGCACGTCTCCCCAGAGAATTTCCAGATTGGAAAAATTCCCCACGGTGACGTCCAGAATGGGTTTCAGGCGCTCGTCCACCTCCACCGCGCAGACCTTCCCGGCGCGGAGACACAGCTGCTGTGTCAGCGGGCCGATACCGGGGCCGATCTCCAGCACGCCCGCCGTCTCGTCCACCCCGGCCTGTTCCGCAATGGACTGGGGCACCCACGGGGCAATGAGGAAGTTCTGCCCCTTGGCCTTGGAAAAGTGGAAGCCGTGGGCAGCGAGCATCGGCTTCATCACCTGAATATTGCATACATCGATCATACACAAATAACCGCCTTTCTTCGGCTATCATACCAGAAGAAGGGCGGTTTTGCAATGGCATTGTTGGTTTGTATCAATCCAGAAAGTAAATGGTACACACCCGGCGGCCAAACTGGATGCACTCGTTGAAGGTGGGAAAATACAGATCCATCCGGTCGCCCTTGATGTCGCCGCCGCAGTCCTCGGCCACGGCGATGCCGTAGACATACGCGCCGTCGTTGGAGACGATGAACATCCGGGTGCCGTAGGGAATGTAGCGGGGGTCTACCGCAACCGTACCCTTGTGGACGGTGGTGCCGGTGTAGGTGGTCATGTCGCAGCCCGCGTCCGTGTGGGTGTAGGCCGTGGCGCGGATGGTGGCGGTGTCGGAATAGGTCAGCACCTCGCCGGTGGGGAGGGTGATGTAGCCGTCGGCGATCACCGGCATTTCATCGGGGTCGGAGGCTTCCGCTTCCGCGCCGGTGCCCACGGCGATGACCTCCGCCACGGGCGCTCTTGTGACGGTCTCGCTGAGCACGGCCCGTTCGACCTCCTCGCCGTTGACGTAGAGCACGTCGGCGGTGCACAGCAGCTCGCCGTCCGCACCCAAAGTCAGCACCTCCTGAATGCCGGCGGGGATGGTGGCATCATTGCAGTAAGTAATGGTGTGGGGAATGGCGGCGGTGTAGGTCTCCCGGGTCTTGATAACGCTGTCTACGCGCAGAACCATGCCGTCGCTGGTCTGAACCTCCGGAGCGTGGGAGAGTACATCGTACTCCCCCACCTCCAGGTTCAGCCGGGACAGCAGCTCCCCTGCTGTCTCGCCAAAGGTGGTTACCGTCATTTCCTCTCCGTGGTAATCCACCGTGACACGCTGGGAGCGGCAGATGGTGATTTCCTCCACGCCCTCCCCGGTCTGTGTAGTGTAGGTATCGTATTGTTCCAGAGTCAGTCCGGCCTGATCCAGCACCTCGGCGGGATCGGTGGCGAAGGTGGTGTAGGTCACGACCCGGTCGCCGTCGGTGATGACATAGGTCTTGGCGAAGGCCGTCTGGCGTACCAGCGCCAGCGCCAGCAGTGCGGTCAGCAGCACGGCGAAAAGACGGAGTATTGTTTTAACGGCGCCGCTGCGTACCAAGGCGAACCCTCCCATCCAAAGTGCTTCCAAAACGTTTTTATCAAAAGTTATCAAATGATTACAAAATGCATACCCAAACGGTTCGGATGGGGATATTATAACAAATAAAACTAAAAAGTCAAGCTTTTCTTTATTTTTACATGATTTCTACAACTTTTGACATTGTTTTTACGACTGCATTATGTCAACTATCAAACAAGATATTGGTCGCAGAAACACGCATTTTGCAATATCTTGTGTCAAAAGGTTACATATGTTTACATAAGCTGTCGGATTATGTTACCTCTTTAACCTGCTGGTTGCGGCAGCGTTACCGGCGGTTTTGCCGGGGATTTGTGCGGCTTTTTCCCGAGGCAACCCCCGGAAAACCGTTTCCGGGCGGGCATCGGAGGGAGAAGAAGCGCACGCCGTCGATTTTTCCGATTTTTTCTTCCGGTTTCCCGCCGCGGGGATTGACAATCGAGAGAAAATGTGCTAAATTGCAGGTGATAAAAGGCTGCGAGGAAGACACGCGGTTCGGTAAGATGCTTCAGAGAGAAGCCGGTTGGTGAAATGGCTTCGTACCCCTGCCGGAACCGATACCACTTCTGAGCCGCGGGTCGGAAATGGCCTGCCGGGTGCGCCCGTTATTGCGTCAATGAGTGGCGGCGATTAACCGCAACCAGGGTGGAACCGTGGAATACTGCTGTATCCCACCCCTGATTTCGTTCAGGGGGTGGGTATTTTTTATCCCTTCCCCACACAATACAAGGCGGTCTAGACCCGCCGAAACGGAGGTATTTTATTATGGAAAACGAGTTCACCTTTGAAAATCCGGAGTATCGCAAGACCTACTGGCACACCTGCTCCCACATCATGGCGCAGGCCGTCAAGCGCCTGTGGCCGGAGGTGCAGCTGGCCATCGGCCCTGCCATTGACGAGGGCTGGTACTATGACTTTGACGCGCCCTTCACCTTCACGCCCGAGCATCTTGCCAAGATCGAGGCGGAGATGAAGAAGGTCTGCAAGGAGCGTCTGCCCATCGTCCGCAGCGAGAAGCCCCGCGCCGAGGCCATTGCCTACATGCAGGAGCGCAATGAGCCCTACAAGGTGGAGCTGATCAACGACCTGCCCGAGGACGCGGTCATTTCCTTCTATACGCAGGGCGATTTCACCGACCTGTGCGCAGGCCCCCATCTGGATCACACCGGCCGGGTCAAGCACAACGGCTTCAAGCTGCTCAATTCCTGCGGCGCTTACTGGCGGGGCGACAGCAACCGGAAGATGCTCCAGAGAATCTACGGCATTGCCTTCCAGAGCAAGGAAGAGCTGGAGACTTACCTTCAGCGCATCGAAGAGGCCAAGAAGCGTGACCACCGCCGTCTCGGCAAGGAGCTGGGACTGTTCATGCTCACCGATTACGGCCCCGGCTTCCCCTTCTTCCTGCCCAAGGGCATGGTGCTGCGCAACACCTTGATCGACTACTGGCGGGAAGTCCACAAGCGCTACGGCTATGTGGAGGTTTCCACCCCCATGATCCTGAACCGTCAGCTGTGGGAGCAGTCCGGCCACTGGGATCATTACAAGAACAATATGTACACCACCGTCATCGACGGCGAGGATTACGCCATCAAGCCCATGAACTGCCCCGGCGGTATGCTGGTCTACGCCAGCGAGCCGCATTCCTACCGCGATCTGCCCCTGCGGGTGGGCGAACTGGGTCTGGTGCATCGCCATGAGCTGTCCGGCGCGCTCCACGGCCTGTTCCGCGTCCGGTGCTTTACCCAGGACGATGCCCACATCTTCATGACCCGGGAACAGATGGAGAGCGAGATCCAGAACGTTGTCCGCCTGTTCGACGAGGTGTACAACGTGTTTGGCCTGAAATACACCGTAGAGCTGTCCACCATGCCCGAAGACCACATCGGCACCGTGGAGGAGTGGGAAGCCAATCAGGAGATCCTGAAGAAGGCCATCACCGGCATGGGCAAGGACTACGTCATCAACGAGGGCGACGGCGCGTTCTATGGGCCGAAGCTGGACTTCCACATTGAGGACTGCCTTGGCCGTACATGGCAGTGCGGCACCATCCAGCTGGATTCCCAGCTGCCCGAGCGGTTCAATCTGGAGTACACCGGCGAGGACGGCCAGAAGCATCGTCCCGTGATGATCCACCGGGTGGTGTTCGGCTCCATCGAGCGGTTCATCGGCGTCATCACCGAGCATTTTGCCGGCGCCTTCCCCCTGTGGCTGACCCCTGTTCAGGTCAAGGTACTGCCTGTCACCGACCGTGCCCACGAATACGCCAAGAGCCTGACCCAGAAGCTGGTGGATGCGGGCATCCGCGCCGAGGACGACTGCCGCAGCGAGAAGCTGGGCTACAAGATCCGGGAAGCCCAGATGCAGAAGATCCCCTATATGCTGGTAGTGGGCGACCGGGATATGGAGAACGGCACCGTTTCCGTCCGTACCCGCAAGGGCGAGGATCTGGGCGCCATGACCATGGACGCCTTCCTGTCCAAGTGCCTGTCGGAGATCGCTTCCAAGAGCAAGGACATCTAAATGATTCTGATCGGTGTGGTTTTTACGGGCGACCCGCGGATGCAGCAGGTTTTCCGGGGCAACTACGGCAAGGCCGTGCGCCGCGGGGGCGGCGTCCCGGTGTTCCTGCCCTGGAAGCCGGAGCACGCGGCGTTCTGGGCAAAGCATCTGGACGGCTTCCTGTTCACCGGCGGGGGCGACCCTGACCCCAAATACTACGGTCAGACCAGAAAACCGGAATGCGGCATGCCCAATCCGGCAAGAGACGAATTTGAGCTGGCGCTTTTGAAAGCCGTCCTGGATACGGGAAAGCCGGTTCTCGGCATTTGCCGGGGGGAGCAGATACTCAATGTGGCGCTGGGCGGAACCCTGATTCAGGACATACCCAGCCAGCGCCCCGAAGCCGCCGGGGAGAACCACCGTGACAATGAGCACCGCTATGCCCCCGATCATCCCGCCCGGGTGCTTCCCGGCACGTTTCTGCACAGTCTCATGGGCTGCGACGAGCTGCTGACCAACAGCGTCCACCATCAGGCGGTGGATACCCCCGCGCCGGGGATGCGGGTCTGCGCCCTCAGTCCTGCGGGAATCGTGGAGGGCATTGAAGCTACGGACGGACGTTTCCTTCTGGGGCTGCAGTGGCACCCGGAGGCTGTGGCCGCCGTGGAGGAACGGATGCAGCGCCCTTTCACCGCGCTGGTGCAGGCAAGCCGGGATTTCAAGTCCCACCATTAAGATTTCCTGAATTTGCAGGCCGCCCCCGCCGGGGCGGCTTGTTTTCTTTGGGATAATGTGGTAAACTGCAGGGTAGAATCTGGCACAACGCTGCTGAGCGAAAAGCGGCATTGGCCGTGACACTATTTTCTGCTTGGAGTTTTCTGAAATGAAAGCCTTTTTTCATCTTCTCGGCGCGGGACGAATCGCGGCGCTGATTTGCTGCGGCGTTCTGGCAGTGGCGGCTCTGTTCCTCAAATTCGCCGTCCCGGGCTACAGCTTTTCCGCACTGGTGTGCCTGTGTCTGATCGGCATTATCCTGTTTTACACCCTGTTTCCCCTTGTGGGGCTGAAATTCCCCGCCTTTGCAAAAGCGGTTCAGACCGCCGTCACCGTGATTCTCGCGGTGGGGGTGCTGGTGGTCGGCATTACGGAGGGGATCATCGTCCATGCCAGCTTCGGAAACCCGGAGGAGTCGGTGGATTATGTGGTGGTTCTGGGCGCCAAGGTGAACCGGGACGGCCCGTCGGTCTCGTTGTGGGATCGGATCTGCGCCGCCTACACCTATCTGGACGAGCATCCAAACGTGACCGCGGTGCTTTCCGGCGGTCAGGGTACGGACGAGCCAATCACCGAGGCGGAGTGCATGTACCGGGAGCTGGTGAATCTGGGCATTGACCCCCAGCGCCTCTGGATGGAGGAGGATGCTACCTCCACATGGGAAAATCTGAACTTTTCTCTTGACCTCATCGAGGAAAGAACCGGTGAGCGTCCTCAGAAGCTGGGGGTGGTGTCCAGCGAGTACCACCTGTACCGCGCCAGCCGGTTTGCAAAAGCATGCGGCGTGGAATTCGTGGGAATTCCCGCAAAAACATCCCGTTTATCCCAGAAGATCAACCATTTCATGCGGGAAGTGGCTGGTGTCTGGCACTATATTTTACTGGGAGGAAACTATGATTAACGAAAAATATGCGGACTACGCCTGGGAGCAGACCGCCGCGCTGCTGGCCATCGACTCTCCCTCCGGCTTTACCCGCCGGGCGGCCGAATGGGTGAAGGATGCCTTTGAAGCGTTGGGCTTTCCGGCGAAGATCACCACCAAGGGCGGCGTTCTGGCCGATCTTGGCGGCGAAAATGCCGACGATGGCCTGTTCCTGGAAGCCCACAGTGATACCTTGGGCGCAATGGTTGCCCAGATCAAGGGCAGCGGTCGTCTCCGCCTGACGGCGGTGGGCGGCATGGAGCCGAACAATGCCGAAGCGGAAAACGTCCGTATCTACACCCGTTCCGGCAAGGTCTACGACGGCACCTGCCAGCTGTGCAATGCCTCCGTCCATGTCAACGGGGAGTACGGCTCTACCAAGCGCAGCTATGACACCGTGGAAGTTGTGCCGGACGAGGACGTCTCTACCGCCGAGGACACCCGGAAGCTGGGCATTGAGGTGGGGGACTTTGTGTGCTTCGACCCCCGCACCCGCCGCACGGCGTCCGGTTATCTCAAGAGCCGCTTTCTGGACGATAAGCTCAGCGTGGGCATTCTGCTGGGCTTTGCCAAATATCTTGCCGACAACCACATCACCCTGCCCCGGAGAACCTACGTCCATGTGACGGTGTACGAGGAAGTCGGCCACGGCGGCGCAAGTTCCGTTCCTGCGGGGGTGACGGAGGCCATTTCCGTGGACATGGGCTGCGTGGGCGAGGGCCTGAGCTGCACCGAGCGGCAGGTCTCCATCTGCGCCAAGGATTCCGTAGGTCCATACAGCTACGAGGTGGTGGGCAAGCTCATTGATGCCGCCAAGAAGATGGGTGCGGACTATGCCGTGGACGTCTATCCCCACTATGGCTCAGACGTGGACGTGACCCTGCGGGCAGGCTTCGACATCCGTCACGGCCTGATCGGCGCGGGCGTCTACGCCAGCCACGGCTACGAGCGCAGTCACATCGACGGCGTGTACAACACCCTCAAGGTGATCTGCGGATATCTGGACGTGTAAACGGGCAAGCTTTTTCGTGGGACAGGCCAAGGCGGCCTGTCCCTGCTGCTTTTCGGGAAAATATTGCCTGCGTGCTTGACTGCGTGCGGCAAATATTGTATGATAATATCAAACATATGGGCGAAAGGGGAGAGACGCTACGGACACGAATCGTGTAAAGAAGGCCGCGGAATGGTTCTACATCAACGTTTTCCGGGACGAAGCCATTCAGCCGAGACCCCAGATGCCCCGTGAGCCGCTGCCTTCGCCCCTTCTGGCTGCCCGCTCGCTGGAAAACGGTATGCCCGCCTACCGGCAGTCCCGGGAGTCCATTTTTGTCAAACAGGGAAAGCTGCTGGCAGGTTACGAGGACGACTATGTTTACGACCGGCCGGTGCTCCGCTATTTCCCCACCTACCAGTCCCTGATCGACCCGGAGCTGCGGGGATATTTCTCATGGCGGACGAAGCTGCGCCGGGGGAATTTGCAGGAAACGTCCCTGAGCTATGCGTTTTTGTATATCTACGAGCTGCTCAATCAGATCGGCGTCGCCGACCCCATGGACGGCTACCGGAAGCTGACGGAGTTCCGGGACGCGTACGGCGCGCTGAACGACGGTATTCTGCCATATCTGAACCAGTGGCTGATGGACTACGTGGTCTATTATAATCTGGACGCCGGGCTTCTGGCGGATAACCCCCGGGTGCGGTTCAACAGGAGCATTGCCGTACTGGACAGCATCCGGAGCCGTGGCGACGAAGAAGTTATCCGCGCGGTGAAGCAGCTGTCGCCGAAATGGCTGGAGCGCTCCAAATTCTACAGGGAATACCGGGAGGACTGCGACACCGTGATCGTCCGGGTGCTGCGGAGGATGGCGGAGCATTACGATACCCGATGCAAGAAGACCATGGTCGAGCAGTATTTTGGCAGCTTTACCCAGTCTCAGGTGATTCTGTTCGACTCGGCGGTTTTTCACAGGCGTCAGGAGCAGGGCAGCCGCCAGTACACGGTGGACGAAAAATATATCTACCGCTGTCATAACGGCCTGTGGAGCGTACAGAAGTACAGCTGCATTCCCCATTCCAACGGGAAGCTGGGGGATGTTCTGAAAGCCATCGATGCCGTAATGCGGGAGTGCTATGGCTACGGCCGCCCCATTCAGTACAAGCTGGAAACCAAGTGGATCATAAAGATCATTCAGGAGGAAGCCCGGAACCTTCTCGCCGAAAAGAAGGCGGCGGAGGAAAAGAAAATCACCATCGACTATTCCCGGCTGGCAAGGATCCGGGACGACGCTGCCGTCACCCGGGACAGGCTGATGGTGGAGGAGGAAGCGGAGGAAGAAGCGCCCCCGGCGCAGCCCCCGGAACCTGCCGCGGAACCGGAGGACACTCCCCTGACCAAGGATGAGTACCGGCTGCTGCAAAGCCTGCTGTATGGCCGGGATTATGGCTGGGTACGGTCTTCCGGGCTGATGCTGTCCGTTCTCGTAGACGGCATCAACGACAAACTGTACGACACCTTTTCCGATTCCGTTCTGTTGGGCGACGACCCGCCGGAACTGATCGAAGACTATATTGCGGATTTGAAAGAGATGATTCATCCATGAAAATACCAAAAAGAATTGCTCAGGCGCTGATAAACTCCCTGAAAGGCGGCGTCGTTCCCCGCGTTGGCCTGCCCTACGTCACCGTGGGGCGGAAGGACGAAATTGACGCCCTGCTGCGGGACGTGGACATCATTGCAGACGGAGGCGCGTCCTTCCGCTTCATCGTGGGAAAATACGGCAGTGGCAAAAGCTTTCTGCTCCAGACCATCCGGAACTATGTGATGGCGAAGAATTTCGTGGTGGTAGACGCCGACCTCTCTCCGGAGCGCCGCTTGCAGGGCACCCGTGGGCAGGGAATGGCGACCTACAAGGAGCTGATCCGCAATATGTCCACCAAGACCAAACCGGAGGGCGGCGCGCTGCCCCTGATTCTGGATCGGTGGATCAGCAGCGTGCAGCAGGAGGTCATGGCATCCTCCGGCCTCGGCGTGACCGACCCCGGCCTTGCGCCGCTGGTGGAAAAGCGGATCTCCGCGGTGATCGGCGCATTGAACGAGATGGTCCACGGCTTCGATTTTGCGAGGCTGCTGACGCTGTACTACAAAGCCCACTGCGCCGGTGACGACGAGACGAAGGCCAAGGTGCTCAAATGGTTCCGGGGCGAGTACGCCACGAAGACCGAAGCCCGACAGGAGCTGGGGGTGAATATTGTCATCACGGACGACGACTGGTACGAATATCTCAAATTATTCGCCTGTTTTCTCAAGCAGGCGGGCTACGCCGGTATGCTTATCCTCATTGACGAGCTGGTGAACATCTACAAAATTCCCAACGCCATCACCCGGCAGTATAATTACGAGAAAATTCTGACCATGTACAACGACGCCATGCAGGGCAAGGCGCGGTATCTGGGCTTCATCCTCTGCGGTACGCCCCAGTGCATGGAGGATCCCCGACGGGGCGTATACAGCTACGAAGCCCTCCGTTCCCGCTTGGCCGAAGGTCACTTCTCCGGGGAGCATAAGGACTTGCTTTCCCCCGTCATTCGCTTGCAGCCCCTGACCTACGAGGAAATGCTGATCCTGACGGAGAAGCTGGCGGATATTCACGCGGGACTGTACGACTATTCCCAGATCGTGACACAGCAGGATATGGTGGATTTCATTGAGATCGAATTCGGCCGCATCGGGGCGGACACCCATATCACCCCCCGTGAGGTCATCCGGGATTTTATCGAGGTGCTGGACATCGTCTACCAGAATCCCGGCATCAGCGTGCGGGGGCTTCTGGGTTCCGACCAGTTCCGCTACGCCCAGAACGCAGTGAAAGAGGAACAGACCAACGATTCCCTTGCGGAATTTGAGCTGTAAGGTGGCTTGCCATGCGTGCATTTGACCGATACGCGCCCTTTGTGCAGGAGTATATCTATCAAAACCACTGGGAAAATCTGCGCTCCATTCAGGTCGCGGCGGCGGACGCCATTTTCAACACGGATGAAAATGTGCTGCTCACCGCCTCCACCGCTTCCGGAAAGACGGAAGCGGCGTTCTTCCCCATCATCACCCTGTTTTCCGAGGATATGCCCTCCAGCGTGGGCTGCATTTACATCGGCCCCCTGAAGGCGCTGATCAACGACCAGTTTTCCCGGCTGAACGACCTGTGCGCCGAAGCGGATATCCCGGTGTGGCACTGGCACGGGGACGTTGCCCAGAGCCATAAGGCAAAGCTCATGCGCCACCCCTCCGGCATTCTCCAGATCACGCCGGAATCTCTGGAAGCGCTGCTTCTGCACAAGCACGCGGCCGTTGCAAAGCTGTTCGGCGACCTGCGGTTTGTGGTCATTGACGAGGTGCATTCCCTCCTGCGGGGCGACCGGGGCGGGCAGACGCTGTGCCTCATCGAGCGGCTGTCCCGAATTGCGGGGGTCAATCCCCGGCGCATCGGATTGTCCGCCACCATCGGTGACCCGGAGGGAACCGGCGAATTCCTGTCGCTGGGGACGGGGCGGAAGACCATCATCCCGAAAATCGACGCCAACGGCAGCAAATGGCGGCTGAGCATGGAGCATTTCTACGTCAAGGACGCGCAGGCCGCGGAGGATAAGCAGATTCCCGGCGCGCTGCCCGTGCTGGAAGAAAAAACCGACGACGCCCCCGCCAACGCAGACCCCGGCATTGGGTATATCTTCGAGCATACCCGGGGCAAAAAGTGCCTGGTTTTCGTCAATTCCCGAAGAATGCGAAATGGTGACGACCACATTGCGCCATTACTGCGAGCTGAACCATGAACCCGACCGTTTTCTCGTCCACCACGGTAACCTTTCCGCCTCCTACCGGGAGACGGCGGAGGGGATCATGAAGGACGATTCCCAGTACATGACCACGGTGACCACCGCAACGCTGGAGCTGGGCATTGACATCGGCCGGTTGGAGCGGGCGTTTCAGATCGACGCGCCATGGACGGTATCTTCGTTCTTGCAGCGCATGGGACGCACCGGCCGGCGGGAGCTTCCGCCGGAAATGTGGTTTGTCATCCGGGAGGACGAGCCGGAGGTGCGGGCCATGCTGCCCACCACCATTCCATGGAAGCTATTGCAGGGCATTGCGCTGGTGCAGCTGTATCTGGAAGAACGCTGGGTGGAGCCGCCCCGGCTGGACAGACTGCCATTCAGTCTCCTGTACCATCAAACCATGTCCACACTGGCTTCCTGCGGCGAGCTGTCCCCACGGGCGCTGGCCGACCGGGTGCTGCGGTTGCACTATTTCCACAGAATCACCCAGGAGGACTACCGGGTGCTACTCCGGCATCTCATCGCCACAGACCACATTCAGCAGACGGAGCAGGGCGGTCTGATCGTGGGACTGGCGGGGGAGCGGGTCATCAACTCCTTCAAGTTCTACGGCGTGTTTCAGGAAAGTGAGGAATACACCGTCCGCAGCGAGTCTCAGGAGCTGGGGACGGTGGTTTCGCCGCCTCCCGTGGGGGAGAAGCTGGCCATTGCGGGACATGTCTGGCAGGTGCTGGACGTGGACCACAAGCGCCGCCTGATCTACTGCCGGCAGGTGAAGGGCAGCGTCCCCGCCTATTTCGGCCAGTGTCCCGGCGACCTGCACACCAAAATTCTCACAAGAATGCGCCGGGTGCTTCAGGAGGACAGGCAGTACCCCTATCTGATGAAAAACGCAGTGGCGCGGCTGGAGCAGGCCCGCTTCACCGCCGCTCACTCCGGCGCGGCGGAAAAGCCGCTCATCAATCTGGGCGGCAACATGTGGTGCCTGCTTCCATGGGTAGGGACGTACACCTTCCTGACTATGGAGCGGTTCCTGAAAATCAGGTGCGCCGACCGCCTCGGCCTGCGGAACCTAGATTCCGCCCGCCCGTTCTTTATTCAGTTCACCATGAAGGCCGACGAAGCCACTTTTTTCCGGGTGCTGGCCGAAGAGATACGCAAACCCATTGACCCAATGGAGCTGGTGTATCCCAAGGAGCTGCCTCTTTTTGACAAGTACGACGAATATTTGCCGGAGGAGCTGGTGAAAAAGGGCTTTGCTTTGGGCGTTCTGGACGTGGACGGCCTGCGGGAAAAGGTTCTGAGTTGGGAGAATTGACAAAAAATGCAATTTCTGAAATTTATTCTTGCAATTTAGGGAAGGCATAGTATAATTATTAACATCTATATGACGCTTGCAGGAAATGCGGCTTGCCGCAACCGAAGGAGTAACACTCTCAGGTGTCCAGCTTGGATGAGGACTGTAAGCTGATAGAACTTTGGAGAAGCTCATTGAATTGAGTGCCGAAGGGGCAAAACGCATTGCGCGTCAATCTCTCAGGCAAAAGGACAAAGTGGTTTCCATACCGTCCGTAGGGGAAATGTTTGTTTTTTTGGACAGATTGCGCGTTTTGCGCAGTCTGTCTTTATTTTTTGTTGGCTTTGCAAAGAACGCGAAGCCGGAAAGAGAGGATACGTATGGAGAATTTTCTGACCACACTCGCCGAGATCAATGATAAGATCAACGCCTTTATCTGGGTGAAGATCGGTCTGGTCCTGCTGATCGGCACGGGTATTCTGATGACCTGCTGCACGAAGTGGTTCCAGATCTCCCACATTGGCTACTGGTGGCAGCAGACCATCGGCGGCATGTTCCGCAGGGACAGCGGTGTCCACGCGAAAACGGACAAAAAGACCATTTCCCAGTTTCAGGCGCTGTGTACGGCCCTCGCCGCCACCATCGGCACCGGCAATATCGCCGGCGTGTCGGCAGCCATCGTCATCGGCGGCCCCGGCGCGGTGTTCTGGATGTGGGTTGCGGCCTTTTTCGGGATGATGACCAATTTCTCCGAAAATGTGCTGGGCATCTACTACCGCCGCCGCAACAGTCAGGGCGAGTGGTCGGGAGGTGCGATGTACTATCTGAAAGACGGTCTGGGCGGCAAGAAGCACTGCAAGACCATCGGCAGCGTCCTTGCGGTTCTGTTCTCCATTTTTGCCATTCTGGCATCCTTCGGCATCGGCAATATGGGGCAGATCAATAAGATCGTCCTGAATATGAAATCCGCGTTCTTCGGCGGCGTGACTGCTACCGTGGGCGGCATGAGCGTGGTTTCTCTGGCCTGCGGCATTGTGCTGATGATCCTCGCGGCGCTGATCGTCATCGGCGGCCTGCAGCGCATTGCCACTGTCGCCGAGCGGGTCGTGCCGTTTATGGCGGTGCTGTACATCATCGGCTCGCTGATCGTGTTCTTTACCCATATCAGCAGCGTTGGCGCCATGTTCGCGGCGATTTTCCGCTTCGCTTTCGGCAGCAAGGCCGTCGCGGGCGGCGCGGCGGGTATCGCCATCCAGCAGGCCATTACCCAAGGGTGCAAGCGGGGTGGGGTTTCCAATGAGGCG
>ERZ772882.3187-NODE-3187-length-13369-cov-9.892068_pt1 | contig 13369 bp, 7 predicted proteins | sample MGYA00580576_ERZ772882 | MGnify/ENA primary metagenome ERZ772882 (study PRJEB29015, sample SAMEA2737658) | human gut metagenome | biome: human gut; feature: human-associated habitat; material: faeces | place: China | collected 2012 ... | reverse complement strand
GCCCCTCATCCGGCCTCGGGCGGGGCCTCGGCCACCTTCCCCCAAGGGGGAAGGCATCCCGAAATCAGCGCGTGATCACATCCACCGGCACGTTGAAGATCTCGGCAACCTTCAAAATCGTGTCGATGTGGTGGCCGGTGGCGGCGGCCATGTGGTGGGTGGGGCCGGCCTCGCTCCAGCGGTTGACGAACTCGCGGGCACCGCAGCTGAAGCGGGTGCGCATGTTCGTGTCACCGAAGGTGAAGATCGGGCCTGGCTCGTTGACGCCCTCGGCCACGACAAACTTGAAGTGGCCGTCCTTGTCCTGCGTGATGGCCAGATAGGTCACATCGCCCACCGGCGGGTAGAACTGGGTCAGGTAGCCGCCGCCGGTCTTGCCGTGGAACACGGGCACGATCTTCATGGTCGGCTTTCTGGCCGTGGAGATGTCGGCGTCGCCGGAGCCGGAGTGGCCGATGATGCAGATGTCCTCATTGAAGTCGATGGAGTACATCTCGCTTAGCTGGCCGCAGCCCGCAATGGTCTTGAGGATGGACATGGCCATCGCGACCTTGATGTCGCCCTCGACGGCGCAGGCCGTGCCCTGCTTGATGAGCATCGAGAACGCGGGGATCAGCATCGAGTCCAGCTTACCGGCCACGCCCTTGGCGAAGCCGTCGTAGTGGCTGGCGACGAAGGCGATCTTCTCATCCCTGACCCACTGCTCAAATGCGACAACGTAGCGGGCCATATCCCAGACCTTCTCCACCGTGCCGCCGCCCTCAATATCGAAGGTGTCCAGAATATCCTGCGCCTTGGCGCGGATGGCGTCCTCGTCGGTGATGTTGTCGGCGATGGCCCACATCTTCTCCCAGTCAAACTGCTTGGTGTAGAGCCACATACGGTTGTACAGGTTCGTCTCGTCGATGTACAGATCCATCATGCCGGGGTACGGGCGGCCGATCTGCGCAAGGTTCGTATCACGGAAGCGGCGGCGCACCTGCGCGGCCTTGCACCAGTCGTTGATTTCGGCCTGCACGGCGGGGTCACCGCCCTCGACAACGCCGGTGATGACGGCGTGGCGCTTACCGGCGCGCTCCAGGTCAGCGACCATCTCGCCGACAGCGCCGCAGGCGTACAGCTCACCCAGCCAGGTGGGGGTGTCGGTGTTGGCGTAGTCGGGGGCCTTCTTCTTCTGCACGTTGACGAGGACGACGGGCACGTCGAGGTCGCGCACGGCGGGCAGCATATTGTAAGAGGTAGCGTAGGTCAGCAGCTGCAGAATGACAAGGTCAACGTCGGCGGCGCGGAACTTATCGCCCGCGGCCATGGACTGCTCCTTGGTGGTGACGATGCCGCCGTCGATGACATCGACGGTGTCGGGCAGCGTCTTTTTGAAGGCGGCGTACTGGCCCTCAAACTCGGGGACCAGCGTGGGGAACTGCGGCAGGTAAGCGCCCAGCGCAATGGCGAACACGCCAACGCGGGCTTTGGTTTCGACTAACATGGTGGGACCTCCTGTATATGGATTTGTTGTGATGTGCGTGTAGGGGAGGGATTTATCCCTCCCGGGAAGTATACGGTGTCGGGCGCGGGCACGGGAGGGTCAAGACCCTCCCCTACAAACCAGGGTGAACGGCAGGCTGGCGGCGGCATGAGGGCATGCCGCCCTACGGTTGGATGTAGGGCGGGGTGCCCCCACCCCGCCGGGTCGTTTACTCCGGCTGATACTCTTTAATTTCAAAGCTGCGCCGGATGGCGGCGCGGGCCTCGGCCAGGTCGGCAAAATCGCCGCTGTGGATGAACTGCACCATCAGGTTGCCCAGCGCTGTGCCCTCGGTTGGGCCTGCAAACACGGTCAGGCCGGTGGCGTTGGCGGTCTGCTGGTTCAGGTAGCCGTCCTGGCTGCCGCCGCCGACGATGTTCAGGCTTGTGTAGGTCTTGCCGGTCAGGCTTTGCAAGGTCTCCACGGCGCGGCGGTAGTCCTGCGTCAGGGAGTTGTAGACGCACTGCATGACCTCGCCGGTGGCGGCGGGCACGGGCTGGTGCGTGTCGGCGCAGGCTGTTCTGACTTCTTCGATCATGGAGGCAGGCGCTAAGAAGCGGTTGTCATCGGGGTCAACGCAGCTGGGGAAGTCGGCGGCCTCCTTCGCGGCGGCGATCAGCTCCGGGAAGCTCGGGCGGGTGCCGGTCTTTTCGCCAAGCTCACGGCGGACGGACTGGATCATCCACAGGCCCATGATGTTTTTCAGGTAACGGTAGCGGTATTCATAGCCGCCCTCGTTCGTAAAGTTGGCGGCGCAGCTGTCCGGGCCGGTGATGGCCGCTGCGTTTTCCACGCCCAGCAGGCTCCATGTGCCGCTGGACAGGTAAGCGGCGTACTCATCCCGCGCGGGCACGGCGAGGAACGCCGAGCCGGTGTCGTGGGTCGCGGGCAGAATGACCTCGGCGTCAAAGCCGACAGCCTTCTGAATTTCCGGCGTCAGATGCCCCAGCACGGTCCCGGCGGTCTTGATGGGCTGGAAGATGCCGCGCGGCAGACCCAGCTTTTCGATCAGTGCATCGTCCCAGTCCCTGCTGTCCGCGCCCACCAGCGCCGTGGTGCTGGCGTTCGTGTACTCATTGGCGGGCACGCCGCAGAGCAGGTAGTTCAGGTAATCGGGCACCATCAGGAACGTTTTGGCGGCGGCCAGCTGCTCCGGGTGCTCCTTTTTGAGCGCCATCAGCTGGTAGACCGTGTTGAACGGCTGGTACTGGATGCCGGTGCGGGCGTAGTGGTCGGCAAAGGTCAGGCCGTATTCCTTTTCCAGCGCCTCGCGGATGCCCTCGGTGCGCTCGTCGCGGTAGGCGACGGCGTCGCCGATACGCTTATTGTCCGCATCCAGCAGCACAAAATCGACGGCCCAGGTGTCGATGCCGATGGTCGCGGGGGCAAAGCCTGCGTCGTGTGCAGCCTTCAGGCCGTTGACGACCTCTTTCGCCAGGGTGTCGATGTCCCAGCAGAGGTGGCCGTTCTCGCGGTGGACGCCGTTTTCGAAGCGGTAGACCTCCTGCAGGGTGATTTTTCCGTTCTGCACGGTGCCTGCGATGTGCCGCCCGCTGGACGCACCGATGTCGACTGCCAGTGTACAGGTTTGCATAAGCTCTCTCCTTCTTTGCAAAATAGCAGTGTTGCAGCATTTGCTTTTTGTCTGCATTATACGACACCCGGGCCCGGCTTTCCATCCGCAAAAGAATTTGATTGTTTGGGAAAATTCCACACGTTCCTTTCCGCGTTCCCGGCGGTTTTGTCCGTGTCCCGTGCCGGAATGATCCGATTGACACGCCCTGTGCCGTCCCGTATAATAGACCCTGCAACCAATAAAGGAGATGTTACATTATGGCCACCGCGCACAAAAGCCGTGTGCTGGATATGACCCAGGGCGACCCGTTCCGCCTGGTGCTGCAATTTTCGATGCCGCTGTTCTGCTCCAACCTTTTGCAGCAGCTGTACAACCTGACCGACACTGCGCTGGCCGGGCACCTGCTGGGCTCCGCCGCGCTGGCGGAGATCGGCGCGACGGCGGCGCTGTACGGGCTTATCATGAACTTTGCCTTCGGCATGAACAACGGCCTGGCGCTGACGGTCAGCCGCTATTTTGGCGCGGGCGATGAAAGCGGGATACGCCGCGCCGTGGGCTGGATGGTCACGCTGTCGGCGGCGGTGTCGCTGGTGCTGACGGGGTGCTCCCTGCTGGGCCGCGACGCGCTGCTGACCGTTTTGCAGGTCCCGGCACAGGCATGGGGCGGCGCGTCCGCCTACCTGACCGTCATTCTGCTGGGCATCCCGCTGACGATGCTTTATAATATGGAGGCTGCGCTGCTGCGCGCCGTCGGCAACAGCGTGACGCCGCTGCTGTTCCTGCTGTTCAGCAGCGTGCTGAACGTCGGGCTGGACGCCGCGTTCATGGGGCCGCTGGGGCTGGGCGTGCGCGGCGCAGCCATTGCCACGGTGCTGGCGCAGGGCATCAGCGCCGTGCTGGGCGTTGTGTACATCCTGCGCGGCTACCCGGAGCTGCGCTTTACGCCCCGGCAGCTCGGGGCTGCCACGCGCCGCGCCGTGACCAGTATGTTCTGGGCGGGCCTGAGCATGGGGCTGATGAGCGCCATCTACAATCTGGGCAGCGTGGCGCTGCAAAGCAGCATCAACGCGCTGGGCAGCGTCTACATCACGGCGCAGACCGCCGCGCGCCGCTTAGCTGAGCTGTACTTTATCCCGGGCGGTGCGCTGGGCATCGGTGTGGCGACGTTCAGCAGCCAGAATCTGGGTGCGGGCCGCCGCAGCCGCATCTGGCAGAGCGTCAAGGCCGCGCTTGCGATCTATTTTGTGTGGTGGGTGTTTGTGATGGCGTTCACCTTCCTGCTGGGCGGGGCCGCCATCCGCGGCATCACGGGCACCACGGACGAGGTCATTATCTCCAACGCGCTGCTGTACCTGAAAATCAGCGCACCGGTCATCCCGCCGATGGCCGTGCTGGTCATTCTACGCAATATGCTGCAGGGCATCCGGCACACGGTAGAGCCGCTGCTGGCCAGCGGGCTGGAGCTTGTGGGCAAGGTGATCTTTGCCGTATGGCTCGTGCCGGTCCGGGGCTACCGCGCGGTCTGCTTTTGTGAGCCGACGACCTGGGTCGTATGCTTTGTGTTTATCCTGTTGGCGGTCTGGCGCTGCCGGGGCGATTTACGCGACGCAGAAAAAACATGAATTTTTTTGCAAAAAGGGCTTGCAATTTGGAAGTCGTTCTGCTATAATAATATGCGTCGCCAAGAGGCGGCGCAATAAGCGCGGTTAGCTCAGCTGGTAGAGCATCTGCTTGACGTGCAGGAGGTCACAGGTTCGAGTCCTGTACCGCGCACCAAGAGTCTGTGACATCTAAGATGTCACAGACTCTTTTTTTGTTGTATCGCCCAGAACCGGCAAGGCCGATGTTGAAAACGAGATCCGTAGGGGCGCATTCTATATGCGCCCGCGGAGGTTTATCTTGCCGCAAGCGGGCACGGGCGGATATGGAATCCGCCCCTACGTTTTTTTGTGGCGGGCGGAGTCCCCTCGCAGAGGCGGTGCCCCGCGTGGAGTTGTCTCCCTTTGTTGAAAGCGAGATCCGTAGGGGCGCATTCTATATGCGCCCGCGGAGGTTTGCCTTGCCGCAAGCGGGCACGGGCGGATATGGAATCCGCCCCTACGTTTTTTTGTAGGGGCGGAGAGGGGCGCGTTTTTGCCTGTTGTGCGTGCAAGCGGATTTATTTCCGCTTGCGCCTTGTCAAAAACCCTCTTATGTGGTATACTATTTCTCTACAAGTCCACAGGCAAACCCGGTGCAAACCGGCGACGCAAAGCTATAGGGGCCCATCGGGTCAGCCAGTTGCCAACAAGAAATTGTTGTTTTACTGCCGCCGGTAGCTTCGCGTCCTTTTTGGGGCAGGAGTTGACGAGGGTGAAAACACATCGCTACGCCGGCGGTTCAAAGCAGGGCATCTATAACGCCCTGCTGTTTTCTGCTGCCCGCGGATATTGTTTAATACGGTCAGACAGCGCTTTCAGGTATGGGTCCGCCATGCCCTGAAGGCGTTTTTTCCTGCGTCACAGCCTATATAGCAGACCGTCAAAGAAATAAGGAGAAAAACCGGATGAAAAAGAAACCACTGCACAGAATTTCCTCCCTGCTTGCAGCCACGGTGCTGGGTCTGTTCCTGCTGACCGGCTGCGCCGGAAAAAGCGCCGAGGCGGTGCAGGCACAGGAGGACGCCGACACCATTCAGGTCTATTTGTGGACCAACAGCCTCTACGAAAAGTACGCCCCCTACGTACAGGCGCAGCTGCCGGACGTAAACATTGAGTTTATCGTGGGCAACAACGATCTGGACTTTTACAAATTCTTGCAGGAAAACGGCGGTCTGCCGGACATTATAACCTGCTGCCGCTTCTCCCTGCACGATGCGGCCCCCCTGAAGGACAGCCTGATGGACCTTGCCACCACCAACGAGGCAGGCGCTGTCTACAATACCTACCTCAACAGCTTTAGAAATGAGGACGGCAGTGTAAACTGGCTGCCCGTATGCGCAGACGCCCACGGCTTTGTGGTCAACCGCGGCCTTTTTGAGGAATACGGTATCCCGCTGCCCACCGATTACGCCAGCTTTGCCGCTGCCTGCAAAGCCTTTGACGAGGCGGGCATCCGCGGCTTTACCGCCGATTATCTGTACGACTACACCTGCATGGAAACGCTGCAGGGGCTTTCCGCCGCCGAGCTTACGACCACGGAAGGGCGCAAATGGCGCACCGCCTACAGCGACCCCGCCGACACCGCCCGTGTCGGGCTGGACAATACCGTCTGGCCGGGCGCCTTTGCGCGTATGGAGCAGTTCATCCGGGACACCGGTCTTACGGCGGCGGACTTAGAGCTGAATTACGACGACGTGACCGGGATGTTCGGCAAGGGGGAGCTTGCCATGTACTTTAGCAGCTCCGCCGGCGTACAGATGTTCCGGGAGCAGGGCATCGACGCGATCTTTTTGCCGTTCTTCAGCCAGAACGGTGAAAAATGGCTGATGACCACCCCCTACTTCCAGGTGGCGCTGAACCGCGACCTGGAGCAGGACGCCGCCCGGCGCGTAAAGGCAATGCAGGTCCTGCACGTCATGCTGTCGGAGGGAGCGCAGGAGCAGATCCTCGCGGACGGGCAGGATCTTTTGAGCTACAGCCAGAATGTCAGCTACCACCTGACCCACACCATGGAGGACGTGCGCTCGGTGGTGGAAGAAAACCACATGTACATCCGCATCGCCTCCAACGATTTCTTTGCCATCTCCCAGGATGTGGTTTCCAAGATGATCGCGGGCGAATATGACGCCGGGCAGGCCTACCGTGCGTTCAACGCCCGCCTTCTGACAGAGAGAACGCCCGACACAAGCGACGTTGTGCTGACCAGTGAAACCGCCTATTCCAACGTGTTCCACAAAAACGGCGGCAATGCGTCCTTCTCGGTTATGGCAAACACGCTGCGCGGGCTGTACGGCACCGACGTGCTGGTGGCACCCGCCAGCAGCTTTACCGGCAGCGTGCTGCAGGCAGACTATACCCAGACAACAGCGCGCGCCATGATCATGCCCAACGGGCTTATGTCGTACCGGCGCACCATGACGGGTGCCGAGCTGAAGGACACCCTGCGCGTCTTTGTGGAAGGCTGCGAGGGCGGCTTTACGCCGTTCAACCGCGGTTCCCTGCCGGTGGTCAGCGGCATTGCCGTGCAGGTGCAGGAGAACGGCGGCAGCTATACGCTGACCGGCATCACCCGCGGCGGCCAGCCGCTGCAGGATGACGACACCGTCACCGTGACCTGCCTGGCAACCGAAAAGCAGATGGCGCCGCTGCTGCAGGACGAAAGCCGCGGGTTTGAGCGCGGGGAGGCCACGGTCAGAAACGCCTGGAGCGAGGCACTTTCCGGCGGCAGCGTGACGCTGGCCGCGCCGGAAAGCTATATTACATTCGGGGGGGTAATGCGCTGTGGAAGAAGCTAAGCATAAAATAAAAATAAAGCGACATTCCCGGCAAAATTGGTATGCTGCGGCGGCCTGCCTGCTGTCGATTGCGCTGCTTGTCTGCCTTAGCGCGCAGTACCTTTCGTTTGTGTCAAAAACCATCTATGCGGAAAGCACCGAGCATTTGGAGGAAGTCCTGCACAAATCCAACAATATGCTGAGCATGATCGTCAAGAAGAACATCTCCTACCTGCATTTGTGGAACGGCTTTCTGAGCAGTGACCCCGATGATGCCAGCACGCAGGCGTATCTGGAGTCAGCGCAGCAGCAGCTTGGCTTTGCCGAATTCTACTTTCTTTCTTACGACGGCAACTACATGACCCCCAGCGGGGAAACGGGCTACTTAGGCTTGCAGACCAACCTCGACGAGCTGCTTTCCGACCAGAAGGACGTTGTGTTGAACACGGCCCTGCCCGGACAGGACCCGATGCTGGTGTTCATCTGCCCCGAAACCAAGGGCATCTACCGCGGCTTTGCCTACGATGCCGTTGCCATCAGCCACTACAACAATGTTGTGATGAAGGTCGTGGACGATTCGTCTTTCGGCGGAGCGGCCAGCTCCTTTGTCATCTACCCGGACGGGCAGGTCGTGATCGAAAATATCGCAGAAGGCTCGGAATCCATTTACAATTTTGTGTCGATACTGCGCGAGTATTCCGACCTTACCGAGGCGCAGATACAGGAGCTTACGGACGACTTTGCGCAGGGCATCACCGGAAACCGCGAGGTGACGCTGGACGGCACAAGATTCTATATGGTCTACGAAAGCACCGGCATCCAGAACTGGACCCTGGTGGGGCTTATCCCGCGGAATACCGTCAATGCCGCCATGAACCAGCTTTGGCAGCGCACGGTGCAGATCGTAGCCCTCGTTGTCCTGTCGATTGCGGCAATGGTCCTTCTGATGGTCATGCACCGGGGCCGCACCAAGCTGCGCCGCCAGAACACCGCGATTTTGTATCGTGATGTGCTGTTCGAGAAGCTGTCCCAGAACGTGGACGACGTTTTCCTGCTGCTGGATGCCCAAAAGCACCGGGCGGATTATGTCAGCCCGAACATAGAACGGCTGCTGGGCCTGACGCTGAAGAGCGTGCGCAAGAATATCGGCACGCTGGCCCTGCTGCACCCGGCGGATTCCCCCGGCCGCACCAAAAATTATCTGGAAGGGCTTGCCTGCGGCGACCAGCGCGAATGGGACACGGAGTTTGTCCATCAGAAAACCGGGGAGCATCGCTGGTTCCATGTGGTTGCCATGGGCAGCGAGGTCGAGGGCAAAACCAAGCACATTCTGGTTCTGTCTGACCGCACCGCCGACAGGCAGGCGAACCAGGCGCTCTCGGATGCCGTGGCCGCCGCCGAAAACGCCAACCGCGCCAAGAGCACCTTCCTTTCCAATATGTCCCACGACATCCGCACCCCGATGAATGCCATCATCGGCTTTACCACGCTGGCGGTCAGCCATCTGGACGACAGGGACCGCGTGAAGGAATACCTTACCAAGATACTTGCCTCCGGCAACCACCTGCTTTCGCTCATCAATGATATTCTGGATATGAGCCGCATCGAAAGCGGAAAGATCCAGCTGGACGAGACCGAGGTCAACCTGTCCGACGTACTGCACGACATAAAGACCATCGTCAGCGGGCAGATATACGCAAAGCAGCTGGACCTGTACATGGACGCGATAGATATTACCGATGAGGACGTCTATTGCGACAAGACCCGGCTGAATCAGGTTTTGATGAACCTTTTGTCCAACGCCATCAAGTTCACCCCCGCGGGCGGCACGGTGTCGCTGCGGGTGCGCCAGCTTGCCGGCCAGGTCAGCGGCTGCGGGCAGTATGAGTTCCGCGTCAAGGACAGCGGCATCGGCATGAGCCCGGAATTTGCCCAAAAAATCTTTGAGCCCTTTGAGCGCGAGCGCACCTCCACGGTAAGCAAGATACAGGGCACCGGGCTGGGCATGGCCATCTGCAAAAACATCGTAGATATGATGGGCGGCACCATCGAGGTGCAGACCGCGCCGGGCAAGGGCTCTGAATTTATCGTCCGTGTGCCGCTGCGCATACAGGCAGAGCACCGCAAGGCGGAAAAGATCCCCACGCTGGAGGGTCTGAAGGCGCTGGTGGTGGACGACGATTTCAATACCTGCGACAGCGTGACCAAGATGCTGGTCACGGTGGGTATGCGCGCCGATTGGACGCTTTCCGGCAAAGAGGCCGTGCTGCGCGCACGGCAGTCCATCGAGATGGGCGATACCTACAAGGCTTATATCATCGACTGGCGCCTGCCGGATATGAACGGCATCGAGGTCACCCGCCAGATTCGCAGTTTGAACGATGATACGCCTATTATTATCCTGACCGCCTATGACTGGTCCGACATTGAGGCCGAGGCAAAGGCCGCCGGTGTCACGGCGTTCTGCCCCAAGCCGATGTTCCTGTCGGACCTGCGCGACTCCCTGATGACCGCCATCGGGCAGAAGCCGGAGGAGCAGCAGGGCGTATTGCCCAAGGAACCCACCGACTTTGCGGGCAAGCACATCCTGCTTGCCGAGGATAACGAGCTGAACCGCGAGATTGCCGTGGAGATTCTGAACGCCTACGGCTTTGAGGTCGATACCGCCGAGAACGGTGCCATCGCCGTGGAAAAGGTCTGCACCGCCGCGCCGGGGCAGTACGATCTGGTGCTGATGGACGTGCAGATGCCGATCATGGACGGCTACACCGCCACCCGCCGCATCCGCGAGCTGGAAAACCCCGCCCTGGCGGGCATCCCCATTCTTGCCATGACGGCGAACGCCTTTGACGAGGACCGCCGCAACGCCCTGGAATGCGGCATGAACGGTTTCCTGTCCAAGCCCATCGTGATCGCCGACCTTGTGCAGGAGATGCGCAAGGTCCTGTAACACGCGGGGTTTCAGAGCCGGAAATCATACGCAAAGCCAAAACAAAAAACGCAGCCACGCTATTTTACCGTAAAATAGCGTGGCTGTGTTTTTTTGTAGGTGTCCCTGTTGGTCGGAAACGGAATCTCTAGGGGCGCATTCTATATGCGCCCGCGGAGGTTTATCCTGCCGCAAGCGGGCACGGGCGGATATGGAATCCGCCCCTACGTTTTTTGTGGGGACGGAGAGGGGCACGTTTTCCCTGTTGCGTGTGTAGGGGCGACCATTGGTCGCCCGTCAACTTACCGCCGCAACGCATTTTCCGGGACAGTTTTCTTGTAAGGCAAGCGGGCACGGGCGAGCAATGCTCGCCCCTACAAGAGTTTTCGCCAGTCTGGGCCCGAAATATTCCTGCCCGCCGCACGGTTCTCTCCCCCACCGCCTGCGGGCAGAGCCCCCGCGCAGAGGGGCCAAGAGAGGGCGGTGCCCCGCGCGGAGCTTTCTCCCTTTGGTCGGAAACGTAATCCGTAGGGGCGCATTCTATATGCGCCCGCGGAGGTTTATCTTACCGCAAGCGGGCACGGGCGGATATGGAATCCGCCTCTACGTTTTTGAAGCGGCAGAGCACCAGCCGTCACGGGACGTGACGGCTGGTGGGGGGTTATGACTTTAGGTGGTCGGTGTACCAACGCTGACTTCAAAGGTTACCGTGCCGATGTAGCTGCCCGCGTAGGGGGCAGCGTCCGGCTTGACAAAGGTCAGGGGAATTTTTGGGGATTCACCGTTTTTGGCGGTCAAGACCGGGTCACCGTTTTCCAACGCAGTACCGTCTTTTTTGATAGTACACTGTGCTGTCACATCGGTTGTGCCGACCAGCGTGGCGGTAAAGGGACCGTTGACGGTCACCTTCAGCGTTTTGTCGGTGGGCAGGGTGACGTTTTCGGCAGAAATGGTTGCCGTGGCGTTCGCAGCATTGCCCAGCTCCACCGTGGCGGGGATGGTCACGGTGTAGGCAATTTCCGGCTGACCGCAGTAGATACAGTTGCCGTTTTCATAATTGTGGTTCAATGTGTCGTTGGGCTTATTGCTGTACCTGCCTTGGCAGGGGGTGCCCTGGTATACCGTTGCGCCGTCCAACACGGGGTAGGCTTGCTTATTTGCCCCGGTCAGGGTCTGCCCCCATACGGCTTGTTCGCGCCCATTTTGCAGCAGGTACGCCACCTCGCCGCTGGCAAACTGTTCTGCCGTTTTGGCGGTGATGCCTGTGACGGTACTGTCGGAACCGTTGGCAAGGTAGTAACAGTTGGAGTGGTAGCACGAACCGTCAGCGTAAATTTGGGCGGCAGCGTGTAATAGCCGCCCTGCACGGAGCCGGTGACATCCGCCCCGTTGACCAGCACACGGGTAAGCACCCTGCCGGAATCCGGGCGGACAAGCAGCTGCGGCTGGCTGAGGCGCTCGACCGTAAAGGCCGAGCCGGACTGGCCGTTGCAGAACACGGCGGCACCGTCCGCCTGAGTTACGGTTATGGTGTGCGTGCTGGCCACTGTGGTGGTGATTTTCACCGTGTTGTCGTTGTTATCTGCAAAGACGGGCAGGCAAAAGCCGCAAAGCAGTGCAAGCGCACATAGCAGACCTGTTAGCTTTTTCACAGACGTCACCCCTTTTTACGGTCACAACATTCGCCCCGTTCATGGCGCTGCCGTCCTGCAGCGAGGCCGTTGTGATGCGCGACCTCCGCGTTCGCTCCTCCGGTGATGAAGTTCTTTCATTTAATAATAGCATTTTCGACGCTGTAACGCAATCATTTGGGACGAATAGACATTGTTACGCTTTGTAATATGCTGTTTGCATAAAAAAATGGCTGCCTGTCGTTAAACACAAACAGGCGGTTTTGCAGATATTTTAGTGGTTTCGTCCCAAAGAAATGCCGAGATACATCATCATGGATTTTTGGCTGTCGGTCAGCGTGTGTGCCGCAGCAAAATCCTGCACATTGAACAGAATGCACCCGCAATGTCCGGCAAAGGTGGGGAAGCAAGTGACCTTTAAGTAGGTGTCCACCTCCGGGCTGTAATCGAAAATTTCCAGCATTTCGCCGTACAGAACGGCGCGCTCATAGCTGCGCAGCCACTTGGCGTCCATATTGGCGAACAGGCTGCCGAACGAATGGTCGATCAGAGATTCCAGCGGCAATTTTTCCAGCTTTGCCAGCGCAGGGTTGGCATAGCGGAAAATCCAGTCCACGGCGCGGCGCTCCTCATCAAAGACCATTTCAATGTCGGTAAAGGCGAAGGGCATGGCGTCAAAGCTTTTGTAATGCTCGTGATATTCCTCGGCGTTGGCGGGCGCGGTGTCGTCCTGCATGGTCAGGATCAGCCGCCTCTGCTGTGTTTGCAGCTGCTCCAATATCCGCTTTTTCTGCCGCGCCACATATTCCAGCTGCTCTCCGTTGTTTAAAACGACGGTGTTTTCCACGCTGTGTATGGCGCGCACCGCGACCAGACAACTGCGGTGTACCTTTATAAAGTCCTCGCCCAAGTGCTGCTCCAGCTCCTCCATGGTGATGCGCGAGGTAAAGACCGCGCCGTTCGTCAGATGTACCTCGGCGTAGTTGCGCTTCATTTGGATATACCGAATCGTGTCGGCGTTGATGACCAGCGGGGCATCGCCGCCCTTGCGCCGCGGCGCAAAGGCAATGGTTTTTGCAGACATAAGCAAGCCTTCTTTCTGCGGGTTTTATGATGTATGTAATACTTGTTCTTCCGTATAAAATTATTGATGTCGGATTGATAACCCAATTTTACCAAGCATAATTGGTTAAATCAAGCGCGATTTTGAATTTATCCGCACAGAAAAAAGAAAAGCAGTTAGTGCTGCCAGATATTGTTTTCTAAATCACGCAGACGCGCTTTGTAGTCGTTA
>ERZ772882.3183-NODE-3183-length-13379-cov-4.921120_pt1 | contig 13379 bp, 10 predicted proteins | sample MGYA00580576_ERZ772882 | MGnify/ENA primary metagenome ERZ772882 (study PRJEB29015, sample SAMEA2737658) | human gut metagenome | biome: human gut; feature: human-associated habitat; material: faeces | place: China | collected 2012 ... | reverse complement strand
GAGCGTCTGGCTACGGACCAGAAGGCCGGGGGTTCGAATCCCTCACGGCGTGCCATGAAAAAGTCTTGTAATCCTTGGGATTGCAAGACTTTTTTGTTTTTTCTTTTGTATCGCTGACAGATTAGCTGCCGCAAAAAAGCGCACAAAAAGCGCACAAATCCGAAAAAAACACACCCAAAAGCAAGATACATCCGCAGGAAAGGATGTTATCTATGGCCACCATTCAGGAAAACAGGAAAAACGGCAAGCTGGTTTCGTACAAATTTACGGCCTGCGTCGGCAGAGATGCCGCCGGTAAGCAGATTCGCTATTACCGCACATGGACGCCGCCACGTGAATACGCTCCGGCGAAGGCCCGAAAATACGCGCAACTGGAAGCAGCCCTATGGGAACAAGCCATCCGTAAGCACGGCATAAACAGTGCACAGATGCCTGACAGCGCAGCCGCTCGCTGCGCAGAAAAGACCGACTTCTGCGCATTTATCACTGACACATGGCTCCCCATTCAGGTATGCAACGGCAGCAAGAAGCCCAAAACCGAGGACTTTTACAAAAGCATGACCAAACTGATCTGCAAGTACTTTGACGGCTGGTTCCTGCAAGACATAAGACCTATCGACATCCAGAAGTACCTCATCTATCTGCGCACAGAATACACAGGCAAGTCCGGAAAGCCGCTCACGGCTAAAACACTTTCACATCAATACAGCACATTGCATCTGATTTTCGGTTACGCCGAACAGCAGGAGCTCATTTCGAAAAATCCGATGCGCAAAGTGAATGCGCCGAAGAAAGAAAAGCGGCCGGTGGACGCACTCACGCAAGCGCAGGCTCAGCGTTTCTTTCAATGTCTGCATGACTGTCCGCTGGATTTTCAGTGTATGCTGCACCTGCTGATCACAACCGGCATCCGCCGCGGCGAATGTTTGGGACTGAAGTGGAAGGATATTGACGCCCGCGCCGCCACGCTCAACATTGCACGCAATGTGACCTATACAGTCAAAAGCGGAACCATCGTCAGTTCCCCAAAAACAGCCGCCGGTATTCGCACGGTTCCCCTGCTGGGGGCCACATTGTCTCTGCTGCAGTCCTATCGGAACCAACAGTGCAGCGCACATCCGGGAATCAACCTTGATGAAGTGTTTCTGTTTCCGAGCAGCACTGACCTTTTTCACCCCCGCGACCCGAATGCCGTTACGCGCAAAGTCAAGCGCTTTATGTGCAGAAGCGGCCTGCCGGACATGTCCCCGCACGATCTTCGGCACAGCTGCGCAACGCTGCTGCTCAATAACGGCGCGGATGTGAAAAGCGTTCAGGCCATCCTCGGGCACGCCAACGCCAGCACGACCTTAAACTTCTATGTCAAGGCCGACTTGCAGCAAATGAAAACCGCAGCAGATAAGCTCGGCACGGCGTTCGGGCTATAACAGAATCCCTGCTATCGAGAGGATTCGATAGCAGGGGTTTTTGTTCTCATGTCGATTGGGTAAAGGATACCAACTGCGTATTTATTTTTTCTTCGCTTTGCGATTCTTCCGCAAATTCCCGCACAACAGAGCGCTTTCTATTACGTCGCAATAGGCATCAAAAAATGTGTCGACATGTTTAACAAACTCTATAACTGCTTCATTTGTTTCCACCGCTTTATCTGGGAAAAATAATATAACCTCCATAGTTAGTGAGAATAACGACTCATAAATGGCAGTGATTTTGCTTTCGCATTCGTTTTTTGCTTCATCTGTTCCTGATATGAGCAAGACGTCATATTTGCTTGCAACTCATTTTTTCTCAGCGCAGCAAGTGCTCTCCCGACGCTCTCCCTTGCTTCTGATAAAACCGGCCGATAGCCGAAACTTGTTTCAAAGTGTACGCAATACAGTTCTCGCGTCTCTTGAGCACTTTGCTTTCCCCCGGTAAATTTATATGCCTTAATACAATCCGCAAACGCCCGTACGGCAAGCAGTTGAGAATACGCAGCGTACAGCTTCTCGAATATTGCAATCTGATTCTCTTTTCTCGCCAACTTAACCGGAATATAAACAGCGATCAAAACTGAAATCACCGACAGGATAATCGGTGCCCAATCCAAAAATGTCGTTGCATTAGATGCATTAACAGCTTCTATTAGCTGCTGCATGTAACCGCCCATTATCTATCCCTCCCGTTTTTCTCTTGCGCAGCGAGCTATAGCACCTGGTCATCGTCGGATGGCACATATTCCATCACATCCGCAACATGACAGTGCAATATCCGGCACAGATCATTGATGGTCGTCGTGTTCAGGGGCTTATTTTTACGCAGCTTATCAATCGTCGAGCTGGAAATGTGATGGTTTTTGATCAACGTATATGTTGACTCATTTGATTGCCTCAGCGTATTCCAAAAAGCAGCATAACTTATCATGCGAATTCCTCCAAAAGCTCTGCTGTTATCTTATAAAGTAGCCGCGATGTTGACTATAGTCGTTAAAGAGGCTATAATGTTGGCGAATGGTAAATGAAAGGAGCCGAGCAATGGAATCCACAAAGACATTCGTTGAGCATCCGAGCGGGAAACTCGCCGTAACCGTGCATGCACCACGCAGCCTGCGGGAAGAAGAGGCCGCATACTTCTACGGCATCAACCTCGAACAGGCACATAAATTCGCGCACTTGAATGGATGGCAGCTGACAGTGGATCGAGAGAAAGACGATACTGTTTCAGCGGCGGATGCTGATTCCTTCAAGATCGGCGATGCCACAATAGATGGAGTAGGCGGAAAAGGGCAGCAAGCGGTGCGCATCGAGGCAAAAGTGGGCGTGTCGGATGGAGCAGAAAAAACAGATGTGCCAATACCAACGGAAAAGGACATAAAGCGCAATCTGCTTTGGGGAATCGGGTGTACTTCTTTTGGGCTCTTCTGTTTTGTTGTTGGTCTGTTCGCATCGTTCTTCTGCGTCATTATAGGGCTTGTTTTTATTGTTTTAGGTGTGGGCAGCTTATCACTTTATAGGAGCGGGAAAAAGGATCGTCAGCTGGCAGAAACGGACTTTGAGGCATACAAAGCTGTAGTAGCAAAACGATCTGCACAGAAAGAAGCCGTCGAACGGTGGAAAGCAGAGCGAGCGGCAGCAGACGAGGAGAAAAAACGCCGCCGAGCGAACGAGCCTGTCAGCTGCCCCAAGTGCGGCTCGACCTCTATTGCAACAGTCAACCGAGGATATTCATTGATGTGGGGTATCTACGGCAGCGGAAGCCCGAGGAATGTATGCCAAAAGTGCGGCTACCGATTTAAGCCGGGCAGCAAATAATTCAAGATGGAGAGAGGACTGCAGCTTCGTGCCGCAGCCCTCTTTTTTTACCCAATTTTTCAGCCGCTCGCATAAACACATGCTCCGCGCATTTAAACTCCACAATTTGACATTTCTTTGATTTTGTGGTATCATATAGAAAAACGCAAGGAGGAATTCCATGGAGAAAAAATACCTTTCAGACTGCATCCGTTACACGACGGATATCGCGCCGTATCCGTTCATTCAAATCTATTCCGGCGTTGGCAGCGGAAAAAACACGTTTGTTGACGCGCTCGCCAAAGGCTATGAAGAAAGCCAGCCGGATGGGCGCATGGAAACGCTTGAGCCCAAACGCGTCCTGTGCATCACCTCGCGCAGAGCCAAAGTTGACGAGCTGAAAAATGCGGAGGACGTTGCATATGGGACGCAGGTGTTGGAATATGAAAGCCTTGATTACGTCGAGGATTTGGACAGCTATTTTGCGTCGAAGCGTGAACTGTCCTGTAACGGTATCTGGGGCACGATACCCATTTACCAGCGAAGCATCGCCTGCACGAACGCAGCCATCGAGCGATATTTGGAAAAGCACTACAGAGCCGACAAAGCGGAAGACTTTCTCTGGAACCGGTTTGATATCATCGTCGTAGATGAAGCGCACGCCGTCGTGGCCGATGCATCCTATCAAACGGCACCTTATTACGTCCATTCGCTGATAAACCAAACGCTCAAAATGAACGCTGCCGGAAAAACGAACTGCAAAGTCATTGTCATGACAGGCTCGCCGCAAATACTGGAAGACTTTCGGCTGCCGAAAAACGGCCACGCGATTGACCTCATGGATAGATGTGTGCGCGTTGAGCCCAAACACGTCCTGCTTGCAGATAAAGCCGAAGTCACGGAGGACATGAAGCAGCGTCTGGCCGCAGGCGAAAAAGTCATCTACTTTGCAAACAGGGTCAGTACCGTCTTAAACCTCTACCGAAATGCGCTCCAAGAATACAGGAACGAGGCAGCCGTGTCCTTTTCCTCTGATGATGAGCTGGACAAGCAGGAAAAGGAGACCCGCGAAATCCTTGAAAAACGCGACGAAATTCAGGCATACATTGCCGAGAATCAAAAGCTGCCGGATGATATCCGGCTTTTTCTCACGACGAGCAAAAACAAAGAGGGCATCAACATAAAAAACGCGGATATCAAGACGATGTACATCGAGACGCATTCGCAGATCGACGCGATACAGATGGCGGGACGTGTGAGAGCGGGACTGGATCAGCTGTATATCGTGACGGATGCTGTCCAAAACAGCGCGCCGGAGAGTCCGTTTGAATACGAACTCTCCGGCCGCGCAGATTTGAAAGCAAGCCTGAACGCACTCCTTGCGCAGAAGAAAGAAGACGCAGGTATCGCAGAGGGGGCTCCGTGGTCTGTACAGGAGCACGAAGAAATCAGGAGCTATATCGCGTACATCCAAAAGAAATTCCCACATTTCTGCTACGACTATTTTGCCGATACGTTTTGCCTCTATTCGGACAGGCACAGCAGCCGGAGATACTATGCTGAGCAAAACGCGGCGTTTGTGCGCGCAAAAGAAGAAGGCAGCCTGTTGTCCCTCGTTGGAAAGTGGTTCCCTCAAGCGGATATTGCCTTTGCCAACAAGAAGCAGCAAAGAATCGACGCGTATTTCCATGCGCAGGACGTTCTGAACGTGCCGCTCGAAAAGAGCGCTGTGCAGGAAATCAAGGCATATCTCGAAACCGTCATTGGTCAGCCCTTCCGCAGCTTCAATCATTTCATGCGGCCCTATGGCTATGCGATCAGAAAAGCCTCTGGCAACACAACGAGCCCAAACTACGGCAAACAGATCATCACAAGGATCGGGACAGACAAAACGTGAAAGGCGGGGAAAGTTTCTCGCGTTTCCTTTTATACCGCAAAAATTTGCCCCCAACGGCAGCCAACACTTCGTGTCGGCGCCAAACTTGCAGCGCAGTACGTGCTGCGCCCGTTCTGCTCGCTTGAATTTTGCCTGCTCGCTGCGCTCGTCAGCCAAAATTCGTTGAAAAGCATAATCGTATAACGTATAAAAAGGGCGCGAGGTTTACAAGGGTGTCTCCGAAGACAATTCGCAGTTACCCTTGTGATTCTGATCTCATTTAGCGTTTTTGTGCGGCTTCGGAAGCAGAAATAGATGCAATTTCTACACGGTCTGTCGCTTACTGAGCGTACAAAAATTGGAATCGCACAAGCATTTTCCATTAAAAACACAAACATGGACGCCCTGTCGAAAAGGACGCCCATATTAGCGAATTGGATTGTTTAGAAAGCCGTGGCCGGGAGGGCCGGAATCAGGTTGCTGCGTTCTCGGCTTTTGTTACTGTTTTTACCGCGAGTGCCTGTGCCGGTTTCATCAGCAAAATGCATACACCGTTAAAAATCAGAGAGCCGACGATAAAGGTTCCGAAAAACAGGGGGATATGGGTCGCGAAGGCAGTGGTGTCGATACAAGCGCAAGTCAGATATGCAAAACCCACGTTGTTCAAAACCTTCGGCGCATAGGGGTGCAGGACAATCAAAATGAACAGCACAATCGCAAGAGGAATCAGGAAGCCAAACAGGCTGCCAAGAACGGAGGTCAACGCAGTCACGGCAAGCAGCGTGAGCGCTGTCAGAACCAGTCCCACGAGTCCGCCCAATTCAACGGTTATAAACCGATCATTGACGGTTCCTTCTTCCATTGTGAACAGCATGATATTGCTGATGAAAATGAGCCAACTGTACTGAAAGTTGATCACGTGCAGAATTGCGTTTGCAATTACGATCCAGACGAGGAGCATCAGCCTGAAATAGAGCAAGAATTTCTTTTTGATTTGTTCTCCCATTTTCATTTCCTCCAATCGGGAAGTGGTGGTCAATTTAGCGTATAGAAGTCCACGGGGCGAACTTTTTCCGCCTCAAATACGCCCTGCTCACACAGCAGACGCTCGTATTTGGCGCTGTCCAGGATGTAGAACTGTTCTTTTTCCAGAGCAGTAAAGATGGTTTCAACTGCAATATCCAGCGGAGCCCCACTGTCCAGAAGCATTTTGTTGAATGCAACCATGCCGGCGTACTGCTCCGTGTGATAGTACGGCTCGTCATCGTGGATAGCGAAGCGCTCAGGACGATGGCGATCGGTCAGGTGCATTTCCGTTTGGACATATCCAGGGCAGAAGATAGAGATGTCGATATTCGCGTTTTCAGCCTTCAGCTGCTTGTACACGCATTCAGACAGCGCTACGGCAGCGTGCTTGGAGCTGAAGTATGCAGGCGCACCGTTCATAGAAATCAGACCGGCAATGGAGCAAACATTCAAGATCTGGCAGTGCGTGCCCTGCTTACGCATCTGAGGCAGGAATTTCTGCATCATGAACCAGTGGGAGTAAACGTTGGTCTCAAACACCCAGCGCAAGTCCTTTTCCGGAATGTGCTCCACATCGGACAGTGCCGATACGCCGGCATCATTCACCAGAACATCGCAGCGGCCGAACGCATCCATCACGGTATCATACACTTTGGCACACTCGTCCAACACGCTCACATCCGCCTGAATGGCGATGCTTTTGCATCCCATTGCAGTGATTTCGGCTGCAACAGCTTTTGCCTCATCACCATGAATATCTACAACGGCGACATTTGCGCCGCGTTTTGCAAAGCCAAGTGCCAGAGCCTTACCGATGCCATTTGCGCCGCCAGTCACAACAACGTGCGCATCTTTGTAAGCAGTAAACATTGTATACGCCTCCTATCAGCATTTTCAAATGTTCCCCGCTCCCACGATTCAGGCGCGGGGAACGTCTATATTTATATTGTATCAGGTTTGCGGATTAATGCCAGATGCCAGACGCTGCACGCGCGGCTGCGCAACTACCTGAGATTCCGGATGCGTGAAGATGTAGAACTTCTCATCTTCCACGGCCGTAAACACGCATTCACCGACATACCAATCGGGAATACCGCTCATGACGCCCCGCTCACCGCGGATCTGTCCGGCTTTGTACTCGTCGCTGGTATAGTAGGGGTCATCGTTCATGGCAAAGCGCTCCGGACGATGCAGATCAGCCAGATGAATGGTCGTCTTTACGTAAGCGGGCACCAGACAGTGGATGTGGATGGGGTATCCTTGCTCCTTCATGGCAATATATACACTCTCAGATGCAGCAACACCGGCGGCCTTGGTTGCATGATACATGGTTGCCTTTCCGGAGGTCATCAGACCGGCGGTCGACTCCACATTGACAATTTCACAGGGGGTGCCCTGCGCGATCATCTGCGGCAGGAAAATTTTCATACCATACAGGTGGCTCAGGAAATTCAGCTCCGTGATCCAGTCAATATCCTGTTTCGGCAGCTTCCAGATAGCACCGGAAACCGCACAGCCGGCATTATTGACCAGCATATCCACATGTCCGAAGCTGTCCATCGCCAATTTCAGCAAGGCCTCAATGTTTTCATAGAGGGAAATATCCGCATGCTGTCCGATGCATTCCACACCCATGCCCTTGATTTCTTCGCAGGTCTTGGCCAGCTGGTCACCGTCGATATCATTGAGAACAATTTTCATACCACGCTTTGCGCCTTCCACGGCAATCGCTTTTCCGATGCCGCGAGAGCCGCCGGTGACGACAAGAACTTTATCCTTAAATTCTTTCATTATGCATACTCCTTTCTGAGCAAATCAAAATACGAATGCCTTTGCATAGCCGGAGCTGGTTGCATCCGCAATGTTTCCGGGATTTGCGGTATCGCCAACAACGGCCACACGGTCAAATGCAGCCTCAAAGGCATCCGCGATGGTCTCATCGGGATGAACGCCCATTGCAATGACACAAGCGTCCGCCGGCACATCCAGGTCATAACCGCTCGCAAGACTGTTCACAACAACAGCGCCGTCCTTCACGCCCTTGAACATATGGCTGGTCATGATGTGACCGCCATCTTTTTCGATGTTGCCAACGACTGCGGCAGTTACGCTGCGGTACATTGCGGTGCCAACCGCGGGGGCCATCTCGATCACGGTCACTTCATTGCCCTTCGCCGCCAGATATTCTGCCGTTTCCAGACCGGTCAGGCCGCCGCCGATCACTGCGATCTTCTTACCGGTAAACTCCACATCTTTGGTAAGAACCTGCTCGTAAGAAACAGCCTTTTCAATCCCCGGAACAGGCGGGCAAATCTTTGTGCCGCCAGCGGCAACAATCGCACCGACAGCGCCGATCGCTTTGGCTGCCTCTACAGTGCCGGGCGTGTTCAGGCGGATTTCAACACCAAGATCCTCTGCTTCAAGCTTCAGAGTGTCAATAAACTCGCCGATCATCTCCTTGCAGGGCGGCTGAGAAGCTAGCTTCATAGAACCACCGATAGAGTCAGACTTTTCAAACACGACCGGCTTATATCCGCGCTTGGCCAGAACGATGGCTGCCTGCAAACCGGCAGGGCCGGCGCCGATGACGGCAACGGTCTGCTGATTTCCGTCCTTGATCAGTTTGTCATCGCCGCGATAAGTTTCACGTCCCAGCAGCGGATTGACTGCGCATTCAATTGCGCGCCCGACGCCAGACTGCTTAAAGCAGTTCAGGCAGCCGATGCATTTGCGAATACGCGCATCATCGCCGCGCTTTGCCTTGTTGGCGAACTCGGGGTCACAAAGATTTCCACGACCGATGCCAACGAAATCAGAGACACCCTCTTCCAGCAATTGCTCTGCGAAAGCGGGATGCTTAACTGTGTTGACGGCGATCACAGGAATGTGCACACTCTCCTTGATGCCCTTGGCCAGGTGCTTTTTCCAGCCCTCCTTAAACGTATAGGGCTCAATGATGGACCAGCCGGATTCATAACTGCCGGAGGAGATATTCAGGCTGGCAACGCCAATGCTCTCCAGGTACCGCGCGATGTGCTGGCATTCCTTTTCGTCCATACCGTCATCCCAGAAATCGGTTCCGTCCATACGAACGGAGATCGGGAAGTCAGCGCCGCAGGCAAAGCGAATACCCACGATAATTTCTGTGGCGAAACGCATGCGGTTGAAGAAGTCGCCGCCATATTTGTCCGTGCGGTGATTGGTGTGGGGCGACATAAACTGATTGACCAGATAGCCGTGCGCAGCGTGGACTTCCACGCCGTCGAACCCGGCGGTCTTGGCAATGACGGCGCCCTTGATGAAGCACTTGACCATGGCCTCGACTTCCGCCGTCGTCATTTCCTTTGGCACAACGCCCACGGTCTTGCACATCACGGGAGAGGGGCCAATGACCGGATTGCCGTGCAGCGTGATTGGGAAAGCCTCATTGCCGGGGTGATGCAGCTGCATGAACATCTTGGTGCCATATGCATGAACACGATCCACCATACGGGTAAAACTGGGGATCACGTCCATATCCGTTGCGCGCAGCTGACACGGCTGTGCAACGCCGGACAGTTCATCCACACGGCAGACCTCCGTGATGATCAGACCGACACCGCCCTTCGCGCGCTCTTCGTAATAGCGCGTGATTTCTTCAGATGCTTCGCCGGACGCAGCGGCAAAGCCAGTGCCCATGGGGGGCATGACAATGCGGTTTTTAATTGTGAGTTTTCCGATTTTGCCCTTTTCAAAAAGCTTTTCGTATTTCATACATACATAACCTCCTGATCACTTCAGTTTTACGAGTTGGAAACCAGATAAGAAGATAGCATTCGGGTTTCCCTGGCACGGCACAGTCGTTTTCCTGTGCACAACTTGAGTATATAGCGAGATTGTTAACTTGTTAACGTGCGCGCGGCCTAAAAGTGAAATCAAAAATTGTGCAGTGCGCATAATTATCATTTCGCTCTTGCATTTGTCGGAGAAATCGCATAGTATTGTGAATGAGGTGACAAACCATGATGTTTCTGGATTTGGTCTCTGAACTAGAGAAAAAACACGACATTTTTGACAAACATTGTTATGATAATCGACAGGTCTACTCGTTGGAAAGTATAGCTGATTTGCAACAAGCGCAGCAGCCAAAATCCGATGTTGTCTATTTTACATATGATTTGTCTACTCTGCACAATCGAAAATTGCCTCGGAATCTGATTTTCTGCGGGGAGTCCAGTTTCATATCTGAACAGCTGATCCCCAACACGATCCAGATGCCAGAGAAGGAAATGAGCATTTTTTTGGAGGATGCGGAGGAACTACTCCATTCCAACTATAAACTGCAGGACATTTATATTCAAATGCTCAATGCGGTCATGCGCGGCAAAGGGATCGGTGCCATGCTGGAAAATGTGGGCAATGCATTGAACACTTCCATTGCCATCATTGACATGTCCGGGAAAGTCATTTCCAATTCGATTCCTTTCCAGGTCGACGAACCCGTTTGGCAGGAGAGCATCAAGAACGGCTATTGTCCGCCGCTGTTTATCGAGCACATCAAAGATGTCAAATCACAGCATGGTGAAGAAGGCGGAAACGGGCCTTTCCTTCGTCATTGTATTGACAATCATTTGTTTTATCTTTCCAATCGGATTATTCTCCAAGGCGAATTGTATGGTTACATATTCATGATTCAAGGAGAAAGAGCGTTCGATCCGCTTTGTTATAGCGTCCTGCCGCTCATCACGCAAATTACGACAGATTTGATTCTGAAAGAACAGAACATGGATGTGGTACGCAGCCGGGTCGTGACGGATTTTATGACAGACCTGCTCAACGGGATTCCCTTGGAGCAGATTCAGGCGCGCATCAACGCCGCGCAGATACAGTTTCCGAAGCGAATGTCCCTAGTTCTGGTGAAGCCTCGCTATTTTTCTACGGAGAGCCATGTGCAGAACAAATTGTGCCGACAGTTTCAAGAAATTTTTGAAACTGCAAGAACCGTTTATTACAACAAATCCATTGTTTCCATGATCCCTGTGGCAGAAAACAGTTTACAGATCGAATCGGAGCTGATGCACAAGATCATAGAATTCTGTGACGAGCACGAGTCGATCGCCGGTATCAGCAACCCCTATTCCAAAATCAATTACACAAAATCCTGCTATGAGCAGGCGGCCAAAGCGATACGATTGGCCTCCATTCTGGACATTCCCGGGAACGTGTTTGAATATCGAAGGCTGGCATTCTATGACATTGTTGACCATCCGCGCGATTTGAAACGCTTGAGTCTCTGCTGCCATCCGGCACTGTCACTGCTGCGCAAATATGATAAGCAAAGCGGCAGTCAGCTCTATGAAACGCTGGAAACTTATACTGCTTGCGGCTTTAATAATGCACAGACGGCAGCGGAACTGTTCCTGCATCGGAACACTTTGAGTTACCGTTTGCAAAAAATCAGCAACATGACGGGGCTGGATTTTGAAAAACCGGATGTACAATTTGCAATGCAGTACTCATTCCGCCTTGAGAAATTCATCTTCCAATTGAATCAAAGGCAAACCATTACCGGGCTCAACGGCGATTAAACGCCTGCGTATTTTCGCTGAAATAAATCTGCCGGCGCACGGTAAGCCTAAACTATGTCATCACAAGGATCAGGACGGCCAAAACGCAAAACTGGGGGAAAGCTTTCACGTTTCCTTTTATACCGAAAAAATTCACCCCCAGCAGCCAACACTGCGTGTCGGCGCCAGGCTTGCAGCGCAGCACGTTCTGCTCGCTTGAATTTTGCCTGCTCGCTGCGCTCGTCAGCCAAAACTCAATCAAAAAACACAATCGTATGAATAGTACCATCGCAAACAAGTGTGCTCGCCATGGATACAGAGCAATTTTTTCGGAGGAATCAATCGTCAATTCTCAGGCCAGTGCATGAGTCAACCACCTACAAGCAAAGCCGAATATTGCATCTGCACAGTTCGTTTTAAGCACCCCGCCCATCTGATTCCCAGCGCACAAAAAGCGCACAGCTGATGCGCTCGCGGCCAAATATGCGCAGCTGGTTTGCCTTCGCTGCGCTTGCATTTTTGGAATATTTACGGTATAATAAATGCGTAAAAACACTGGAGTATCAAGCTTTTCAGGGATTCCTTCTGCGTTAGGAGCGCACTAAGCGCCGTTAGCTCAGCTGGATAGAGCGTCTGGCTACGGACCAGAAGGCCGGGGGTTCGAATCCCTCACGGCGTGCCAATAACCGGATCACCGATGGTGATCCGGTTATTTTTTTATGCGCCGGGCACCCGACGGCGCGTAAGGCGCTTGTGCCTTGCGGCGCGGCGTGCCGCATGGTATAATACATGCAGCTTTTGGAAAGGCGGGCACGGGTGCCTGCCTTTCATAACACTGCAAGGAGTCTGCCATGTCGATAAGAAAACGGGCCGCCGCCGCGCTTGCCGCCCTGCTGGGGCTCTGCGTGCTGCTGGCCATCCTTGTAATGGCCTGTGCCCCGCGCACCGAAACCGCCGATGTCGCGATCCTCATGTACCACGCCTTCACCGAAGACGAAGCGGACACCGGCTCCCTGTGCACGCCGGCATCCGAGTTTGCGCGTCAGCTCAGCGCCCTGCGGGATGCGGGCTATACGTCCGTCGGCTATGCCGATCTGATCGAATTTGTCAACGGCGACGGCAAGCTGCCGGAAAAGCCCCTGCTCATCACCATAGACGACGGCTATCAGAACAATCTGGATCTGGCAGCGCCGCTGCTTGAAAAATACGGCTTTTGCGCCAACATCGCCGTGATCGGCGTCTCCATCGGTCACACGACCTACAAGGACACCGATATCCCGATCACGCCGCACTTCTCGCTCGAGGATGCGCGTCCGTGGATCGAGCGCGGCGTCCTGACGGTCACGACCCACTCCTATGACATGCACCAGGTCACCGCCGTCGACGGAGCCGGCTGCCGCCGCGGCGTGCTGCAAATGCGCGGCGAAGCCGAGCCCGACTACATCGCCGCGCTGACGCAGGATTACACGCGCGCGCAAGAACAGCTTGCCGGGCTGCCGGGCACGCCGCTGCCCGTGTTCACCTATCCCAACGGCGCGTATTCCGAGCTGTCGGAGCGCGTGCTGCAGGCGCTGGGCGTTCAGGTCACGGTCACGACCGAGGGCGGCGCGAACCGTCTGGTCAAGGGCGAGCCGGAAACGCTCCGGCTGCTGCACCGGATCC
>ERZ772882.3175-NODE-3175-length-13408-cov-5.021194_pt1 | contig 13408 bp, 9 predicted proteins | sample MGYA00580576_ERZ772882 | MGnify/ENA primary metagenome ERZ772882 (study PRJEB29015, sample SAMEA2737658) | human gut metagenome | biome: human gut; feature: human-associated habitat; material: faeces | place: China | collected 2012 ... | reverse complement strand
GCGGCGCGGCTTTCTTTGCGTCCTTGCCGTACAGCTCAAAATAGCCGTTCTGAGCAAAGCAGACCAGCGCGTCCGGATGAGCCTTTTTGACTGCCTCATATTTGCGGAGTTCTGCGACGGGGAGCGGCGAAAGCACCTCCGTCCTATCTGCCTCCGGCAGTCTGTCACGGCGGCTTTTCTGCTTAGACAGCACTTCCACCAGAGCATCCGCGTCCTTCGGGAGCGTCTGGTGGGTCTTGACGCCGCCATGCTCACCGATCAGAGCCATTGCTGCATCGAAGCTGCTGCGGCAGGGGGCTTCCAGCACAAAGCCGTCTGCAAAGGTCAGCCGGTCATGATCCGGCGCAACCGAGTTCTGCGCCACATTTGCCGCCTGTTCCCGGTAGTTGATCTCAAAGACATCTCCGAAGACCTTGCCGCGCTTGACGGTTTTCGGAACAATAACGCGGGCAACGCACTCGTCGTAGGTCTGTTCCGCGTAAAAGCGGAAGGTGTTGTGATCTCGCGTTCCCTGAATGTAGACCTGATTTTCATTGAGGCAGTGCGTCCCATGCGGACGGCAGAACCACATCAGCGTCTTGTCTTCGGGATTCTGGCTTTCGGCGGCGCGGCGGATGATGCGCTTGTCGATGTCGAAGTCTTCCTTGTAGCTGTCTACATGACTATCCACAAGCTTCTGCAGCTCCGCAACGATGTCAACGTCTGTGTATTTCTTCATGCGTCTCCTTTCTCACAACTCCATGTCGTGTGTTTTGGATTTGACCGGAGACTTCTTCTCCGGCTGCTGTTTTGCGGCAGTCCTGAGCTGATCGCGGATGGAGGGCTTTTCCTGCTTCTGCTCCTGCCTGACGTATTCCAGCGTCGGCATCAGCTCACGATAACAACCCTGTGTTTTCCGCGCCGCATGACGGCGATGGATTTTGAACAGCGGCTCACCGTTCTGCGTGACCGTGTTGCCCTCAATTTTGACGCCGTTCCGTGCCAGCAGATTGAAGGAATGGTTAGAGGCGCGATAGGACGCCCGCATACCGTCGTTGTTATAGGCAATCTGCCCCTTGAGCGTGTCCATGACGGCGGCTTTGATCTCCTTCTCTTCGGCAGTCAGGCGGTGCGCCTTCGGTGCTTTTGCCGCTTCCTCCAGCATGGAGGCAACGGGAGACTTGATCTCTACGGTTTTTACCTCAATAGAGGTAATCTCATCGTTCTCCCATGCAACGACCTCCGGGTCTCTTTCCTCTGTTTTTTCAGGCATGACTTCCTTCTGGGGTTCGGTCTGCTGACGGAACGCATCCACGAAAAGTGCCGTCAGTCCGGGATTGGGTTTATCCACAAGGAAGCGGGAGGCATTCTCCGGGCAGACATCAACGGTCTTCGCCCATTCCTTGAGGGGCTGGGGAATGCGCCCGTCAAAGTCTTTCTGCTGAATGGTGTTTGCGAGGACATACCGGACGCGCTCCGGAGAGAACTGCTCAAGGACGCTTTTCACGGCAGCATCCGCATCCAGCCGGTTATCTCCGTAGTTGGAGCTGATCGCCGCTTCAATCGCACGGCGGCATTCCACGTTTGCAGCGAGAGAAGCACGATATGACTCCAGCTCACCGGCTTCATAGGCATAATTCGCCGTCTCGCGGTAAATGGGGACTTCCGGCTTTTCCTCCGGAACAGCTTCCTTTACGGGAGCTTCGACTTCCATCTCTGCGGACTGTGCTTTCTCTGCCAGCAGCACCTTGAGCTTGGCGTCAATGCCCTCGATCATCTCAGCCGCCGTCTTGCGGATGGTGTCCAGAGAGCTTTTCAGTTCTTTGGTTTCCTTGCCGGAAGACCAACCGGCGATGTAGCCGAAGGAGTAGTCCGAGGTTTCAATGCCGTAACGCTGGCAGACGGTGTAGGCAACGCTTTCCGCCTCAACCTCCTTGGTGTGCCGATCCTTCTTATCTTCTGGCGCGGCTTTCTCATCCGGCTTGACGGCGTGGAGCTTTGCGTGGGCGATCTCGTGAATGGCGGTTTTGACCGTCTGGATTTCGCTCATGCTTTCCTGAATGGCAATGCGGCTTTCAACCGGCGAGAAGAATCCCTTTGCACCGCCCGGAATGTCCTCAAAGGAAATGGGGACGGGAGATTCCTGCCTGAGCGCGTCGAAGAACGCCTCGTAGTTTTCGACGGTGCCTTTCAGCTCATCGACGATGATGTCCGGAAGCTCCTTGCCGTCCGTCTGGGAAACATCAAAGACACTTACCACCTTGAAGGCAGGACGCAGGACCTCAACCGTTTCCGTGACAGCCTTCCCATCTGCGCCGATCACCGGCTTCTGCGTCAAAGGATCAATCTTCTCACGCTCTTCCTGCGCCTTGTACGGCGCGGGTGCAAGAATCTTGATGCCCTTTTCGCCCTTCATGACCTGACGGTCAAAGTTGCGCTGCCACGAGGTATAACCGGCAACATAGGTTGCCTCCGGCTTCTGCATCGCAATGAGCAGCGTGTTGTTGAAGGAATAGTTGTAGAACTTGGACATCGTGCGGAGATATTCCTTGAACCGCTCGGATTCAAAAAGCTCCTTGATGCCCTGTTCCAGCTTGTCCGTGATTTCGCGGACTTGCTGTGCATTTTTGTTTTCAGCCATCTCAAACCTCCATTTCTTATTTGCTTTTGGGCGAAGAAAACCCCGTCTGGGATTTGCTCAGTAAACGAGCCTTTACCTCAGATGGGGTTTCTCTGCGCGTCATCCGACGATGGAAGATGTTATCCTCGTTCTCCCATTCAATCAGCCGGTCAAACATATCCGGGTGCTTTGTGACCATGTGCAGCAGCTCCGAGTCACTGGCGTTGGGACAGAACCAGCAGCCGTTTCTTCGGCAGTGAGCGTAGATTGGGGAAAGCAGCCCGTGTTCCTGACAGAGCTTGTAGGCGTCCGCCTCGGTCATGCCGTATTTGGCAAGCAGACTGACCTTCGTTATTCCATCCAGACGAGCAAGGCGTTTTGGCTCATCCTCCGCGATGCCGACATAGCTCACAGTGTCCGGCGAGAGTGCGGCATTGTACTTGCGGACTGGCGGGATTTTGCAGTCACGATTGACTGCACACATACCAGCCCATGCAAAGCCGCGAATCTCGCCCTTGTGCGGTCCGCGGGTGATGACATGATGGAACACCTCATCGTAGGTCTTGTCTGCATGGAGAATGGTGAACTTGATGCCCAGCTCCTTTTCGCAGAAGGGCTTGAGCCGGTCATAAATGAAGTCCCGGTGTTCCGGGACTTCGCCGCTTGTGTCCTTGTCGAACATGACCTCGCTGAAAACTGCCTCGTCCAGCGGCTCATTGTGCTGTGCAGCCAGCAGGAGCGTCGCTACGCTGTCTTTGCCTCCGCTGCAAGAGGCAACATACTTCGGGCGAGTCATCGGTCAAACTCCATCTTGAAGCTGACGTATTTGCCGCCGCTGTCATCCAGACGAATCACCGCATCGTAGAGCTGAGGCTTCTTCGGCGTGTAAAGCCCGGTCACTCGGCACCAGCCCTTGTCCAGCAGCTCCTTTGCAATCTTCTTGGTCAGCTTCTTTTTCTTACTGGAAAAGAACTTATTGTCTTCCCACAGGCAGAAGGAGCATTCCCTGTTTGAGCAGTAGAAGTTGCCCTTGCCGACATAGACCGGAGAGCCGCAGCGGGGACATTTGCCGATTTCCTCCTTGCCCGTGCCGAAACGCTGGGCTTCGGCATCGGAGAGAAACGGGTAGGCTTTCACGAGATCCCCGGTCATCCGGACAATGCCGCTGAGGAAGGCGTCTGCATCCGCATTGCCGCGCTCAATCTCCATGAGCGTGTTTTCCCATTCCGCAGTCATTGCGGGAGAGGTGATCTGTTCCGGCAGAACACAGACAAGGTTGCAGCCGTCCTTCGTGGGAATGAGGGATTTGCCTTTGCGCTCTGCAAAGCCGGATTTCACCAGCTTTTCAATGATACCGGCACGGGTCGCGGGTGTTCCGAGACCTTTCTTCTCGGTGTCATCGTCAAACTGATCGTTTCCGGCAGTCTCCATTGCAGACAGGAGCGTGTCTTCCGTGTACTGCTTCGGAGGCGTCGTGAAGTGTTCCGTAACGCTGGCGGACACACTATCCAGAACATCACCCTCATGGACTTCGGGCAGGGACTTCATGGGATCGTCCTTTTCCTTCGTCTTGAGGGAAGCCTTGAACAGCTCTTCGATGGCTTTCCATCCGTTTTGAACGACGGTCTTCCCCTTGGTTTTGAACTCGTAGCCCTCGCAGGAGAGCGTGATCTGCGTTTCCGCGTAGGTGTGCTTCTCGCCGGTCGCACACAGAAGGCGCATCCCGACAAGATTGAGGATTTTCTGTTCCGACTGAGGGAGAGCGGAAACATCCTGCTTTTCAAGCTGGACGGTCGGAAGAATGGCGTGGTGATCTGTGACCTTGCTGTTGTCGGTTACGCGGGCAATGTCCGGAGTGATTGAAACGCCGGAAAAAAGCGGAAGCTGGCGGCAGACGATGGAAATGACCTGACGGGCAGTGTCCTCCATATCGTCCGTGATGAACTGACTGTCCGTGCGCGGATAGGTCAGGAGCTTTTTTTCATAGAGCGTTTGGACGAGATCGAGCGTCTGCTGGGCAGTGAAGCCGTAGTAGCGGTTAGCCTCGCGCTGCAAGGTGGTCAGATCATAGAGCTTCGGAGGATTGACGGTTTTTGTTTCCCGCTTGAGAGAAGAAACGACGGCTTGCTTTTTCTCGCAAGCCGCCGCAATTCTTTTTGCTTCCTCTTCGGTTTTGACCTTTTCCAGATCGGCGGTCAGATCGCCCTTGCCGACGTGGACGTTGAAATACTTCTCCTTTTGGAACGTGGAGATTTTCCCGTCACGCTCCACCAGCATTGCAAGGGTCGGCGTCTGGACGCGCCCGATCACCAGCTTCTTGTGATAGAGCGTGGTGAAAAGGCGGGTGCCGTTGATGCCGACAATCCAGTCTGCCTTCGAGCGGCTGAGTGCCGCTTCATAGAGGCGGTCATATTCCTTGCCGTCCCGGAGATGGTTGAAGCCTTCGCGGATGGCGGAGTCCTCCAACGAGCTGATCCACAGACGCTTGAAGGGCTTGGTGCATCCGGCTTTGTTGTAGACCAGCCGGAAGATCAGCTCACCCTCGCGTCCTGCATCGGTTGCGCAGACCAGCTCGGTGACGCGCTTGTCCTTCATGAGAGCGGACAGCACCTTGAACTGCTGTGCTTTGTCCTTCGTGACCTCAAACATCCAGCTTTCCGGAACAATGGGCAGATCGTCATACCGCCACTTGGCATACCGCTCATCGTAGGAGCTGGCGTCTGCCAGCTCCACCAGATGACCGAAGCACCACGAAACGATGTAATTGCCGCCCTCCATGTAGCCGTCCTTGCGGGATGTCGCGCCCAGCACCTTTGCGATGGACTGGGCAACGCTGGGCTTTTCAGCAATGACTAAGATCAATCTTCATCACCATCCGTTTCAGCATCCTCCGCAATCTGCGGCTCATCATCCTCGTTGATGTACGGCTCTTCCTCGTAGCCTTCATCATCAAAGAAGTCCATATCTTCATCCTTGGGCTTTCTGCCCTTGACGAACTTGATGTAGTAATAAGCTGCACCCGCAGCACCGGCAAGAACGAAGATGACGAGGATCATGCCGATGTTGGATTTCTTTTCGGGTTTAGGGGCGGGAGCATCGGTTTCTGCATCCTTATCCGGCTCAGGTGTAACGGGGGCTGTGCCGGTGCATTCGCTCATGTTGGTCTTGCAGACCGGGCAGTCGGTATTGACTTGACCGGCAACGCATTTTTCCTTGCAGTTACAGGTGGTCAGAGCAGCCGCAGTGTCATCATCCAGCAGCGCAAGCAGATCGCTCTCATCGACCATGTTCAGGAAGTACGTCTGATACTGTTCCTCATCCTCGTTGATGGGCGCATCGTAGTCGATGACAATGAAGAAGGTGTTGCCGTTCTTCGTCTGGACAGTGATGAACTGCTTGTTGGTTGCCTTGTCATAGAGCAAGTCGCGGGTGTAGGCGTTGCCCTCATCGTCAATCGGCTCACCCTTCGGCTTTTCCGGCGTGGGAGTGACTGCGGGCTGCTGTTCGGGCTGAGTTGCCTCCGTAACGGGAAGGTTCTGCTCGGTATCATCGGCGTAGGCAAACGCCGTGACAGAGAAGCAGGACAGAACCATGACGCAGACCGCAAGGACGGTCAGAAAACGAAACTTCTTACGCATTGTCGATTACCTCCGTATTTTCAGCGGGCTTGGTGCCGCCCTTCATGGAAGACAGGAACGCCATGATCTGATCCTTGTCCATCACCATAGAGCGCACGGTATTGATGATTTCAAGGTTTTCCAGCTCCGTCTTCTTGTCGTACAGCTCCTTGAGCTGTCCTTCGATTTCGGACTTCTTCTTTTCAGCCTTCTCAATGTCGGAGAGGACTTTCTGATACTTGGGATTCATGCAAAACTCCTTTCTTTTAATAGGCGGGTCTTCCGAAGGCGTAGAAATGCTGCTGCCAGTAGGAAGAGTTGATGGATGTGTACTGAATGGGATCGCCGCAGTGGATCATGACCCCATCACCGACGTAAATGCCGACGTGGGACACACCGGGGGTGTCATACGTCCCGACGAAAAAGATGAGATCACCGGGCTGTGCATTCGCCTTTGAAACCGGCGTACAGACGTTGTAAAGCCCCTGTGCGCCTAATCGTCCGGTATTTACAAGTCCGCTGTTCGTGAGAACGTAGCTGACGAAGCCGGAGCAGTCAAAGGACGTGTCGGGATTGGAGCCTCCCCAAACATACGGATAACCGAGATACTCTTCCGCCTCGGTGATCAGTGTCGCAAACTTCTCGTCGTTCAGGTATTCCGGGTTGACATCGTAGTCGGCGGGAGGATTTGTGATGTACTTGTCCACATAGGGAGAGTCACCGAACAGATCCTCGCGGTTGCCCAGCACCGACATATACGTTGCGTACATGGAAAGCTGTTCCTGAGACATGATGTAGACCGGGACATGGGAGAGATTGAAGTTTTCGAGCTTCACGTTGCAGATGTAGTAGTCATACGGGACGCGATAGGTTTCCGTGTGCGTGTTGCCGTCTGCATCCGTCCATGTGTCGGTCTCCGTGCGGTATCTGGTTTCGACGATGACCTCTTCTGTGAGGATATACTGCTTTTCAAACAGCATTTGGAGCGTACCCTGCACCTCATCCAGCGTGAACTCGCCCTCATGGAGAGCCGAGAGAATGGAGATCAGCACATAGGGGTCATGCTCAATATCGTCCAGATCGAAGTGGTATTCATCGTAGTTGTGAGTGCTTTCGTAGGTGTCGAGATAGCGTTGCAGCTCCTGCTCCATTTGGCAATACTGCGCTTCTGCGCCCAGCATCGCATCATCCTCGCTGAGATAGGAGGAAGCGATAACCGACGAACCGGTAGAGGTGAGCATCGAACACGAGCTGATTCCGGCACCGAGCAAAACGAGAAGGGCAATTCCGACGCCGATCCAGATGAAGACCTTCTTGTTCTTCTCAAAGAACTCCTTGATCTTGTCGGACACCTTTTCACCGAGCTTCTTGCCGGTATTCTTTGTGGCAGTCCCGGCAGTCTGAGAACCGGCATTTCGAGCGGCGGCATATTCCTTCTTGATGTTCTGCTTCTGGTAGTGCTTGTTCATGTTCTGCTTCTTCATCTCAGGATGCTCCTGCTGATTTCTCTCATATTGGAGCTTCGCATCAGCGGCATCCGCCTTGTGTTCCAGCTTGGAGACCTTCTCGTAGGGCTTGTTGACGCTGCTTTCCCGATGATGACGGAAATGCCGAGCGGCAGTCTCAGCGGCGATCTCCGTTTTATGCGCCGCCTCAACCGCCGTGTTTTCCTGTTCGACCTCATGGATTTTGCCGTGAATGCCGGAAGCGAGGGTGTCACCGACCTTGCGGACGGTTTTATCTGCTTCAAATTGCAGCTTGCCTTTGCCCTTTGGCTTTTTCAGCTCATCCTCAAAATGAAGGCGGGTTTTGCCCTTGCCGGTCTCTTCATCAAAAACGCGCTCCTTCTTGAGAACCTTGTGCGTGGGCAACTTCTCGCGGGCGGCGTCCAGACGCTCATGCGCCTTTTCTGACTTTCTTTCGAGCTTCTGCATCCGCTTTGTGGGCGGGACGGCATCGTCGATGATCGGCTTTGCGGAGGCAGTCTCCGCCGCTTGGGAGAGAACAGCATCCGCGTCAACGGCTTCAACCGCAGAGGTCTTGCGCAGCTTGTGCGTGACAACCGTTTCGGCAATCACCGTGCCGGTATGAGAAGAAACGCCGTGCTGCTCCAAAACAGGAGGCTTGAACGGCGTTTCCGACGAGGACAGCGGTTCGGCTGCATTCTGGGGTGGATTTTCTGTCCTTTTCTCTTCTGTGACGGACGTTTCCGAGGGCGGCTGTGTGTCGTTATCTTCGGCGTGTTCCATCTGAAACTGGCGCTGCTGACGGCGCATCTGCACCTTTTTCTGTTCCTCTGGCGAAAGAGCTTCGGAAGGCGCGGCTGTCTCAGCGGGCTTCACCAGCTCTGCTTCTTCCAGCTGTTTTGACACACGCTGCTCGGTGCCAGCCGTCAGGTTTTCCTCAACCGCGCCCTCCCGCGTCATCCGCACGACCACCTTGTCACGGGCTTTGAGTTCCGATTCCTTGGACATCAGATTTCACCTCCAATCCGCTTGTAGGCAAGCTCGGTGTACGCCGGATTCAGCTCGATGCCGATGAAATGACGCCCCATCTGCGCGGCAACCATGCCGGTTGTGCCGCTCCCCATGAACGGGTCAAGCACAATGCCGCCTTCGGGACAACCGGCGAGAAGACAGGTCTCAACCAGCTTCGGAGGGTAGGCGGCGTAGTGACCGCCCTTGAAGGGAACGGTGTTGATCTTCCAGACATCGCGTTTGTTGCGAAGCGGATTGATGTCACAATCCTTGATCTCGCCATGCTCACGGGGGCGGTTGATGGACTGCGGCTGAGGCTGACCGGGAACGGGCTTGCCGTATTTGTTGCCGCCCTTCATGCCGCGCTTGAGGCGTTCTGCCGTTGCAGGGGCAATCGGCTCGGAGATCGCCTTGTAGTCAAAGAAATACTTCTTGGACTTGGAGAACAGGAAAATATGCTCGTAGCAGCGGGCGCAGCGGTCTTTCACGCTCTCCGGCATGGGGTTATCCTTCATCCAGATGATGTCGTTGCGCAGATACCAGCCGGTATCGCGGAGGGCAAAAGCCAGCATCCACGGAATGCCGATCATGTCCTTCGGCTTGCAGCCCTCAACCTTGTTGTTGAGAGCCACAGCCTGACCGTTTCTGCCGTTGGGGTTCTTCGGGTCAATGAAATCTCCCTGATTGCCTTTTCCGGCGTAGGTGTCCGAGATGTTCAGCCAGAGCGTTCCATCCGGACGCAAAACGCGCCTGACTTCGGTAAACACTTCCGTCAGGCGCGAGATATATTCCTTCGGCGTTGTCTCTCTGCCGATCTGAGCATCCATGCCGTAATCACGGAGCGCGTAATACGGAGGGGACGTCACACAGCAATGAACGCTATCATCGGGCAGAGTTTTCAGGATTTCAAGGCAATCGCCGGTATGAATGATGTCAAGTTGTATGGTGGTGTACCTCCTGTTCTGTTGGATTTGTGTTTCCATTGAAATGTTGGCTGTGAAACCCGACAACATTTCAATGGGCATCAGTCGGAGTAATACTCGTCCGGCTCATAGTCCTCATCTTCCATGAAGTCCTCGTCGAGATCGTCAATCTCGTCTGCCCAACGGTCGAAGATTTCCTCGGCTTCCTTCGCCGCCTCACGATAGAGGCTCAGGCGGTTCTTCTCAAAGGCGGCAAAGGCGGGGACGAACTTGCCGAACTCGCGGATTGCCTTCACATCCTGCGTGCGCATATCTGCGACGCACTGAATGATTTCGGACATCGTGAGCAGATCGTCGATCATCAGCTCATACTTGTCCTTGGGGATAGATACGGCTTCATCATCCGCCGCGTCTGCGAAAGGGGTATTCTCATCGCTGTTGCTGCTTTCGGGAACATCAACCTTGAAATAGAAACCGATCATATCCACAGATACCTTGGTCATAATCTGACGCGCCTCCTTGACCTTTTCGTCGATGTCCTCCCTCACATGGAGGTAGGCGCGGTGATGCTTCTTGAGATCGCTTTCCAGTCGGATCAGATCGGTCAGCTCCCACAGAGCCTTAAACAGCGCGGAGGTGTTCTCTCCGTATTCGATAGCGTCCGCATAGGGAATGGTAATCATCTTGTTGGTCATATTCAAAAATCCTCCTATCAGTTCTGTACGGTTTCTTCTAAGCGGGTGGTCATGATGCGGTAGAGCTGGGTGTCCTTCGGGAAATCGTCCTTGAAGGGAACGATGGTCGAGCCGTAGAAGATCAGCCCCTCACCGGCGTTGGAGTTGGTGATGTAGTTCTGCTGGCTGGGCGAGATGTTCAGCGCCTTCGAGAGAATCTGCCGGTCGCCGGATGCCTGATTCAGAAGGTAGACAAAATCCGAGTTTTCAAAGATGTTCTCCACCTCGCGGGACGCAAGCAGATCCTTGACGTTCTGCGTAATACCGGTGGGAATGCCGCCCCACTTTCTGAAACGCTTCCAGATTTCCACGCTGTACGCGGCGGTCTGTTCCTCTTTCAGCAAAAGGTGGAACTCGTCCATGTAGTAGCGCGTTGCCTTGTGCTGGGCGCGGTTGATGGTGACTCTGTTCCACACCTGATCCTGCACGATCAGCATACCGAGCTTCTTGAGCTGCTTGCCGAGTTCGCGGATGTCATAGCAGACAAAGCGGTTGTTGACATCCACATTCGTTCTGTGATTGAAGACGTTCAGAGAGCCGTGAACATAGATTTCAAGGGCAGTTGCGATGCGCTGTGCCTCCGGCTCCTTCTGATTTCTCAGAATGTTGTAGAGGTCTTCGAGGATCGGCATTTTCTCCGGCTTGGGGTCTGCAAGGAACTCCTGATAGACCATGCGGACGCTGCGGTCAATGATGGTCTTCTCAACCGGCTGCAAGCCGTCCTTGCCGCCGACAATCAGCTCACACATGGAGAGGATGAAGTCGGATTTCAGCGTCAGCGGGTTTTCCTCTTCGGAGTAGTTCGTGTTGATGTCCAGCGGATTGATGTAATCCGTGCTGACCGGCGAGATGCGGATGACCTGACCGCCGAGCTTCTGCACGAGGGGGAAATACTCGGCTTCGGGGTCGCAGACGATGATGTCATCCTCCGTGATGAGGAAGGCGTTCGTCATTTCACGCTTTGCGGAGAAGGACTTACCGGAACCGGGCGTACCCAAGATTAGCCCGTTGGGATTCTTGAGCTGCTTGCGGTCCACCATAATCATGTTGTTGGACAGCGCATTCAGCCCATAGTACAGAGCTTCGCCGCCCTGAAAAAGCTCCTGCGTGGTGAACGGCACGAAAACCGCTGTGCTGGAAGTGGTCAGTCCTCGTTCGATTTCCACCTGATTGACGCCGATAGGCAAAGAGGACATCAGCCCTTCCTCCTGCTGGAAGTCAAGACGCTTGAGCGCACAGTTATACTTTTGGGCAATGGCGGCGGTCTGGAACACCGCGTTTTCGAGCTTCTGGCGGTTGGTTGCCGTGTTCATGATGAGGATGGTCACGAGGAACAGTCTCTCATTGCGGGTCTGGAGATCCTGCAACAGACGCTTCGCCTCACCGCCGAAGGTGGCGAGGTCGGACGGGATGATGTCCATATCGTAGCCGGAGCGGACCGCCTTTTTCTGCTCTTCAATCTTCATCTTGTCGAGGTCGGTGATCTTCGACTTGATGCTCTTGATTGCCTTCGCCTGGTCAATCGTCCGGATATGAAAATTGACCGTGATGTTGCTGTCCATCTCAAGGAAGTCGGCAAGCATACGGTCATTGAGTTCCGGCGCGAGGATTTGCAGGAAGCTCACCGCGCCGATGGTTCTGCCCATCTTGAAGCACTTGCCTTCACGGAAGTCAAAGGAAGTGGGCGCGATGAAGTCCTTCGTGCTGAGTCCCGTCCGGGCAACCATGTCAAAGGAAAAGCGGAACGGCTCATTGGTGTCCATGTTGAACACATCATGAAGCACTTTCAGCCGCTCGTAGCCGGACAGCGGCTCGGTTCTCACACCGAGGGTTTTGAAGTTGTTGAGAATGTCGGTTTCAATGCGTTCGAGCTTCGGCTTTGCCGTGCGGAGGGAGTCTGCCTCAATGCCGAAGGTGATGTACTTCTTCTTGACCAGTCCGTTGTTGCCCTTGGTGAGCTGGCTTTGCAGCATACCGGAATACTCGGAGCGGATGTCGTTGAAGGCGTCCTCCTGTGCCGGAATGTTGATGCGCTTGCGGAACTCATTGAGGCTTGCCTTCTGATTGATGAAGGAGAGCTGGACGAAAATCGAACTGTCGAAGTAGTTCAGAAAGTCGCACCAGTTCTCAAAGATGGCAGTTTTGTCCTCGTTCTGCGCAAGCTGGTAGTTGATGTCCTCAAAGGCGATGGACTTCGTGTAGAGGCGGCTGTTCACCTTGCAGATACCGTCGCGGCACATCTCCACATAGGGAATGGTCTGCTGGGCGGACTTGCGGACTTTCTTTGCCTTCCTGTCCTTTTTCTTCTGCATGACGATCCGCTTCTTTTCCTGAGCGGAAAGGGCATCGCCGTAAACGACGCCGTTTTTGACCGTCATCTTAGGCTTTGCCTTTGCTGTGCTGTTGTTCAAGCTGCAATTCCTCCTGTTCTTTGATTTTCTGCTGAATTTCAGCGTAGAGATTGTTTGTGCGATAGGGACGCACCTTGTCCCGGATGAACATGGACTGTACGATGTGGTACAGATACCTTTCGGCGGGCTGTCCGTCCTTCTCGTAAAGCGCGAAGAAGATGAACGGGAGCATGATGACCACCATCAGCATTGCCGCCGTAGACAAGTCGAGATGCGCCTTCGCCAGAAAGAAGATCGGGACGCCGACCGCCGCAGCGATGGAAAAACAAATGAGCTGCCGCTTGGTCAGGTTGAACATGACCTTCGTTTTGACGCGGTTAAGATCCTTCGGGACCGGAACAAATGCCATTGACTGTTTCCTCCTTTCTAAGCTGCTTTTCATAGCGCAGCTTCATTTGTGCGGGATATTGATCCTCCTTCGGCTGACGCTTGCCCGTCCAGCGAAGCCCACCCGCTTTGCCTTGACAGATCCAGCCGGAAGCCCGAAGGCTTGCACCGTTTTCACTTTCCAGCGTGTAGGTGATGATGCGCTTATAGCCCATAGCCGCAGCAGCTCTTGCCGCCGCGCCGTAGAGAAAGCTGCAAGCGTTCTTCGCTCCGTTGGTGCATAGCCTTGTAACCTCCAATGTGAAGCCGTCATCCAGATA
>ERZ772882.3138-NODE-3138-length-13538-cov-5.587406_pt1 | contig 13538 bp, 7 predicted proteins | sample MGYA00580576_ERZ772882 | MGnify/ENA primary metagenome ERZ772882 (study PRJEB29015, sample SAMEA2737658) | human gut metagenome | biome: human gut; feature: human-associated habitat; material: faeces | place: China | collected 2012 ... | reverse complement strand
GTATCCCCAGCGGCCTGGCCTTATTTTCCAATTTACAATTCCTGTTAAGAGAGAGGCAGCTGGTCAAACTCCATCCCGCTGAGGACTAGGATATCCCCAGGGAGGATTTCCGTATCCCCTTTGGGGACAATGGCTTTCCCCTGCCGTTTGATCATCACCACCAAAATGTCTTTGGGGATGCCCGCCTGGCTCAAAGTTTGGTGCACCCAAGGGTTCTCTTCCTCCATGGGGAGTTCGATAAGCTGGGCGCTTAAATCCTCCTGGTAATCGGTAAAGGTCTTGCGCACCGAGGTCTCGTTGTCCACCAAATCCAGCCGTTTCGCCACCCAGGGCAACAGGGTTCCCTGAAAGCTAACCGACAACAAGGCCACCAAAAATACGATGTGGAAGATATCGGTGTTTAAGTATGCTTTGTTGGTGACCGCAAAGATGGCGAACACGATAGAAGCCGCCCCTCGCAGCCCTACCCAGGAGACCAACAGCTTCTGCCGGAAGGTAAAGGGGAAAAAATGGAGAATGCCAAATACCGCAGCAGGCCGGGCAATCAAAAATAGGAACACCGCCACCCCAACCCCCAAGGGAAGGACCTGTAAAAACTGAGAAGGGAAAGCCAATAGGCCCAGCACAAAGAACAGGAGAATCTGCATCAACCAGGAGATGCCGTCAAAAAAGTGGACCAACATCTTTTTGTGGGGCAGTTTGGCATTGCCCAGGGCGATGCCCACCAGATAGACGCTCAAATACCCATTGCCGCCCAAAAATTCGCTGGCGGAATAGGAGAACAATGCTATGGCGATGACCAAGATAGAATACAGGCCGCTGACATCCAAGTTGATCCGCCGCAACACATACACAGAAGCTTCGGCCACCAAAAATCCAATGAGCAGGCCAAACCCAATCTGTTTCACTAAGAAGGGCAGCACGGCGATCTCATCCCCCGACATCAGGGAAAGCACCACCATGGTCAGCATATAGGCCATGGGGTCGTTGCTCCCGCTCTCAATCTCCAGAAGAGGGGCCAGGCCGCCGGAGAGGTTCAAATCCTGGGAACGGAGGATGGCAAACACCGAAGCGGCATCGGTGGAGGCAATCACTGAGCCGATGAGCAACCCCTCCAGCAGGGAAGTATGCAACACAAAATGGCAGAACAACCCGGTGAGCCCCGCTGTAACCGCCACCCCTAGGGTGGAGAGCAGCACCGCTGGCACAGCGATGGGGACAGCCGTTTTCCAGCTTGTGCCAAAACCGCCGTAAAACATAATAAAAATCAACCCAAAAGAACATACTTGCTGTGCGAGAACGTAGTTGTCAAAATAGATGCCTACCGGGCCGTCTGACCCAAACAACATGCCGAGCAGCAAAAAGATCAAAAGGGTTGGTACTCCATAACGGTAAAGCAGCTTGCTGGATGTGACACACAACAGCAGTACCACCGCGATGGCAAACACCATTGGAACCATGGAATACACTCCTTTTCGTTAAATTACTATATAATTATACTATATGGATGTGTCATAAAATCCCCTATAAATATTAATACAATCTTAATATTGATGAAAAATGGCCTTTTTCTCTAAGCCTCCTCTCCCTTTAAGGAGGCCGGGGTGCATCTAAATTAGAATGGCAAGGGGGATCTTTTTTCTATAATAGGGAAAAGAGAGATGTCCTTTGGAACGCAACAGAAAACCCACAGGGACTGAAAATCCCTGTGGGTTTCTATGGAATAAAAAAATAGCTCTTCGTGCAATTTTTTACGCGCATCCGGCGCTCCTGTGGTCGGGCGCGTTTATTACCGTTGGCCCTGTGCCGTTGCGGCCCGGATGGTATTTGCCGCTTTCCCCTTCGGGGGTGTCAGGAGGTTTTTAGAGCGGTAGCGGAGAAAACCGACATCCAAAGGGGGCAGAGCCCCATAGGAAAAAATGCGGCATATGAATCTCTGTTTCCAGAAAACTCATACGCCGCATTTTTGGTTGGGCTGGCTGGATTCGAACCAGCGGAATGCAGGAGTCAAAGTCCTGTGCCTTACCGCTTGGCGACAGCCCAGCAATATATAGAAAAAAGGCCGAAGCCTTTTTCTTTTTAAATGGGGTGGATAGTGGGATTCGAACCCACGGTCTTCAGAGCCACAATCTGACGCGTTAACCAACTACGCTATATCCACCATATGGTGCGCCAAAAGGGACTCGAACCCCTGACCTACTGCTTAGAAGGCAGTTGCTCTATCCAGCTGAGCTATTGGCGCATCAGTTGCTGACCTCAGTCAGCCTTTATATTATACCCATATACGGCATATTTGTCAACACTTTTTTGAATTTTTTTCATATTTAATTTTTAAAAAGTTTTTTTCGGACAAAATCCGTCAAATTACGGCTTTCCGTATTTCTGAGCAAGTGCAAGATTCCTATAATCGGGTTCAGACGAAACCTCTCTTATAAGCTTTACAAACTTAGGAAGTTGATACCGCTGATCTTCACTAAGCAATTCAATTTCTATTGTTGCCCTGTCATTCCAGAACGGATAAACATCAAGTTCGTAGTATGTGTTGTTATCGACAATGCAATATCTGTCTTTACTGATGACGCCTGTAACATACTGCCTTTGAGCAAGGTACGAGTCGTATTGTTCTTTTGAAATATAATTTTCAATTTCAATCCGCTTAATATCCGATATTTTGATTTTTACAGTTTTGATATATACAGCCTTGTCACCCTCTCCCCTTTTGCGGATTCTGAAATATCCTTCCTCGGGAGTAGTGAGGTATGCCTGTGTAATAGGAATTCTGCGACAGGTTTTTATGCTGTTCAAAAATTCAATATCAGGATATTCAATCAAAAATTTTCTTTCAATTTCAAGTGGTTTCGGAATTCCGAGAAATGCGACAACCTCCTTGAGAAGTCTTTTCAGCTTAGTATCAAAGTCGGTCGAATTATCAATAATTCTCAGATGCGGTGTGCCTGTCCACACAGCCATAACATCTGTGTCAACTTCTCTTGCTTTTTCAAGACTTTCTTCCCTGCGGAAAATATTGGTTTCTTTTCCGTAATACTCTTCTGCACCGTCTGCGGAAGTCACAAGATGAAATACTGCGTCATAAGAATTTCGTATTACATCTTCATTCAAATTATGAATACCTGCATACTTTGCAAACTCATCTTCCGTAACATATGCTCTGCTGTCAAGCAATCCTCTGTCAAAAAGTAAAACCGCCTTTTCACAATCCATATTTTTGGCAATTTGCGTTTTTTCATTCTCCTCAGCAAGCTGAATTTCAAACAGTTCTCTGTGAAATTCATAAGAGCCGACATTTTCGGGGGTTTTGCCCTCACTAAACAATCTGCTTGCAACCTCACCGATTGTAATTGTAGGAATATTAAGCTTTTTAAGCTCTTCGCTGATATATTTTAATGCGGAAGTCTTGCCGCCGCAGGGTCCTCCCGTCAATACTATTTTTACAACTTCAGCCATAAAATCACCCATGTAACTTATTAAATTAAGTATATATCCCAACAGTAATTTTTTTATTCTGTAGAAGAACATTGTTGTTTGTTTTTCCCCTTTAAAAGATAATATCGGCAAAATGAAAGTTTCTTATGCAGTAAAATTCATATTATACATTAAAAAGCGTATAAATTATCATAAAAACGGTGAAATATGCTGTTATAACATTGACAAGTTGCGTATTAAAGTGCTAAAATATGTGTATAACCAATGAGGTTTTTTCTTATATTGAAAGGAAGTATTTATGATGGAAAAGCAGAATATTGACTGGGCAAACATTGGCTTCGGTTATATGCCCATCGGTGAAAGATTTGTAGCTAATTATAAAGACGGTAAGTGGGACAACGGCAGTATGACAGCCGACACCACAATTACTATCAGCGAATGTGCAGGCGTTTTGCAGTATGCTCAGACTTGCTTTGAGGGTATGAAAGCGTACACTACCTGTGACGGCAGAATTGTTGTGTTCAGACCTGATCTTAACGGACAGAGAATGGAGGACAGCTGTAAGCGTCTTGAGATGCCTGTATTTCCAAAAGAAAAGTTTGTTGAGGCTGTTTGCAATGTTGTTAAGGCAAATGCAGATTATGTTCCTCCGTACGGCACAGGCGCAACACTTTATATTCGTCCGTATATGTTCGGCAGCGGTCCTGTAATCGGTGTTAAGCCGTCGGCAGAATATCAGTTCAGAGTATTTACCACTCCTGTAGGTCCTTACTTCAAGGGCGGTGCAAAGCCTATTACAATTAAGGTTTCAGACTTTGACAGAGCTGCTCCTCACGGCACAGGTCACATCAAGGCAGGACTTAACTATGCAATGAGCCTTCACGCTATTGTTACTGCTCATGCAGAAGGTTTTGACGAAAATATGTATCTTGACGCCGCTACAAGAACTAAGGTTGAAGAAACAGGCGGTGCTAACTTTATTTTTGTAACAAAGGACAACAAGGTTGTTACTCCAAAGTCTAACAGCATTCTCCCCTCAATTACCCGCCGCTCACTTATGTATGTTGCTGAGCATTATCTTGGTCTTGAGGTTGAAGAAAGAGAAGTTTACTTTGATGAAGTTAAGGACTTTGCAGAATGCGGTCTTTGCGGTACAGCTGCCGTAATCTCACCTGTCGGCAAAATTAACGACCACGGCAAGGAAATTTGTTTCCCGAGCGGTATGGATGAAATGGGTCCGATTACAAAGAAGCTTTACGATACACTTACAGGTATTCAGATGGGCAGAATCGAAGCTCCCGAAGGCTGGATTAAGGAAATCAAGTAATCAATTTTATACATATAACAAGACGGTCTGCGAGAACAGACCGTCTTTTATTTGCAGTTTTTAATTATATTGTTGTAGGCAACATCCACGGCAGAATCATCTGTATTGCAATGCAGTACATAAAATTTTGTATGCCGAATAAGATTATCGAGATTTGAGAGCAAAGACATTCCGTCTGACTTATTCACAAATTTTACTGTTGATTTGTAAAGCCTTTGTACAATCTCATTTGTGTCGGGAATTGTAACAAAATTATCGACTGAGCGTTCTATGAATATTATAGCACCTATGGGAACGGTTTCGTTGTTAGCAATTCCGCTTCCGCCGTCAAACGGAGTTCCGCAGCATAGCGGGACTTCGTTTTTAATTTTCACAACAGGCTTATCGTCATTGAGAATATGAGCTTTTGAGCCGAATCTTTTCAACCACATCTTTGTATGAGTGGATTTGCCGACACCTGAATCGGCGGAAAACAAATACGCTTTTCCGTCAAAAACGAGTGCCGAGGAATGCACAAGCATAGCGCCACGGTGAATTATTTTGCGGTTAAAAATTGACGCCGTTGCAAATTCTTCGGCTTCATCAATGGTTGAACCTTCAACCATACGGCTCAACAGGGAATTTAAGTATGAGTCTGACGGTATTGCGGAAAAATCTGCACTTCTCTCCCCTTCATACAAAAACGGTTCGCACAATTTTTTTAAGTAATCAAATTTTGGTTCAATTTCAACGATAAAATCAGCAATTAAATATTTTGGCAAAGCGTCCTCCGAAATAAAACAGACTCACAAAAAGTGAGCCTGTTTTTTTATTGGTTAGTTTAAATGAACGATAAACTTCTGAATTTCCGTTGCGTCAACTACTGTGATGTCACCGTCGTTGTTATAATCGGCAAGATGTTTTTGTTCTGCCGAAAGTTCAACAATACCGACAACATACTTCTGGATAAGAGTTGCATCTAAAATATCAATCCTGCCATCCATATTAACATCACCGACATCATAAGCAGAAATGCCCTCAAACGGAATATTGTTAGCCTTTGCATATTCCTCGGCATAAGAACCGTAACTGCCCTTGATTGTTACATTCGGAGAGGTTCTGAAAGCGTTAGAAGCAATAGAAGTCACGGATGTAGGAATAAACACCTCTGACAGTGATGCACATTCAGCAAAAGCACTCTTACCAATCGCACTTGTACCGGCAGGTAAATATACCTTGTCTAAAGAAGTACAATTGTAGAACATCTGATCGGTAATTTTACTCGGCACACAGTTAAAGGTAACAGATTTCAAACTTGTGCAATTCTGAAACACGGCAGCACCAAAATCTCTCACCCAGATAGGAATTGAAATTGATTCAAGCGAAGTACAACCGTAAAAAGAATCAGTACCGATTCTTCTAAGATATCTTGCTTCGTTAAGCCTGACCGATGTTATTGCGGTCTTTCCCACAAAGGCAAAATCAGAAATTTCCGATACAGACCAGCTTTGAAGCTTAAGCGGAAGAACAATATCGGTCTTATCACCTTTATATCCGGTTACGCTCGCATTACCGTCGGAAACAGAATATACAAAGCCGTCGGTTTCATATGAAGCCGCAGAAATTTGAAATGTAGAAATAATAATAAAAAATACAGATAATAACAATCCGGAAAAGCGTTTTAGGGATTTTAAACAATATGTATTTTTCATATCATTACCCCCAATCGTCACCATCACTCTTAGTAGCCTCAGGAGTATCATCAAGACTACCGGTCAAAATTATATCCTCGAATTTAAATTCTACTAATTCAAATTCAGGAGAAGAATACTCTTTTTTCATAAATAACTCCTTCCTAAATTTTATGTGTGCAACAGTATTGTCTGTTGCACACAATAAATTTAAAATTAAACTGTTGCGTTCGCAATATCATAGAGTGTAAAGTAGATAGGATCACCAAGTTCAACAACAGTTTCATTTGATTCATTAACATACTTAATATAAGTGTAAACTCTATAAACACAATTTGCATTAGCTTCGGTATTATTGAAACGAGCATAATACTGAAGTCTGTTCTTATTATTAAGTCTGTTATTATTGATCTGTTTTGTGAGCGACTCAATACTTGATTCACCTGTCAAAATTTTCTTTTTAGCATCTTCAGCTGCCACGGAAAGGTCAGCGGTGTACTTACTAGCGTAGTACTCCATATCAGTATTGTAACCTACACCAATGGAATCTTTTTCTAACTCTAACTTCTGCATCACAATACCTGTCTGAACCTTACTGCTGTTAGGATCAAATACATTGAGCTGTTTGCCGTTATAGAAGAAATTAAGTACAAAGTCAGCGTAAAGCTTGTCTTCACCGTTACCTTTAATGAAATCAGCAGCTGTATCAAGTGTAGTCATACTATCAGCGTCAAATCCGTTGAAGCTGTCAGCATTACCAGCTGTCCACTGATTTCTTGTTACTTCCATAAACTGAGTTGAAGTATAAACTTCCTTAACAGATGCAACTGGAGTTGAGCTTTCTCCATAAACAGGAACTATCCAATAGTTGTCATATGATACATAGCTGAATCCACCGTCGATGTTGTATGCTTTAATGACAAGATTATTACATCCCGGATCGGAGTAGATTGCCCAATACATAAACTGAAGTGTTTTACCTTTATCTGTATATGTTTTCGGAGCAGTGATATCATAAGTATAAGTTCCGTCAGAATTTTTTGTATAGAACACTGAATTATAAGGTAATTCAGATGAACCATTTTTTGTGAAAAGTTCAAAATTACCGTTTTCGTTATTAGAAGAAGTAGGTTCATTAGTATCCTTATCACGGAAAACATTAAGGTGGATTGTTCTGTCTGACTGAGTTGAATTAACAACAGCTGATGCTATTGACTTATTATCTGATGAATCGAAAGCGGTATTGCTATCAGGAGTCTCATTCCAAGTAAGATTCTTTGTAAAATTTGACTCATACGGTGCAAGAGAAAGGATAAAGCTATTTGTAAGAGTTACCTTTACAGAATGTGATTCCACACCTTCAACATTAGTAGCATTCTCATCAAATGTGTATGATGAAGTGTTTTCGGGATCAACATAACCTGCCTTGTTGTAATACTTTTGATTACCCATTCTGTCAGTATAAGAGAACTGAACCTTATACGGTACTTTAATAGAAGTAATGTCAGAATAGAAATTATAATATACTGTTCCCGCATCAGCAGCAGTAAGAGTGCTTGCATACTTATTATAGTATTCATTAAACGAGAACGTATATTCTGATGTAGTTACAAGACCTTCTGTTCTGTCTCCGCTAACATTTGTTGTAAAACCAGTAGTAGGATTAAAAGCAGTTATATCTGTTGTGTTTTCAGCAGAATAGTAACCATTGAAATTATAAAGGTTCTTTGTTGTTGTGTAAAGAGTAACAGTTACAGTAAGACCTGTTTGCGCTGCTAATTCAGCAATCTTAGTCTTATCGATTGAAGCTGTGCCGGCAATCCTGCCTGAATCATAAAGAGATTTACCCTCGTTGTTTTTAACAACAACCTGAATTTCGGGAGTGGCTTTACCTCCGCCTGCATTTGTTCCGTTGTACAATGAATGGTGGAAGGTCATTGAACCGCCCGGGGTTTTGATATAACGAGCAACAAGCGTTACATCTGAATTTCGTGTAACTGCACCTGTCAAACTACTCATATCTGAAGGATTGATTGCCTTGTAATCACCATCAATAAGACGGTACCAACCAACAAATGTGTATGCTGCAGTTGAAGTTGCATTAACTTCAAACTTATAATCCTGAGTATTATCAGCAAAAGTTTCAAGTTTTCTTACTCTATCCGCTGGATCGGTAAAGTATGCACTTGCTCCTGTTGTCGTACCAACAATTGATGAAGCATCTTCATCAGCAAATGTATCTTCATGGAAACCGCCTACTTTGTAGTCATCAAGAGTATTTGCATACTGAATCTTGATTTCACCGGTGATTTTCTGTTTACTCTGAGAATAGTACCAACGACCGTCAAGACGATTGCCATAATCGTCACCGCCTTTGATAGCTGCCTCAAAGTTAATCTGAGCATAAACACCTTTATAATCATTATATAAGGTTTTAAATGTTGCCCAATAAGAATCTCTATCTGTCTTGCCGGGGAGGAAGTCAGTAGGAGTTGATTCAGAACCAATGGCAGTTTCCATTTGCTCATCGGACTTGCCAAGGGCATACAAGAGAGCTGATGAAGGAATAGTAGCCACTCTATCGCCAGCCTTGTTATAAATGCTCCAAGCAGTTGCATATTTACCGATGTAGTTATTCTGGTAACCGTCCGAAATAATTGACAGGTAATTATCCTTACTGGTTACACTCTGAGTGTCCTTATAGTCAAGCTTCTCTGTACCAATTTTATTGCCAAAAATATCTGTCGGATAATTCTGGTAGTCAAGGAATACTTCCCAACCGGCAGCATCAGCTTTAGAAGCAGCAAATGTATCAGCCGGTTCATTATCGAATTCATTATACTTAAAACGATAAATAATGTTATCAGCAGCAGCACCGCTCTCAGCTATCTTAACAAAATCATCGTAGTCGTATGTCTGTGCATTATCACTTTTTTGATTTTTACCGTTATAATCTCTATGAACATCGTCCCAAACATAGTTATTAAGCGTCATACCTGTAATTTTTTCTGTGGTATCACCATTGACTATAAATTTAGGAATCTGAGTAAAGATAGAACCGTTGTAGTCAACCATTGGTTGTCCGGGGTAATAGCCTAATGCTTCTAATGTTGTAGTACCACTACCATAATATACATAACATGAAGGAGTATTGCCCCAAATTTGTTTTGCAGAATCGTAGTTCTCGATGTAGAAATATACGCAGTTATCATCATTTTTGAGGAAATACACAGGAGTGATTTCAAGCTTTGAACCATAAATCTCTTGATTTACTTCAAAAGTATAAGTATATACATCACTACTATGATTTTTACCTTCAGTCTGTGAAAGAACTCCACCAAAGATACCGTTTACGCTGAATCCCTTAACATAGTAATCACTGCCATTGTGACCTGCAAAGGTTGCGTCAGGGTTAATTGTGGTTGTAACGGTTACTGTTGAGCCATAAGGAACTTTCTTAGCAGTAACAGCACGATTTTTACCATCAATCTTGTATGAATCAGATGCAGTAATTATTTTATCATCAGGAGTTGTTATTGAAAGAGTTGTATCACCTAAAACAGCGGTAGTTTTTTTATCACCAGTATTAGTAAAGCCCGCACGAATTGTACCGTCTTTACCTGTAATATTTACGGTTGTATCAGAAGCACTATCTTTGGTAGCTTTTACCGTATATGTATTAGCAGTCGGGTCGTAGATGATTTTTATATCTCCGATATATTCAGAATTTTCACTTACAATGCTCATTTTACCGAATAAATATTGAACCGATCCCAAATAATACTCCTGTTTTTTAGTGTCTACAAGTCTTAAGCCTTCAGGATTATCTGAATTTACAGCTTTGAGACCTGTATTTGGCTCCATATTAACATAGGAATCATGCTTTGAAAAAGCAAAATACAGTTCTTTATAATGTTCTTTATTAAGAGTTACTATGTATTTTCCGTCTTTTTCATAAACATTGTACTTTCCATATCCTGATTGATTATATCCCTTCTGTCCTTCCCAACTTTGTGGGTTGTTAGTGCTGCCATACAAAAAGTACATATTATTCACGATTGTACCTGAATCTTCTACTTTAAAGTTAGCGGTTACGGTTGTGTTGTTGTTGACTGTAATTGTATACGGATTAGTTGTTGAAGAAACTGATGCATCGTTTACAGTCCAGTCGGAAAGAGCGTAGCCATCCTTTGGTTTTGCAGTGAATGTTACTGTATCGCCCTCGGTTACTGTTGCAGGGGAAGTGAGTGGAGTTGTTCCGTTCGTTGCAGAAATAGTACCGTATGTTTCGTCGCTTGAACTGAATGTTACTGTGTATGTTTCTGCGGTATGGAATTTTACATATACATTGGTATCTGCATTTACTGTTACCGTATAAGTCTTATTAGTTCCTGCAGATTCAATTTTTTTAGTACATTCAGCATCGTTGTACCAACCCTCTACTGCGTAGCCTTTGTTTGGGTTTGCTGTAAAGGTTACCTTTGTGCCACTATTTACAGTAGAACCTGAGCTAGATACGCCTGTGGCACTAAGAGTACCATTGACACCATTCACACCATAAGTTACAGTGTATTTTGTTGGGGCTATTGTAGAAACATCATAATTATTATCGCCCTTAACAGTAACCCAAAGATCACTATTGTATTGACCATCATATTTTTTTTCAGTACCATTATTAAAAATAATAAGGTTCCAGTTACTAATAGTGTTTATGAATGGATAATCATGCCATTCATGGTCATTAATAGTAAAAGTTTCCTTAGAATCCCAGTTATTATAGCCATATGCATTAGTATTATTTGGAGCTCCATATGCCCAAAGTGAAAAGCTATATGAACTAACATTGTCCGCAAGCTTAACATGGATAGCATACTTATCAGACGAATCAGAAGTAGCAGTAACCTTTACTGTATTCGTAACTGAACTATAATTCGCAGCAGAAGCGGTAACTTTAAATGTATAATCATCTGCTGTAGCAGGGGTGAATTTATAGGTGTTTCCATTAGGAGTACCTGTTACTGTTGCACCGCTTGTTTGCTCAAATTTATAAGTTACATCGGTATCATTTAAACCGGTTGCTCTATCATTTAAAGAAGCAGTAAGTGTAACTTCTGTACCTACTTGAACCGGTGAGGAACTTGCTGTAAGTGATACGCTTTGTGCTACAGGGGTCAGCGAAGATTCAGAGCCAGCTGTATAATACAACCGCATATCGTTATTAGTAGTATCAAGCCAAATAGTTACTTTGTCATTAGATGGATCAGAAGGATCACTAAATTTTATAAGTCTTTTTTCCGGCGTGTCATCATTAGTAACAAGCGTTAAATAATTTTGACTATTCTTATTATTTTGAAAACTGTGACCTGCTTTATCGTCAGAAGTCAAATATTTACCATTACTAGAACGGATATAGAAGTACCTGTCATAATTACCATATATGCCTTCAGGTATCTGTCCGGAAAGTGAAGCAACCGTTTCTTCTGTATCATAATAATAAAGACCTTTCTGTTCAGATGACTCGGTAAACTTATATTCAGTGGTATCCGCATTCCATTTGGTTTTAAATCTACCTGCAATGTAGTAGTCGGTAGATGTCGAACCACCGCCTGAACCGCCTGAATAGATTGTCCAAGTTCCTTTCATATCTCCATTATTAAGTGACCAACAGTTCTTATCGCCCTTATCAGCTATTGTTGTATCAGCACTTGAGTAAATATTACTGCTGTCCCAATTTTGCTCAGAGTTAAAAGCCTTACCATTAACCCTTGTAAATACAGCTTGATTCCATTCTCCATTCGGAACTGTACCGGAATATACTTTGCTGTTTTCAATTTGGCTAAGTTTCGACCAACTAAAACTATCAGTACCTTTTTCATAAAATTTTATGTAAAACTCAGCATTATCCGCAGTAGCATCATAATTTGCATCTGAAATATCCAAATATAAAGTATCTCCAACTGTAAAATAATCAGCCGCATTAACACTTATAGTACCGATAAGCATTGTCGACAGGAGCATCATTACCGCAAGGATGACGGAAACAGTGCTTCTGCCTAAATGAGAAATTTTTGTATTCATAATTATTACCTCCATAACCGAATATTTTGGTTTTGGTTAGGTTCGGGTTTGACCTTTACCGCCTGACCAACGGTGAAACATAATCGGAAAAGCCACGGGATTTTGAAGTTAATTTACAAAAAGTGCCGTGTCTTTAGCTAAAAAATGTGTCCTTGAGCTTGTTTCAGTCAAAATGTGAACACTAACCCATATTCTTTATAGTAGATTATACCATTTTAGATTGATTTTTTCAATTAGGTTGCAATAATTTTATTGTGTTTGTTTAATGTGATAGTTTTGTGTTTGTTTTTACATTTAGTTTTGCCGTTTTGACAAGATATTTTTATGTTATGCACAAGTTATGGTGCGCTTTTTGTAGAATTCGTCTATATATCGGTGTTTTTAATTATTCCGATTAAGAATTGTTATGCCGTGTGTTACAAATTTGATAATGTTATTTTGCTGAAAGTTCAATATTTGAATGTTGTACAGTAACATTATAAAATCAGTTTGAAGGAAAATTTTCCGCCTTTGCGTGACGGCAGTCCAACGGACACAGCTACGGATAACCGTGCATAGTTTAATATACAAATAAAAATGCCCGACTGCGGTGTCGGGCATTTTGTTTGAGATTATATGATTTTTGATTATTTATCCTTACTTAAAAGCATACGGTCGTTTTCAAGCTTTGAACCGCTTGCTTTTTCAAACATCTCGAGGAGGTGTTCAACCGTAAGATTTTTCTTTTCTTCGCCTGAGATATCGAGGATAATTTTGCCGTCACTCATCATAATAAGACGGTTGCCGTGAGTAATTGCGTCATGCATATTATGAGTTACCATAAGTGCCGTAAGGTTGTTTTCGGCAATGATTTTGTCGGAAAGCTCAAGCACCTTTGCGGCTGTTTTCGGGTCAAGGGCTGCTGTATGCTCGTCAAGCAGGAGAAGCTTTGGCTTTTTGATTGTTGCCATAAGGAGTGTTATTGCCACCTTCGTGGGAGACGTGTCGCAAGGAGTGGAGAAGCTGATAAGTCATCCGCA
>ERZ772882.3119-NODE-3119-length-13610-cov-12.848027_pt1 | contig 13610 bp, 8 predicted proteins | sample MGYA00580576_ERZ772882 | MGnify/ENA primary metagenome ERZ772882 (study PRJEB29015, sample SAMEA2737658) | human gut metagenome | biome: human gut; feature: human-associated habitat; material: faeces | place: China | collected 2012 ... | reverse complement strand
ACGCTGGATGTAAATGCGTCAGGCTGCGTTTGCTTCTCCATCGGAATCCCGACAACGCCGAAAACCTGCTGCCCGGTACGAATGGCAAGATACAGCCGTTTTGCCTTTGGAAAGTTTTGCGTCGTTGCGCCAGCACGCTTTCGGTTTTGCCAGACCCATTGAATCACGTCCTGTTCCTGGTCAGTATCCGGGATGCAATATGGACTGCTTCCATCTGCCGGATAAACATTCCCATCCAGCAGTGCGTCGCCTTGTGCCGGATAAATCAAAACGTCCCGCTGCATGAGCTTCTGTATCTGCGTCGCGGTCATCTGATAGACCTCATCCGGTGTTTCCGCCTTTTGAAGCTGCCTGTTCATATCAAAAAGCAGCTTTGTACGATAAGCATCCCGCGCGGACAACTGTGCGTGGGCTTTGAGCTTGGCTGCAAGCGTACCTGTCAAAAGCGCAGCCGTGAACATGACGGCAAAGGTTATTGGGTATTTGCCGCCGTATGCTGCCAAAGACAGGCGTGGTTCTGTCAGAAAATAATTAAACAGAATGACGCTTAAAAAAGCGGACAACACGCCGCAGATATATCCGCTGGTAAAAGCGGAGGTCAGAAGCACGCCCAGCAGGTAAACCATGATAATATTGGCATCCGCAAAGCCAAGCCGCAGAAACAACCACCCGATGATCGTAGCGGCTGTCAGAATCCCGACAGTCAGAAGCAGTTCCCGGGCGGTTGGAAGCGCCGGGCGAACGGCGAAAAGTGGTTTCCTGGGATAGCTTTTATAGACCTCCGCATCCGGAATGATGTGAATGTCCATTTCCGGCGCAAGCGTAATGAGCTGTTCTGTCAGCGTCGGTTCGCTCCAGAAATGCCGTCGCTGCACGCCGCTGCGCCCAATTACGATTTTGGTCACATCGGAGAGTCGCGCATATTCCGCAATCTGCGTTGGTACATCTTCTCCATGTGTTGTGATGATCTCTGCACCAAGCTGCTGTGCAAGACGTATATTCGCCTGCAGTCGAGCGATATCTTCTGCGTTCATGCCAGAGTATCCGGGGGTCTGTACATAGAGCGCGGTAAGGCTTCCGCAAAATGCCTGCGCCATTTTCCCTGCCATTCGTACAATACGTTCATTGGATGGGGACGAGGACAGGCACACCAGAATATGCTCTTTTGATAGATTGTTTTCATTGTTCTGCACAGTTTCACCACCCCTCTTGATGGTATTATAGCACCAAAATGTGGCGAATTCCATTGTGTCCAATCGGATTCGTTTCTGATTTTCGTACAGAAAGCGATCCAGCTGCTCCATCAGAAACCATCCGAACAGGAACGTTAGAGCCATCCCAACGATCAAAATGACATCTTTCATATTGTTTCACCGTCCGTTCATATCCGGAAACACTTTTGCAGCGCCTTATATTCACCCAGCGCTAAAATGGTTATTTCTCCTGACAGCACCGTATCAGGCGTAATTGAAACGTCGGTTTTTCCGGAATGTTTGATGCCAAGAATGTTAATGCCATACTTCCTGCGAATATTCAGTTCACCAACGCTTTTGCCAATCCACCCTTGTGGAACTTCTACTTCAAAAATGGCGTGCTGCTCGTCAATCTCCATGTAGTCGAAAATATGATCGGCAGTATATCGAATTGCTGCCCATTCTGCTACCTGCTTTTCCGGGTAGATCACATGGTCGGCTCCGTTGCGAAGCAGAAACTTTGCATGTACATCCCGCTCGGCACGTGACACTACACACTTCGCGCCCAGCTCCTTCAGAAGCGACGTCGTTTCCAGAGAATTCTGAAAGCTGCCGCCAATGGTCACGATGCAGACATCAAAATTTCCGATGCCAAGGGAGCGAAGAAATTCTGCGCTTGTGCTGTCTCCAATTTGCGCGTTGGTGACATATGGAAGCACATCATTGATCCGTTCCTCGTTTGTATCGACCGCCATGACCTGATGCCCCAGCTGAGAAAGCTGTACTGCGATATGCCGTCCGAAGTGGCCTGTGCCAATCAATAGAATGTTTTTCATGTGAAAAGGCTCCTTATCCAATCGTTATTTTTTCCTGCGGCAGCCTTGCATTCCCCACCTTTTTGCTGGAAAGTGCCGCATAAATGAGGGTAAGACCGCCGACTCTGCCCAGATACATGAGCAAGATCAGCACCATTTGCGATGGAATGCGCAGCTGCGGTGTAATACCAAGTGTCAATCCCACCGTCCCGACCGCCGATGCCGTTTCATACAGGCAGGCAGACAGCGGAAGATTCTCGTATGCGCTGATAAAGACCGCACCGCCAAAGAACAGCACCAGATACATCGTCAGAATGGTCGCGGCGGTTTTGACAGCGCTGCAATCAATCCTACGTCCGAAAAACTGGGCACTCTCCCGCTGACGGAAGGTTGCGGCGGCATTAGCAAGCAGGACTGCCAATGTCGTTGTCTTCATACCACCCGCCGTAGACCCCGGAGAGCCGCCAATGAGCATAAGAAGAATCATCACGCCCTGCGACGCGCCGGACATCGCGGATAGATTTACCGTGTTGAAGCCCGCTGTCCTCGGCGTGACAGACTGAAAAAAGGAGGCAAGGAGCCGCTTTCCCGCAGGCAGCGAGGAAAAGTCCGCGAAGAAGAAAAACGCGGCGGGCAGAAAAATCAAAAGACCTGTCGTGGCAAGGATCACCTTGCTCTGCATTCGGTAGCGATGAAACCGCCACTTGTTTTCGCAGATATCGTCCCATGTCAGAAAGCCAATGCCGCCAATCACGATCAGCAGCATAATCGTGACATTGATTACAGGACTGCCCGCATAGCCGGTAAGAGATGGATAGCGGTTACTTTCTGTCCCAAGAATGTCAAACCCGGCGTTGCAAAAAGCAGATATGGAATGGAATACCGCCATCCAGATGCCGCGCCATCCATAGTCCCGGCAGAACACCGGCAGCATGGCAAGTGCGCCCAGCAGTTCAATCAGAAATGTCCCTCGTAGGATAAAGCGTGTCAGACGGACGATTCCGCCGACCTTTGGTGCTGAAATTGCATCCTGCATGGTGCTGCGCTGCATCAGAGAGATTCTTCGCCCGGACAACAGTGCAAACGACGCTGCTACGGTTACGACACCAAGACCACCAATTTGGATCAGCGCCAGAATAACCGCCTGCCCAAAGGTTGACCAGTAGCTGCCTGTATCCTGCACCACAAGCCCTGTCACGCAGACGGCAGAGGTTGCTGTAAACAGCGTTTCATTGAATGGAGTTACATTCCCTCCAGTCGTGGAGATCGGCAGCATCAGCAGCAGCGCTCCGAGCAGAATGACCCCGGCAAAACCTAATATGATAATTTGAAAAGACGAAAGGCGGCGCTTTCGACGAATGATCTCTTCCGGCATAAAGGCAGCTCCTTATTTCTGTGATGGTTATATTATACAGCCGGAGATTTTAAGAGCGGATAAGGGACATTTGCGACGTATTAAGATTGAATAAAGATGAGGAGATTGCTTGTGCAGATTGGGCAAGGCGAAAGTCTTGTCCATTTTTTGTGTCCGGCTTTGCCAAATCGCCCGCACCAGACCGTAGTAGTGGTAAACGGTGGGCAGGTCGGATTATCTCAAACGCCTTATGCTGGCTTTTGAACAATGCCACACAGAGGGAAAAACGAGCGATTTTCAACCCTTAGATGTGCAAAAACAGGCGGCACTCAACCGAAGTTGAGCGCCGCCTGTTTTACTGCCAACCCCTGTCCGGCAGATACCGGACAGGAGTTGCGCCTGATGAAAACACTCAAACGACGCAAACAATATATTGTGTTTTTATATTGACATCAAACACAATATACGGTATGATTATTGTGTTACAGATTCTCGCTTAGGAGGAGGGAGGCATCACCATGCGCATTGGCGGATTACAGAAACTGACGCTGCTGGACTACCCCGGCAAGGTCGCCTGTACGGTGTTCCTATCCGGCTGTAATCTGCGCTGTCCCTATTGCCATAATCCGGGCATGGTGCTGCCGGAGCAAAGCGAAGGGTCGGAAATACCGGAAGCGGAGGTACTTTCCTTTCTGGAACGGCGGAAAGGAAAGCTGGACGGTGTCTGCATCACCGGCGGGGAACCGACGCTCCAGCCGGAGCTGCCGGAGTTTCTCGAAAAGCTTCGCCGTCTTGGCTATGCCGTCAAGCTGGACACCAACGGCACCAACCCCGCCATGCTCAAGGCGCTTCTGCAGGAGCGCGTTCTTGACTATGTGGCGATGGACATTAAGAACAGCCCTTCTCGTTATGCGGAAACCTGCGGCGGCATCGACTGCCTTTCCAGGGTGCAGGAGAGCGCCGCCCTGCTGATGGACGGCACGGTGGACTACGAGTTCCGCACTACCGTCTGCGCCCCGCTGCACACGCCGCGGGACATGGAGGAGCTCGGCCGATGGCTGAAGGGCGCGAGGCGCTATTTCCTCCAGCCGTTTGCGGACTCGGGCGCGCTGGTCGGCGGCGGCGTGAGCCCCCTGAGCGAGGACGAGATCAAGGCGCTGCGGGACAGCGTTTTGCCATACATACCGAACACACAGATCCGCGGACAATAGAGAACAGGAGGAGACAAGCATGTACCAGGTCATCAAACGGGACGGAAGAAGGGTGGATTTTGACCTTGCCAGGATCGCCAATGCCATCACCAAGGCGTTTGACGCGGCGAAGATCCCCTACAACACAGCTATCATCGACCTGCTTGCCCTGCAGGTAACGGCGGACTATGCCGGCAAGGTCAGGAACAACGAGATCGGCGTGGAGGACATTCAGGACAGCGTGGAGGCGGTGCTGCAGCGCGCCGGGTATGCCGCCGTAGCGAAGTCCTATATCCTCTACCGGAAGAACCGGGAGAAGCTGCGGGAGATGCACTCCACCGTGCTGGACTATAAAAAGCTGGTGGACGACTATCTGCGGGTGTCGGACTGGCGGGTCAAGGAAAACTCCACCGTCACCTACTCTGTGGGCGGGCTGATCCTGTCCAACTCCGGCGCTATCACCGCCAACTACTGGCTCAGCGAGATTTACGATGAAGAGATCGGCGATGCCCACCGCAGCGCGGATCTCCATCTGCACGACCTGTCCATGCTCACCGGCTACTGCGCCGGCTGGAGCCTCAAGCAGCTCATTCAGGAGGGGCTTGGCGGCGTGACAGGCAAGATCACCAGCGCCCCGGCCAAGCACCTTGCGACACTTTGCAACCAGATGGTGAATTTCCTCGGCATCATGCAGAACGAGTGGGCGGGGGCGCAGGCCTTCTCCAGCTTCGACACCTATCTCGCGCCCTTCGTGCGCACGGACAAGCTCAGCTACAACGAGGTCAAGCACTGCATCGAGAGCTTCGTCTTCGGTGTCAATACGCCCAGCCGCTGGGGAACGCAGGCCCCGTTTTCCAACATCACGCTGGACTGGATGGTGCCCGCCGACCTCGCCGATCAGCCCTGTATCGTGGGCGGCAAGCCCATGGACTTCACCTACGGCGACTGTCAGGCGGAGATGGACCTCATCAACAAGGCATTTATCGAGGTGATGATCGAGGGCGACGCCAACGGCCGCGGCTTCCAGTACCCCATCCCCACCTATTCCATCACGAAGGATTTCGACTGGTCCGAGACGGAGAACAACCGCCTGCTCTTTGAGATGACCGCCAAATACGGTACGCCCTATTTCTCCAACTATATCAACTCCGACATGGAACCCGGCGACGTGCGCAGCATGTGCTGCCGCCTGCGGCTGGATCTGCGGGAGCTGCGCAAGAAAAGCGGCGGCTTCTTCGGCAGCGGCGAGTCCACCGGCTCTGTGGGCGTCGTGACCATCAATCTGCCCCGCATCGCATACCTTGCCAGGGACGAGACGGATTTCTTCGCCCGACTGGATCGTATGATGGACATTGCCGCCCGCAGCCTGAAGATCAAGCGCACAACGGTAGAAAAGCTTTTGGAAGAAGGGTTGTATCCCTATACCAAACGCTATCTCGGCGGCTTTGATAACCATTTCTCCACCATCGGCCTTGTGGGCATGAATGAAGCGGGGCTGAACGCCAACTGGCTCCGCAAGGATCTGACCCACGAGGAAACGCAGAATTTTGCCGTGAGGGTGCTCAAGCATATGCGTGAGCGGCTGAGCGACTATCAGGAACTGTACGGCGACCTCTATAACTTGGAGGCAACCCCGGCGGAATCCACCGCCTACCGCCTGGCCAAGCACGACAAGGCGCGCTATCCCGATATCATCACCGCACACGAGGGCGGGACGCCTTACTACACCAATTCCAGCCATCTGCCCGTTGGCTACACCGAGGATGTGTTTGCGGCGCTGGATGTGCAGGATAAGCTTCAGACCCTCTATACCAGCGGCACGGTGTTCCATACCTTCCTTGGTGAAAAGCTGCCCAGCTGGCAGTCTGCCGCCGCGCTGGTGCGCAAGATCGCGGAGAACTATGAACTGCCCTATTACACGCTGTCACCGACCTATTCCATCTGCACGGAGCACGGCTACCTGAAGGGCGAACAGAAGACTTGCCCGATCTGCGGGAAGACCACGGAGGTCTACAGCCGCATCACCGGCTACTACCGTCCGGTGCAGAACTGGAACGACGGCAAGAGTCAGGAATTTCTGGACAGGAAGACCTATCAGGTGGGCGGTGCGCAGGAAGATTGCCCGAAGCGGCGGGAGGACAAGGCGGCCGGAAAGCCGGCCGGGGGATATTATCTCTACACCACCGCAACCTGCCCGAACTGCCATATCATCAAGCCCATTCTGGAAAAAGCGGGGATTCCCTTTGTGGAGCGGGACGCAGAGCAGTATCTTCAGGAAGTGACCGCACTTGGCCTGACGCACGCCCCATCCTTGGTCGTACAGGCCAATCCTCCCATTATCTACGCAGGCGTGGCAAGGATTAAGGAATTTTTGGAGCAAGCGTGATATGCCCGCTTTCTCCGACGCGTGTATACGATGACAAAGGAGATGAGAGAAATGACAGGAGCAACACAAAAAAGACTTTGCGTCAGAGGCTTTGCGTGGCGGCGGACGGTTGGCCTACTGCTGACGACGCTCCTGCTGCTACTGGCGCTGTGCGCCTGCAGTGGGAGAGAACACGTGGAGGATGGCGACGGTCTGAACAATCCGGGATTGATGGAGGCCGACGGTCAGGAGATGAAAAGCCTGACCGAGCCGACGCTGTCGCTGACGCTCACCGTTCCCGCTGCATGGGACGATATTGCAGAGCTCTCCGCCTACGACAAGGGGACTGCCTATCTGGGATATGGGATCATGCTGTTCCATCTGTCGGAAAAGAACGCGCTTGCGGCGTATCCCGACGGGGGAATGGGCAGCGTATGGTGGCTGGACGCCATGAGCTGGGATAATTTCAAGGAATGGAGAGGCTATGACGCACTGCCTGTCCCCGAGATTCTCGGCATCGCCGAGTATGTCCTTGGAGCCGATGATGAGTATGTGTATCTGCTGGTGCTGCCGTCCGATGTGCAGTGGCTGGAAAACGATCCTGTCAGCAAGGCGCAGTATGAACAGCTTTGCGCCGACTCTCAGGAGGTGCTGGAGCGCTTCCTGAATGATAACGGGATCGTGCTGAACGAGAAATGCCCGGACTCAAGGATATTTTCTGCTGAAAAAATGTTACAGGAAGATGCTGCTCGGGATTACATTTCGTATCTGTCCGGAAGTATTGATCTGGCGAGCGCTAAGAAAGGAAGCCTGCTGCACTGTGAGTTCCCAGGAATGTCAGCGCTGACAGCTGCGCTGCCGTTGGAGGATGCGGAAAGAGAAGCCGTTCTCAAATGGGCAAATACAGAGAAGGTCGATTCTACAACACGCATCGATTACTATGCCGCGATCGCGGTGCGGCAGCACTATCTTGTGCTGGAACAATTTGGAGATAACGCATGGGAAAATGTGAGCTATGCCTTTGAGAAGATTGACCCCGTTGATGGGGCGCTTGGATATCGTATTATTGAAACAGGGGAAAGCATAGGCGCGGCAGAATATGATAAAATCCTTCGCGAATACTGGGACGATGTGGCGAAAAAGGAAGGCGTCGACTATTATGACATCTTCTTGCCCGAGGCTGAACCCCCGGAAAAAATGGCTGATAAGCGAGTTGACCTCATTACAAAATACAGCGAGGGCATTCCCGTTGAACTCACGACAATATCGGATGCACAAGCCTACCGGGTAAATCTATCCTTTAATGGGAAAAAGACATCTGCTCAGGGTTTCGGAGATTTTCATTTCATTATCGACAATCGCACCGGCGAGTGGAAGGCCTATGAAGGGTTGACCTGGGCGGAGCCGTATCCCGGGTTTCCCATCGGCGATTGAGGCGGAGCGCTGCGCGGCGGCCTGAGCTGGATGAGACATACAGGGATTGCTCGCTGGAAAGCATTGTCTGCCCTTGTCAACCGATGGTATCTTTTGCAAGTATAAATGGTATTAAGTCCTTGTTTTTTACGGAAAACAATCCTTTGATGTTTTACGGACAGGAGAAAGCAGTAGTGGAAATGATACCCTTTCATTTTGCTGCCTTTCCGCCTGCCAAAGGCAAAGAACAGGAAGGCTACTGCATACAGATGGTTTGATGGGCAATTCATATGAGTCTTTGTAGAGGACGCCGGACTGGACGAAGCGGCACAGAAGATCGTATTCACAAGAGAGAATCTGAGCCGCAGCCAGGACAAGCCCTGCTATCAGCGACCGCATTTTTGCCGAAAACCAGGACCGCACAGCGCTGTACAGTTGCCTGCTGTCGTTGCTTCGAGCAAAGGGTGAATCAAGAGGTTCGGGACTGCTGTTTGGACACGGTGAGTTTACCCTTTGCTCTGTCCGGCGGAATCAGCACCGTCGGTTGCTACCTGAATTACTTGGAAACGGAGACGGTGATCTTCCTGCCTGTGTTCAGCATCGAGCAGGAAGGCGCGGGCGTCGCGTAGGTATTTTTCTATCGCAGCGGGGCTTTTCTCGTTTTCGCGCAGGTGCTTTTCAAAGGCTTACAGCTCGTTCATGAAATTATCCTCCGTATCATAGAGTTAGAGTTATTGTATGATATGGGGATATTCGGGAGAGCATTCCCTGATACTTTGCCTTTTGGGCGTTCCTCGCCGCATTTGCGGACTGCTCCACATTGCGGAAATCCTCCAGACTGAGCTTACTGAGGGAGGACAGCGACTGGCGCGCTTGTTCAGCCGGACGGCATATGCCATGTGGAACACAAGGCAAAGGCCTAACTGGCACTTGACCTTCTGGAAAAGAAAGGTAAGATGTTTGTTGAGAACATATAAAAAATGTGGGAAGAAAAAAGAAACATTTTTATATGTTCAACAATAAGAGGAGGAAGAATATGGAAAACAGAGGTAAACTGAAAGCGATGTTTATCATTCCGTCCGCGATCGGTGTTATTCTCTTTATGATCCCGGTCAAAAACGCGGCAGGCGAGTGGACGGTCACGGTCAAGATCATCGCGGACATTATTGCCGGTGCGATCGGTGGATTCCTGCCGATTTTGAGCGTGGCGATCGTGACGATCTCCGCTGTGATGACGCTCGTGGCGCTGGCAAAGCCCAAGTTCATCATGGAAAGCCCCGTACTTAACAGCTGCTTCATCTGCGGTCCGTTCTGGATCGTCGTGCGTGTGCTGGGTGCGATCTTCGCGTGGATCACATTTCTTGAGCTGGGCGCCGACAAGGGGAGCGGCATCCTCTATGCCATCTCCAGCGCCGATCAAGGCGGTTTCGTGCTCTATGATCTGATCGGCACGCTGGTCATCATCAATGTGATCGCGTCCTTCCTGCTGCCGCTGCTGACCGACTTCGGTTTGCTCGAGTATGTCGGCGCGCTGGCGACGAAGCTCATGCGCCCGCTCTTCAAGGTCCCCGGCCGCGCCGCGGTCGACTGCGTGACCTCGTGGATCGGCGACGGCACGCTCGGTGTCATGCTGACCCTCAACCAGTATGAGGGCGGCTACTACACCGCTAAGGAGGCGAGCATCATCGCGACGCTCTTCTCCGCCGTTTCCATCACCTTTGCGCTGGTCGTGCTCGATCAGGTCGGGATGGTGCAGTACTTCGGCGTTTACTACCTGCTCATCTGCTTCGTCGGCATCATCTGCGCGCTGATCTGCCCGCTGCTGTGGCCCCTGCACAAAAAGCCCGAGACCTATGTGATCGAGGGCAAAGCTGCGCCTGAGACCATCCCCGAGGGCTACAAGAGCTCCAGCGAGTACGGCATGGACCTCGCGCTCAAGCGCGTTTCTCACTTCCCCGGCATCGGCGGGTTCCTTCAGAACGGCGCAAAGAACGCCTGTAATATGTGGTTCGGCATCCTGCCCACCGTTATGTGCATCGGCACCATTGCGCTGATCTGCGCCAACTACACCAACATCTTCCAGGTCCTCGGCACGCCCTTCCTGCCCCTGCTCAAGCTGCTGCAGGTGCCGGATGCCTCCGCTGCCGCTTCCACGATGATCATCGGCTTTACCGATATGTTTACCCCGTCCATCCTGATCGCGGGCGCCGGTGCGTGCGACATGACCCGCTTCATCGTCGCGGTCGTCTCCGTCACGCAGGTGCTCTACCTCTCCGAGGTCGGCGGTCTGATCCTCGGCTCCAAGCTGCCCCTCAACATCTGGGAGCTGTTCGTGATCTTCCTTGAGCGTACTATCATCAGCCTGCTGATCGTCTGCCCCATCGCGCACTTTCTGTTCTAAGAAGAACGCACAGGAAAAAAGCATAGAGTATCAAAAAGCTCTCTCCAGAAAAGAGCCGGAGCGCCGTACCGGCCGCTTCGGCTCTTTTCTCCTTCCCGCGGAAGGGTGCAGACCCTCCCGCGGGAGATTGCAGGCGGGAGGGCAGAAAAAGGAAACGACCATGGATATTGCAAAGAACGACGATATTTTGGAAAAGAGCGGTTATCTTCTGCTTGACCGCGCGACGCTGATTGAAAACTACCGCAAGCTCCAACGCCATGTCGGGCCGGAGGTCACGCTGATCCCGGTCGTCAAGGGCAACTGCTACGGCTACGGCGCTGAGGAGATCACCGATGTGCTGGTGAACGACTGCAGGGTGCGCGTGATCGGTGTGGGCGCCCTGTGCGAAGGGACCGCAATGCGCCGCCGCGGCGTGGCCTGCGACCTGATGCTGCTCGGCGGCATTGCGCCGCAGCAGTATCATATCGCGCTGCATAACGACATCATCATTTCGATCTTCCGACCGGAGTGCGCCCTTGCCTACGAAGAGCTCTGCGCGGCAGAGGGGCGTGTCGGCCGCATTCAGATCAAGATCGAGACCGGTATGAACCGTTTGGGCGTCCGGCCGGGCGAGGATCTTGCGGTGCTGCTCACGACGCTTGCCGCCTGTCCGCACCTCTCCGTGTGCGGCGTGTACTCGCACTTTGCTACGGCGACGAACTGTGTGAACGACGCCTTCACCATCGAGCAGCATGACCGCTTTATGCGGGGCCTGCGGCAGATCGAGGCGGTGGGCATCCGCGCGCAGTATGTCCACTGCTGCAACAGCGCGGCGGTGACCTGGTTCGAGGAGGCTTTCCACAACAGCGTACGCGTCGGCGGCATCCTCTACGGGCATCTCGTGATGGAGGACGGCGTTGAGCCGGTCGACATTCAGGAGATCATCACTCTGCGCGCCTATATCACAAACCTCCACACCATGCCCGCGGGCGAGAGCATCGGCTATCCGCAGAAGTTCCGCAGCGGCACCGACCTGCAGCTCGCCACGCTCTCCGTCGGCTTTGCCGACGGGATCCCGGTGGACTATGCCAGAGGGCAGGGGCCCATCCTTGTGCATGGCCGGCGCACCCGCTTTCTTGAGCTGTGCATGGACCAGTCCATCATCGATGTGACCGGCATTCCCTGCAAGGTGGGGGACGAGGTGACGCTCATTGGGCAGGACGGCGACGAGCGCATCAGCGTATACAGCATTGAAAAGCGCACAGGGCGCACCTTCGACGCGCTGCTGACCTTCATCAGCGACCGCATCGCGCGCATCTGCCGCTGAAAAATGCGCGCAGGCAAAAAACAGCAAAAGAAAAAACCACCCGAATGGGTGGTTTTTTGTCTTTTATCCCGTGCGGTTATTAAGCGCTTACGTTTATTCCGCAGTACCCCAGCGCCAGCCCAGATGAAAGAGCAATGGAAGAAGGAGATTGCCCAACAGGACAAAAGCACCATCCCAGTGATTACTAACATCGAAAACTGTCTGCAGCGCGTTGCCAATCAGCAAACCAGGCCAGGAGGCGATATATAGATACTCGTGGAGTTCTGTTGTAAACGCCAGTATTGCCATGATTGCCAGCAGGATCAGCAAGCCGCGCAGAGGTCTTCCTGCTTGTTTTGCCTTGAAGCGACGGCCTAACACTTCTCCCAGAGCCAATGCCGGCAGAGCCGTTACAATGACGCCCAATACATCAAACCACAAAGGACTGTCTGTAAAGAACCAGTTGGAAATGGCAATGACCATTATGACACCGAAGGCAGCAAGAGAAGCTACATAGGCTGCAAGATAGCTGAGCAGATACCGCTTCACTGCCACACCTCCGTTCCATAGGTCTGGCCGGTGAGATCCAACATATCGTATGCCAGGTACTCCAGTTCCTTGCCCTCCAGAATTTTATATCGACTGAGTACGGAGGAAGCCTTCCGTCCATAGTTATCCGCGACCAGAGCGACGAAGGTGACAACGTCCCCTGTCTGTGTTGAGACATCCTGCATAGGGATATCAAATTCTCCGGTTAGGCGCCATTCCTGATAGCTTTCCTTTTGATTAGACAGAGAAATCGGCACTTCCTTGACCAAGCGATCATTGATATAGACGCCTAACGCTGTTTTAGTACCCTTGGGAGGATAGGGAAGGCCTGACGCCTCATACATGGAGATGTGTACTTCCACAGGCTCATAAGGTGTTTTGTTTAGACCGCCATGTTCCACGGACGCCCTGCGGCTCCACCCCTCAATATGGATATTATAGTCATTGGCCAGTGAGAGTGTTTCCAACAGTTCGCTTTTGCTCTGCTCATCCTGTTTCACTACAAGGTATACGCCCGTATCATCGCTTATCGGACAGGTGATCTCGCCAGAGTAGATAAGACCTGAGCTCTGAACAGTTTCCGCTTCGAATACGGATTCACCTATTCTGGACATCAAACTCACTATGGTGCCGCTGTTGCTTTCTTTTAAGTTTGCGGTTATCCGGTATGTGATGGTGTTTTCCAAGATATCTGCCTTGGCCACATCAATGGTGTAGTCAGTAATGAGGCTGCTTTCTTCCCGCAGACTCTCTTGTACGCGGTCGCCCACACCGGAGACGATTTCACCCTGCATACCAGCCATCTCGCCCGAGAGATAGTCCACTCTACGGTTCATTCCATCCAGCCATTCCCATAGCCAGGCTGCTCCAACCAGCAGAGCGGAAGCCAAAAGAATCAGTGGCCAGCGGTACCGACGGCGAATGCGGCGCTGCGCCTCAGCATACTGCCGGGCCATCTGCTCCACGAGTTTCAGTTGCCGTTCGTCAAGCTCGTCGGCCGGGGCATCATTCTGCTCATCCTCCAGGTCAAGAAGCCGCGTAAGGG
>ERZ772882.3116-NODE-3116-length-13618-cov-3.055150_pt1 | contig 13618 bp, 10 predicted proteins | sample MGYA00580576_ERZ772882 | MGnify/ENA primary metagenome ERZ772882 (study PRJEB29015, sample SAMEA2737658) | human gut metagenome | biome: human gut; feature: human-associated habitat; material: faeces | place: China | collected 2012 ... | reverse complement strand
ATCCTGTCATGGGTTACCGGAACGGGCGTGCTCCGCGAAGAATACCTTGAGCGCGACTCCGCGGCAATCACGGCCTACGCCATGAACCACGGCTACGTGGACATTCAGGTCGCCGCGCCGCAGGTGGACTACTCCGAAGACGGAATCACCGTCACGTTCACCGTCAATGAAGGCAAACGCTACAAACTCGGCGAAATCGGCTTCAAAGGCGATCTCATCGACAGCGACGAGCGCCTGAAAGAAGTGATCAAGCTTGACGACTACAAAGATTCCAACGGGTATTTCTCCCTCACCGTCCTGCAGGACGACATCAAGGCCCTCACCGACTTCTACGGCAATTACGGCTACGCCTTTGCCGAAGTCGATGTGGACACCCCGAAGAACGATGAGGAAGGCATCATCAACGTCTTCTATGTGCCGCACAAGAAGCAGAAGGTGCATATCCGCCGCGTGGTCACGCAGGGCAACACCCGTACCCGCGACAACGTCATCTTCCGTGAATTGCGCCTTGCCGACGGGGACCAGTTCGACGGCTCCAAGCTGCGCCGCTCCAACGAGCGCCTGAACCGCCTCCGCTACTTTACCCAGGCCGACACCACCATCGTTCCCACGGACAAGGACGATGAGGTCGATCTCCGCGTCAACCTGAAGGAAGACCGCACCGGCGCCATCATGGGCGGCGTGGGCTACTCGACCTTCTACCAGTTCGGCGTGAGCGGCAGTATCCAGGAGCGCAACCTGTTCGGCCGCGGCTACTCGCTCGGCCTGCAGGGTTTCGTATCCGGCAAGTCCTCGTATCTGGACCTGTCTTTCGTCAACCCGCGCATCTACGATACCGATTTCGGTTTCAGCAACAACAGCTACGCCATCTGGGAAGAATGGGATGACTTCAAGAAGAAGACCATCGGTAATACCATCCGCCTCTTCCATCCCATTGGCGAGTACACCTCGGTGTCCGTTGGCTACCGTCTCGACCGCTACACCCTGTTCGACATTCCCGACACGGCCTCCCGCGCCTACAAGGAATACGAGGGCAAGAACCTCTCGAGCGTCGTAAGCACCAGCATCACCTACGACTCCACCGACTCGCGCGAACGTCCTACGTCCGGTGTGGTGGGCCGCGTCTCTATGGAATACGGCGGCGGCGGTATCGGCGGTAAGGGGTAGCACCAGCAGCGCTGCCCCGGCTGTGCCCCACGCCTCGCCTGCGGTCAGCATCCGTAGCACCTCGGTACGGGGACGGTAGAACCCCGCCCCGCCGCAGCGCACCAATGTAAAAAATTCTTCGGCGGAAATCCGCCGTACCTGCCGCTGACGCGGCGGGTCGCATACCTGGATCATTTGCAGTTCCTCCGTTCTGATGTTCTTTCCATCAGCATACGGAAAACTGCGTGCGAACCGGCGCGAAACAGCGCGCCTTACAGTGCAAAAATCAATCCAGCGAGATGTCCTCGCTCAGCACCTGCCCGATGGGCTTTGCGATGCACAGGTCGGCAGAGGCATCGGCTCCGGTGGGCTGCATATTGATGACCACCAAATTGTCGCCCCGGAAGTACCGGATGAGCCCAGCGGCGGGGTACACCACCAGACTGGTACCGCCGATGATAAGAGTATCGGCATGGCGGATGGCATCCACCGCGCCGGACAGCACCTGTTCGTCCAAGCCCTCCTCGTAAAGCACCACGTCCGGCTTTACGATGCCGCCGCACTCGGTACAGCGGGGCACACCGGTGCTGTTTGCGATAAAATCCACATCGTAAAACTTACCGCAGTGGGTGCAGTAGTTGCGCAGGGTGCTGCCGTGCAGCTCGTACACCGTTTTGCTGCCCGCTGCCTGATGCAGGCCGTCAATGTTCTGGGTGACCACGGCCCGCAGCTTGCCCTGCTGTTCCAGTTTTGCCAGCCGCAGATGGGCGGCGTTGGGCTTTGCACCCTTTACGATCAGCTTGTCGCGGTAAAAACGGTAAAATTCCTCCGGGTTTTCCTCCCAGAAGGTATGGCTGAGGATGGTTTCGGGCGGGTAGTCGTATTTCTGGTGGTACAGCCCGTCCACGCTGCGGAAATCCGGGATGCCGCTCTCCGTAGAAACGCCCGCGCCGCCGAAAAAGACGATGCTGCTGCTTTTTGCAATAATGTCTTCCAGTGCCTTGACCATAGTTGAAACGCCCCTTTCCTCACGGAAACTTTTGTGTTAAGATAGTATCAGTATAGCACATTCTCACAGGAAAGGAAGAGGCCGGTTTTGAACGTCTGGTACATCAACAGCATCCTTGGTGCCATTTGCTTGGAGGAGGAAAACGACGCGCTGTGCGGGGTACATTTTTGCCCGGACGGCGCACCGGAGCTGGAACCGCTGCCCCGCAGGGTGGTGGAAACGCCCCTGTTACAGGAGGCCGAGGAGCAGCTGAACGAATATTTTGCCGGGGTGCGCCGGGAGTTCGACCTGCCGCTGGCAGCAAAGGGCACGCCCTTTCAGCAGGCGGTATGGGCGCAGCTGCGCAAGATTCCCTACGGGGAGGTGCGCACCTACGGACAACTGGCGGCGGCGCTGGGCAAACCCAAGGCCAGCCGCGCCGTAGGCAGCGCCTGCCACCGCAACCCACTTTGCATCGTGGTGCCCTGCCACCGGGTCATTGGCGCAGACGGCAGCCTGACCGGCTACGCCGAGGGGCTGGAGATCAAGGAATATCTGCTGGAGCTGGAGCGGTTTTAAAAAATTTGTTTTGGGATAACAGAACGTCTGCGGGTGTTCCGTTCCCCCATTTTCAAACTTATAAAACTCAAAAAGGCCGCTGCGCATCGTTTGCGCAGTAGCCTTTTGTGTTTTATGCAGTTTTAAAAGCCCGTGGGCGGGACGTAATAGCTTGGGATCGACCCGCTTTTGGGCGTAGCTGCGGCCTGCTGGCGCAGCGCCGAACGGGTGACCTCTGCCCAGGAGTACTGGGTCATATACTCGCCCCGGTAGGAGTTGAAGGCCGAGCGGTCTCCCCGCAGGAAGTTATAATAATCGCAGTCCACCTTGCTGGTATCCAGCGCCAAGGTGCTGCGACCGCGTACCAGCAGCCCGTTGACCCCTGCATCCTCCAACGTATGGCTGAGGTCAAAGATCAAATTGCGCAGATGGCTGTGCAGCGAGGCGGTATCGGGCTTATCTTCCCACAAAATAGCCAGCATCTCGCCGTTGGTGCAGGTGGCACCGTTGCGGTCCACAAGGTAGGCCAGCAGCTCCTTGCTCTTACTGCGCTTGAAGGAGAGCGGACGTCCGCCCACAAAGATCTCGAAATTGCCGAAACACTGGATCTTGATGCCCACCGGCGCAGTCTCCGGCGGGTAACGCAGGTTTTCCAGCACATTGCGCACATCGGCCTCGTTGGCGGGCTTGAGCAGAAAACCGCTGACGAAGATCTGCAATGCTTCCAGCGCATACTCCGGGTGCTCGGTGACCACGATGATATTGCAGCGGGGCTGCAATTTCTGGATCATGCGGGCAAGGGCAAGGCCATTCATCCCCGGCATTTCCAAGTTCAAAAAGGCAGCATCCATCGGGCCCTGCCGCATCCACGTCAGGGCATCGTCGGTCGTCATGGCACTGATATAATCACAGTCCGGTGCCACCCGGCACAGGATACGGATCAGCGAATTGATTGCAAGCTGACCGTCATCCACGACCAGTATTTTCATAGCTTCACCCCCTGTCTGCTTACGCAAAGCAATTCCCCGCTGTTAGTTTAGCACGCCGCAAACTTTTAGGCAAGTTATTTTCTGGAAAAATCCAAAAAAGAAACGTTTTCGCCCAGATATTTGTCCATCTTCTTCTATATCTTCAAGACTTTTTTGCGACTTTGGTCGCTTTTTCCGACGAAATACCGGAGCATTGTACGATCAACTGAACTATCAAATTGGCCTTTATTTGTTCCCTTTCCCGCCGGAAAGCACCGCCTTTTCCTGACAAACAACAGGCCGCCGCACCGGTTTTGTGCAGCGGCCTTATATCATAATTTACGTTTACCGCGGGTGTCTTAATGGAGATCCAGTTCCGGCGGGACGTCCAACTGGTCGGAGACATATTTCCCGTTCTTTTTGCGCTGACGCACGCACTCGGTAAGCAGATATTCGATCTGTCCGTTCACCGAGCGGAAGTCATCCTCTGCCCAAGCGGCAAGGGCATCGTAGAGTTTGGCGTTCAGGCGCAGGGGCACCTGTTTTTTCGGCTCGGCCATCAGTACAGACTGCCGCTGTTCACGATGGGCTGGGCATCCCGGTTGCCGCACAGCACCACCAGCAGATTGGACACCATTGCCGCCTTACGCTCATCGTCCAGTTCCACTACCTTGTTCTCGTTCAGACGATCCAGCGCCATTTCCACCATGCCCACAGCGCCGTCCACGATCATCTTGCGGGCATCAATGATGGCGCTGGCCTGCTGGCGCTGCAGCATGACCGCTGCGATCTCCGGTGCATAGGCCAGATAGGTGATGCGGGCTTCCACCACCTCAATGCCGGCCTCGGCCACGTTCTTCTGGATCTCGTCCCGGATGCGGGCAGCTACTACCTCGGAGGAGCCGCGCAGACTTCCCTCGTCGGCTACGCCGTCGCCGGTGGTGTCCACATTGGGAGAAACATCATAGGGGTACACCCGCACTACGTTGCGCAGGGCGCTGTCACACTGCAGGGAGAGGTATTCCTTATAGTTATCCACGTTGAACACGGCCTTGGCGGTATCGGTCACGCGCCAGATGACCGCAATGCCGATCTCCACCGGGTTGCCCAGACAATCATTGATCTTCTGGCGGGAGTTGTTCAGGGTCATCATCTTGAGGGAGATCTTCTTGCTCATGGACTCGGCGGTCATCTGGCTGTTCTGGCCGTTACTGCCAAACAGCGCAGCCACGCTGTTCTCCTTGCTGTTCACATCTCCGCTCTGGCTCAGGCGGGTGCCGGCGGCGGGGTTGACGGCGGTACAGAAGGGGTTTACCCAGTAAAAGCCCTGTCCCTTCAGGGTGCCGATGTAATCACCAAACAGGGTGAGCACCAGCGCCTCCTGCGGCTTTAACACCTTAAGGCCGCAGAACAGGAAAATGCCTGCGATCCAATACGCAATGGACAAAATCAGCAGCGGAATGCCCAGAAACAGCCGGTGCGGCCGATCTGCATTGAGCAGCGTGATACAGAAAATGAACAGGGCGATGGCCACCACATAGCCCAGCAACGTAAGCAGCAACATAGCCATACCGTTTTTGCGGGTATTCAAAATTTTTTCTTCCATAACAGGTCCCTCCTTATCAGGGTCGGAAGCATTTCTTTGTGATATCAAAATCATATCACTTTGCAAATGGTCTGTCAAGCCCTTCCACAAAAAATCCCCGCCTGCCCGCACACTGCGGACAAAGCGGGGTCAATGTTATAGGTGCGCCGGGCAGACAGAGTTTCAAGCGTCTGCCCGCTCTTCTCCCCCAATCAGCACTACGGCAACATCATTGACATTGGTACCGGTAGCGCCTGTGATGATCAGCCCTTCCACCGCCTGCAAGGCGTGGTAGGCATCGTTGTTTTGCAGGGTGTCGAACAGGTTCCAGCCCGCTGCCGCCAGTGCCGCAGCGGTGTCGCCGTCCGCATAGCCGCCGGCGGCATCGGTAGGGCCGTCGGTGCCGTCACTGCCCACCGAGAACACCGCCGTGTTTTGTCCGGCCAGTGCCGGGGCTGCGGCCAGCACCAGCTCCTGATTGCGCCCGCCCAGCCCTTTGCCGGTCAGGTGCACCACCGTTTCCCCGCCTGCGATAAAGGCCAGTTTTTTCCCTTGCCCCGCATGGGTGCGGGCGATGGCCCCCAGAAAGCTGCCCGCCTCCCGCGCCTCGCAGCAGAGCCGGTCGGTGAGGAGCAGCGGTGCATAGCCCAGTTTCCGGCAAGCTTCGGCAGCAGCAGCGCACAGCTCTCGCACACTGCCGGTGATCTGGGTCGTCACGTTGTCAAGGGCTTTCGGCGTTTCCTGCACCAACAGCGCCTTTGCCTGCGCCGATAAGCGCAGCTGGTATTTTTCCGCAATGGCAAGTGCTTGTGCACAGGTGGAGCCATCCGGCACCGCCGGGCCGCTGGCGATCATATCCAGCGGGTCGCCCAGAATATCGCTGAGCACGATACTGAACACCTTTGCAGGCGCACAGGCCTGCGCGAACCGCCCGCCCTTGACAGCGGACAGCCGCTTGCGGATGGTGTTTATCTCCACAATGTCCGCTCCGCTGGCAAGGAGCTGATTGGTGATATCCTGCAATTCCCCGCCGGGGACAAGCGGCTGTTCAAACAGGGCGCTGCCGCCGCCGGAAAGCAGAAACAGCACCGTGTCCTCTGCGGTCAGCCCCTGTACCAGCGCCAAGGCTTTTTCGGTGGCTGCAAAGCTGTTGGCATCCGGCACGGGATGGCCCGCCTCATAACAGCTTATGCCGGGGATTTTGCCCTTCACATGGCCGTATTTGGTCACCACCACGCCGCCGTCCACGCGCCCCAGTGCCTGCACGGCGGCGTGCGCCATCTGCCATGCAGCCTTGCCTGCCGCCACCAGCAGCACCTTGCCGCCTCTGGGCTGAAAGTTTTCCAGCGCACGGCACACAGCCCTATCCGGCAGCACCGCCTGAATGCTGGCACGGATGATTTCATCCGCATCCCGCCGCAATGTGATATTCATAATATGACCCTCCTTACAGGATCTGCCCGAACTCTGCAGCACATTCCATCAACAGCCGCAAGGTTCGGTTATTTTTTGATAAATGCAAGTCTGTTTTCCGTAGAAAACAAATAATCCGAACCCGTCTCCCATCGGAAACAAGTTCGGATCATCTTTGTTTGGTCCGAGTGGCGAGAATCGAACTCACGGCCTCTTGAACCCCATTCAAGCGCGCTACCAAAACTGCGCTACACCCGGATATCTGTTTGCGTTTGTCGCTCACAGCTTGATTAGTATACCCGACTTTGCCCGTTTTGTCAAGCGCTTTTTCCAAATTTCTGATACGGTTTTTACATTTTGCTTTCCCGACTTTTGCCCGCGGGAAGGATGCGCGAAAGAACGTTATTTTCAAAAATCGCTGTACGCTTCTTCCTCGTCGTCCTCGCAGATGGGGGTGGTGTCGTCCGGCGGTGCGCCAAACTCCACCGTGGCAAAGGCCAGCGCGAACACGCTGTCTGCCCCGGCGTGCAGCAGTGCCTGTGCGCAGGCGGCAGCCGTTGTGCCGGTGGTGATGACGTCATCCACCAGCAGGATGCGCTTGCCTTCCACCTGCTGCGGCTGTGCCGCCCGGAAAGCGCCTGCTACGTTGGCCATGCGCTGTTCCAGCGGCAGACCGGCCTGATGCCGTTTGGTGCGGGTGCGCACCAGCGCTTGCGGTGCCAGCGGCACCTCCATGGCCTTGGCCAGCGGCAGCGCCATCAGCTCCGGCACGTTGTAGCCGCGCTTTTTGCCGGAGGCCGGCACCGGCACGATCAGATCGTACCCGATGGCCGCCCACGGCACCGGCTGCGGGAGCAGCTCGCCGTACTGCACGGTCAGCTCCCCGCCAAAGGCCAGCTGCACCAGACGGTTGCCCATCTCTACTGCCCGCCACGGCTTGCCCTGATACTTTGCGTTCAGGATGCCGCGCCGCACACAGCCGTTGTAGCGGTAGGGTGCAGCCGCACCGGTCAGATTGCCGATATAGTGCTGCGCCGGGTCCAGCCGGATGCCGGGCTTGCGGCGCAGCACTTCCAGCTGCTCTGCGCAGTCCGGGCAATCCCGTACATCTCCCAACACCCGGCCGCAGAAGGGGCACTCGCGCGGGTAAAGCAGCTGCCGTACCGCCCGCAGCGCCCTGCGCCGGGGGTCATAGTAGTCCATCAGTCCTTTTTGACCGCCACGATCACTCGCACGCGCTTGCCTGCTGCGCAGCCAAAGTTATCGTACCAGCCAGTCAGGTAGTAGCCCTCGGAGTTCACCTCCGAAAGCTTGGTGGCGTAATACTGCCCCTTGTACCACAGGTACACCTGCATATCGTCAGCCGTTTCGTAGCGGGTGCCGTTGCTCATCACCGAGGCTGCACCCACCTGATCGATCTTCATGGGCATCAGCTGGATCATAGCCTTTACCGTGCCGTTCACATTCTGCCGCACTGCCAGACCGCCCGCCAGCACCGGGTACTTGATGGAGGTGGAAAAGCTGGCCTGACTGCCGTTGACGTAGCAGATGTAAGTAGCGCCGCCGCCCACAAAGTTGAGGATGGTACTCATGGGCTGGCCGGTGATTTTGGCCAGCTGCTTGAGGCCGATGCTCAGCAGCGAACCGGAACTGCTGGTGATGCGATTCCAGACCGTGCTCAGCAGCGAGCCGTCAATGACGCCCCACAGGATCTCGCTGGTGGTGGGCACCAGCACACTGCGCAGATCATCCACCACCGTGGTGGTGTTGGTGGTGCCGCCGGTAGAGCCGGAACCGGAAGAACTGTCCCCCTTAGAGCCGCTGCCGGAACCGGAAGAACTATTTCCCGAAGAACCATTCCCTGAGCCGGAGGAGCCGCTGCCGGTCAGGGTGCCCAGAATGGAACTGGCGTTGACCGCCAGATTCTTCACATCGTCCAGCACGCCGTATTTCCACAGATCGCCGGTAACATCGTTCAAAATCAGACGGTCGATCTGCCCCTGCTCATTCAGCGTATAGTAACGCACAGCCAGCGTGTTCAGCTTTGTCCCCGCTATTCGGCTGGGACGAACCGTCCCAGCCAACCCCTCCGATGTCGTTTCCAAGATTTGTACGTCATCGGCCAGAGCATAGTCCCCCAGCGCGGTGGCGGTGTCGTTGATGGTGCCGCTGACCGATTTGGACTTGACGGCGGTCACCTGCTCCCCTTCGGGGGTCACGCTGATCTCCACCAGCCAGCCGGTGGGGTAGTTCAGGCTTTTGTCGATGTTCACAGTGCGGATGATGCCGTCGGTGCACATCACCGAGATCTTTTGCAGCACGTCTGCACCGTTGTCCTCTACAAGGCTGCGGGTGGCGGTCTGCACCACGCCGTAGAACACGCTGTCGGCTTCCTCGCCGGTGATCACATCGGCTACCTCGTTGTCCATGCCCAGCAGCAGAGTGACCACTTCGCCCACGCCGCCGCCGTTCAGGGAGGAGATCTTGGATGCCACAGCAGAGCTGCCCAGACTATAGGTGCTGCCCGCCACGGTCAGTGCGGTAGGTGCGCTGGCGCTGGGCGATACCGCGGTAATGCGGCCCGCTGCGCGGCGGGTGTAGACCCACACCGTCTGCAGGCTTTCGCTGTAATAGTACACATCGTACTTGTTCAGCTCTGCCGAGGCAGAGACCTTATCGTTGCGGTAAACGCTCACCGGCGTAAAGGGCAGCTGGGTGCCCTCCTCTGCCACAAAGGGACCCTTGCGGCTCTTGAGCAGCACCGAGGAGGTATCCACCTGACCGTTGGACACCGTAAAACCCAGCGAGCTGCCGTAGGCGCTGCCGCTGGCAGTGTTGGCGCGCAGGGCGTTGTACAGCAGCAGGGTGCACTGCTCGTAGGTCATGGCCTGTCCCTGTGTGCAGGTCAGCTGGTCCCGCAGACCGATCTGCTGGGCCTTGTTCAGCTGTGCCTGCGGGAAGGAGCCGGTCAGGTCGGTAGTCTTATAGCTCAGCATCTTCAGCACCGCAGCACAGGCTTCCTCCAGCGTGACGGTGTTGTCCGGGCGGAAGGAACCATCGGCGTAGCCGTTCATCCAGCCCTGCTGCACTGCACTGCGGATATAGGGTGCCCACTGGGAGCTGCCGGGCACATCCCGGTACAGGGTGCCCACCGTGCCCTGTGCGCCTACGCTCTCCCGGTAGGTGGAAAAGGACACCAGCATTTTGGCAAAAGCGCCGCGGGTAATGTTGGCGCTAAGCTCCTGACCGGTGGGCACAGCGCCCAGAGTAATAGCCGTCTGCAGGGCTGTGTTGTTGATGCTGGCCGCCGAGACCGGCAGCACCAGCACCGACACCGCAATGCTGACCGCCAGCAGAAATGCGAGAATCCGTTTTTTCATTGGTCGTACCTCTTGTTCTTTGTTTATCACGCCGCCGCGATCAATCGTAGCGCAATGCTTCAATGGGGTTCAGCCGGGCTGCGCGCCGCGCCGGCAGATAGCCGAACAGCACGCCGATGCCCACCGAGATGCCAAAGGCCACCACGATGGAGTTGAAGGAGGGGCTTACCGTAACGGTGGTATCAGTCATGAACATGGGCAGCACCCGGTTGGCCGCCATGGACACCGCATAGCCCAGCGCAATGCCCAAAACGCCGCCCAGCGCAGAGGTGGTGGCTGCTTCCACCACGAACTGTGCCAGAATGGTGCGCTCCTTTGCGCCCAGTGCCTTGCGGATGCCGATCTCGCGGGTGCGCTCGGTCACCGACACCAGCATGATGTTCATAATGCCGATGCCGCCCACCAGCAGCGAGATACTGGCAATGCCGGTAAGTATCACGATGACCATGTTGATCATCTTGTTCATTTCCTCCAGCCACTCGCTGGCGCTGTACACATAGTAGCCGTTTTCGGTCTTGAGGATCGACATCAGTTCCTCTTCCATGGTGGTCTTGGCCTCGTTGGCAAAGTTTTCGTCGGTCATCACCGCCGTATAGTTGTTGACCGAGCTCTGGCTGGAGAGCCGCATCACGGTGGTGTAGGGCAGGTAAACGCAGTCATCATCGCTGCCCTGCTGCATGGTGGGGTCACTGACCTTGGCCGCCAGCACGCCCACAATGCGGAACTTGTTGGCACCGATCTTGAGCGTCTGCCCCACACCGTTGCCGCCAAAGGCCACCCGGTTCAGGTAATCGCCAATGATGCAGACCTGCTTGTTGTCCTGCATATCCATGTACTGCAGGCCGCGTCCCTGCGCGAGCTGGTAGTTCTTCATTTCAGTGTAGTTCTCGTCCACACCGCTTATGTTGGACCAGCGGTAGCTGGTGGTACCAATCTTCAGCGTACCACTGGCATTGCCGCTGAACTCGATCTGGGGCGACACCGCCTTGATCAGGTCGGAATGCCGCTGGCAGATATCGTACATCTCCTCCACCGGCACGGTACGGGAGCCGTAGCCCCACACCTGAATGCTGAGGGTGTTGGTGCCCAGTGCGGAAAAGCTGTCCCGCATGCTCTTGGTCATGCCGTTGCCCAGACCCACAATGACGATGACCGCCATCACGCCGATGATGATGCCCAGCATGGTCAGAAAGGTGCGCAGCTTGTTGCTCCACACGTTCTGGATGGCCTGCCGGAAGGTTTCAAAGATCATGCCTGTTCCTCCTTTTCCGGCGTTTCGGGCAGCAGGGTGGGCTGCACCATGGCCTCCGGTGCGTGGGAGTCGCCGTCATACACCACCTGACCGTCCTCCAGCCGGATGATGCGGTCGGCCTGCACGGCAATGGAGTTGTCGTGGGTGATCAGCACCACGGTGTGTCCCTGCTTGTGCAGCTGCTGCAAAAGCCCCAGCACCTCGCGGCCGGTGTGGCTGTCCAGCGCGCCGGTGGGCTCATCCGCCAGAATGATCGCCGGGTTGCGCACCAGCGCCCGCGCGATGGATACGCGCTGCTGCTGGCCGCCGGAAAGCTGGTTGGGGCGGTTTTTCAGCTTGTCGCCAAGCCCCACCTGCTCCAGCACCTCCCGGGCGCGGATGTGGCGGTCGGCGCGGGAGATGCCCGCATACACCAGCGGCACCTCCACGTTTTCCATCAGGTTCAGCTTGGGCAGCAGATTGTATTGCTGGAAGATAAAGCCCAGCATTTCGTTACGGATGGCGGCCAGCTCGTTGCGGTTCATCTTGCCCACGTCCCGGCCGTTGAGCCGGTAGGTACCGTGGGTGGGCACATCCAGACAGCCAATGATGTTCATGCAGGTGGATTTGCCCGAGCCGGACTGGCCCACGATGGCCACGAACTCGCCTTTTTCGATTTTCATGGTGATGTGGTCGGCAGCCTTTACCGTGGTATCGCCCATCTGGTAATATTTGCAGACCTCATCAAACTCGATCAGAGCGCTCATTCATCCCTCCTGCGTCAATCCACTACGACTGCGCCAGCCTCGGCGGGGTCGATGCCTTCTGCCGGCTCGTTGCCGTCTGCTGCGGGTTCTTCACTGTTTTCGGTCTCCTCCGGCAGCATCTCCTCGCCGCCCTCAGTGAGGTCTGCGGCGTTTTCGGTGCCGCCGATTACTTCACCGCCCATATCATCATAGCCGCCGTCGTCATAGTAGCTGTCGCTGCTCACAGAGCTGGGGTCGTAGGCGATGGTATCGCTCTCGGACAGGCCGCTGGTCACCTGCGTATAGTTATCGTCGCTGACACCGGTCTTTACCTTGACGTACACATAGCCCTCCGGTGCGCTCATGGAGTCATCGGCGTTCACGGCGCTGGGCGAGTCCTGCCGCACCAGCACATAGCCGCCGCGCACGATAGCGGCGTTGGGCACGGTGAGCGCATTTTTGGCCTGTGCCACCACGATCTCGGCGTTGGCGTTCATACCCGGGCGCAGACCATCGGTCTCGTCGATGCGTACGGTCACCGGGTAGGTGGTAGTGCCGCCGCTGGTATCACCCTTCATGGACACACGGGTGACCACGCCCTCGTAGGTCTTATCCTTCACGGCGTCTGCAGTCACCTGTACGGTCTGCCCCACTTTCAGGCTGCTGACCTGCAACTCGTCCACGTTGATGGTCATTTCCAGATAACTCAGGTCGTAGATGGTACACAGGTCGCTGCCGGTGCTCAGGGCATCGCCCACCTTGGCATTCTTTTCGATGATGGTGCCGCTGATGGGTGAGGTGATGGTGTAGTTATCCATAGCGTCCTGCATATTCTGCATGGACAGCTCCGCACCGCGCAGGGTCTCGGAGGCAGACTGGATGGACTCGGTCAGGTCCTCACCGCTGAGGGTCAGGATGATGTCGTCCTTGTTCACGCTGCCGCCCTCCCGCACATTGATGGCGGTGACAGTACCGGAAGACAGCGCAGTCAGGGTGCGCTCGGCCTGATACTGGAAGTTTGCCGCTGCAATGGAGCTGACCCCGTTGACAGTAGCCGTTGCCGCCTGTGCCGTGGTCAGGCCGCCTGCGTTGGACACCGAGAGGGTCACAGTGCGGGTAAGCAGATTGCCGGTGCTCAGGGCATCGGTGCCGGTCACAGAGGTAATAGTGCCGGGCAGCACCTCAAAGGTACCGTCCAGCGTCACCTCGGCGGTCTGCCCCACCGAGAAATTGGCGGCATCCGCAGCCGGGAACTCCAGCACCAGATTCATCTTGGAGCTGTCCCGCACCACAGCCACTTCCTGACCGCTCTTTACCTCATCGCCCTTGTTCACCTTCAGGCTGCTGACGACGCCCGCCACCTCGGCGCGGACATACTGGCGGTCTGCGGTCTTATCGTAGCTGCGCTGCGCCTGCTGCAGGGTGATAGCTGCCTGCTCCACCTTGGTGGTAGCGTCGGAGGAATCCACCGTGTACAGCACAGTACCCTCTTCCACGATATCGCCCTCTTCAAAGCTGCCGGTCAGCACCTTGCCGGACACCAGCGACTTGACATTATAAGTATTCGCCGGCTTCAGGGTGCCGGTGCAGCTCAGGGCATTGA
>ERZ772882.3108-NODE-3108-length-13651-cov-3.524419_pt1 | contig 13651 bp, 8 predicted proteins | sample MGYA00580576_ERZ772882 | MGnify/ENA primary metagenome ERZ772882 (study PRJEB29015, sample SAMEA2737658) | human gut metagenome | biome: human gut; feature: human-associated habitat; material: faeces | place: China | collected 2012 ... | reverse complement strand
TGGGGCATCTTCATATGCCATTGTATTTTATAGGGACATTTACTGAATATTCCTAAGTAATAAGAATTTATTACAAGCTTAAATATCAAGGACTTCTCAATACTGAGAAGTCCTTTTTTAATAATGATAAAGAATAATCCTCAATAAGTATTCTGTTGAATTTGACCCCGGCTCAGATAAATCTCATTACTGTTTATAGGTTCGGCAAACCGACGATCTTTTAATTCCAACCGATACTCTATCGGCTGGGATTCTTTATTTACAATCAAACCGTCATGTGAATAGAATATACGTTTCAGGTTCACATCATCCAAAGTCGTTTCGTTGTAATTCAACCGCCGGATATCGAACCACCTCAGTCCCCAGGTCAGCTCCCGTACTCTCTCTTCCAGAATTTTCGCAATAGCTTCTTCCTTTGTCGCTGCCGACAACTTAACCTCCGGTCCGGGTGCAATCCTTTTAGCCCGCAATATATTCACCGTTTCCATGGCTTGCTGAAACTTTCCCTGACGAGCCAGGCATTCCGCTTTCGTAAGTATCATTTCCTGTACCGTAGTTCCATAAGGTATACTGGTTCTGAAATAAACATATCCGGGATAAGTATATTTGATATTATGCCTCCATGAAAAATTCTCACACATCAAATATTTATACCGCAAATCATTTTCCTTATCATACAATTTCAACATTTCCCGGCTAGGGCAGAAATAGGCACAGGAAGCAGAAAGGAAATACTGATAATAAAACTCCGCCCACTCTAATTTTACAGAAGGATCGTAAATGGCTTCCCACCACAGATAAGGTACTTGTAGTGGTCCCTGACTGGAGTTCTGTTCATTACCATAATACATTTCCGTACTATAATCCACCAGACGGGCATCTGCCTGAAGAGCCAAATCTGCATATTTCAATGCCTGATCGTAATCATGGCAGAAAAGATAAAAGCGGGCCAGAAAACTATGAACGGCAGGAATACTTACCCGCCACCTCCGATTAACATTATCGACCGTAATTTTGAGTGCTTCTTTCAAATCTTCCTCGACAAAACGATAAGATTCCTCCAGATTCATCCGGACCAACGACTGCTCGAAACTGGTGGATGTCTTATGAGGTATTCCCGGTTCTTTCATATTTTCCGGGCTATAGGGAAGACAATAAGTATTCAGCAATTCCCAATTCTGAAAAGCACGGATAAAATGAGCTTCGGCCTTCAAATCAGCCTTCAAGGCCTCATCTCCTGTCACCCGACTCAAATTTTCCAATACCGTATTTGCCGTAAAAATATTTTTATAAGCACTACTCCAGGTTCCGGAACCCGATAAATCGGCCACCTCCTGATTCATCCACAGATAATAAGCGATACCATGTTGATAAAACGGAGCTCCGTTATTGGTTTTATCGTACAAATCCGTTGAAATTTCCGTAATATCCGGACTTAACACCAGGCTGGTATTGCCGGTTGTCGTATTGATTGCAGCCAACAAAGCATCCAGATGTTCCACTTTCGACAGTTCGATATTTGTCTTTTTCGAAGGAGCTATATCCAAAAAGCTGTCACAAGCAGCTCCGACTAACATCCATACCAGAAGGCATAAAATCACTCTCATTTTTCCTCCTGCAATTTTTATATATCTTTCCATATCCTTTTTTTAAAAATTAAATTTTACCCCAACAATAAAAGAACGTTCCGGTTTGACCGTACCCTCCGGGAATTCCGGGTCATTTTTATATTTATTCGCTGTAATCAAACCCAGATTATTGATCTGTCCATAAACGGCAGCGGTCCGGAAACCTATTTTCTGTAACCATACCTCCGGGATATGCCAGGTCAGATTCAATTCCTGGAAACGAATATGATTGGCATTATGGTACAGATAGTCCATCGCATCCGTATAATAACTATCGTAATACATTTGATTGGAGTCTTCGGTATCCGTCAGCAAGGGAGGCATAGCCTTATCCCCGTCCAATAATTTACTTACATCTTTATGTACCCAGATTTTCGAAGTTCCGGTCTTTCCCATTGTCGGATAATTGAAAGAAGAACGTTTGAATTTATGACCGAATTTTCCGGTAACAATCAAAGAAAGATCGAAATTATAAACCTTAAAACCGGTAGTCAGCCCCATAATATGGGGAGCCACCTTTACGCCCTGTGGCCTGAGCCAGCCGGTTGCATCCGAAGTATTGTCGTAAACGGTGTTCATCGGCCTCAAGCCGTCAGGACTACTCCCTTCCTCCACACAAGGGATGCCGTCCTTATTTACCCCGGCATAATGCCAGGCATATATCGTACTGGCATTTTCTCCCTCTTTAAAGTCACCTCTCAAATAAGTCTTTGCACTATTATCGGTAACAAATAATCTTTCTATCCGGTTCAAATTATAAGCATAGTTGACATTACCATACCATTGGATATCTTTTCCTATAATATCGAGCTGGCTTCCTACTTCCAGTTCGATCCCACTGTTCAGCATTTCCGCATTATTCAACTTTTGACTGGTTGTCCCGTTGGCCGAAGAAATAGAAATCGTCGCGATCAGATCTTTACTGTACTTCCGGTAATAATCCAGTTTTCCGGCCAGTTTACCTCCCCAGAAAGAATAATCGATTCCGATATCTACACTCCCGACCTTTTCCCAGCGAAGTTCGGGATTTCCAAAACTCGCAATACTACCGGTAATCTCATGTTTATAAACATTCTCAACCGAACCGATACTCACCAAAGGTTTAAACGAGGTAGAAGTGTCTACATTTCCATTGTACCCATAGGTCAAACGCAGACGCAGCCAATCGATAAACAAATAATCGCTCATAAAACTTTCCTGTCCCAGATTCCACATTCCTCCCACAGACCAAAAAGGAGCATAACGATATTTAGGATCGTCCGTAATAAAATTCGACGCATCTGTCCGGACACTCCCACTGATCGTGTATTTATTATCGAAAGTATAAGCGGCATTGCCATATAGAGAAAAGAAACGATCGGTGTTAAATGTAAAGGTACTTGCATAATCATCGACTGTAATCGTATTCCCGAAGAGGTCTTTTATCGCCAGCTTACCGGTTCCGTTAGGGAAAAGTTTGGAAGTCAGCGTCTCGTCATTGTAGCCGTATACCCGGAGAGGTATAGGAAGTTGTCCGGCGATGCCGCAATTCGGTTCCTAACACAACATTAAAATCATGTCTCCTGAAAGTCCGGTTAAAATTTACCTGATTCCTAAAAGTATACCCTTGCATTTCCGAAGTGTATTGGTCCAGAAACTGCCCTGTCGGATAGGCCGATTTCCCGACGACTCCTGTTGCATCGTTATATTCGGTATAATAATTCACCGGATTTTTGACTACCCAGGAATCCTCTTTGTAAAGATCCCGCCTTTTGGAATTAAAAATCTCATATTGTAACGAAGAGGAGAAATTCAAGCCTTCCCATAATTTCAGGGTCAGTGCAGCCTGGAAACGGGCCTTGATGTCCTTAGTCGAACGGTCACGGCTTCTGATTTCCTGTAAAGGATTATAAAACCAGTCGGAATAAGGAAAGCCATTACCGACCAACCGCTCCATGGCCGGCAGGTAATAGTCGCGGACAATATGTGTATAAGAACCGTCCCGGTTTGTCAGGTGTTCATAAGGAGAAAGATCGCTTATCGCGATATCGTTTTCATCGGATGCATGGAGGACGGCTCCGTTATTCTGCTTTTTCACATATTGGAACATTCCGGAAATATCTAATTTCAGCCACTTGCAAATATCGCTGTTCATCCGCATATTGAGCATATATTTTTCATCCTGTGTACCAATATAATGGGTTTTGTCTTTTTCATACAATAACGACGTCATGACACCGACTCTTTCTCCTCCTCCGGATACGGATAAATTGTATTGCTGCAAAAAAGGATTTCTCAACAAATGTTTATAAACGTCATCCTTATAATCCGTCTCCTGCAATTCCTGTAAACGGAGCCTTTTCGTGTCTTCGGAAATATTTCCCAGCCGGGCTTCATTCAAAGCGATTTGTGCTAAGGTATAGCATTTTCCGGCCACATCATCTTCTGAGAAAATCCCTTCATTCAAAGCAACCCCATATTTTCCGAAAATCATTTCTTCGTAGCGGATCTGATCTGCAGAAGCGGCAGTAGGATTGGCATAATCCAAATCTATTTTCTGCCGGAAGCGCAAAAAAGTATTAAAGGCGACATTCAGTTTATCTCCTTTGGCCGCTTTGCGGGTAGTGACCACAATCACGCCGTTACCGGATCTGGCTCCCCAAATTGAAGCAGCTGCAGCATCTTTTAGTATAGAAACGCTTTCCACGTCATTCGGATTAATCGTTTCGAATCCTCCTTCCACAGGGAAACCGTCCACGACAATCAGCGGTTGAGCGTTGGCATTCAAGCTCGAGCGTCCCCGGATTTCCAGACTGGCTTTTCCATCTTCTGTCAGAGTAGCCTGAACGCCTGCTGTAGTTCCGATCAGCCGGGATGATAAATCGGAAGCCGGTTTTTCCAACTGCCGCTTGTCGACGATATCGAACGCTCCCGTCGCACGTTCCCGGGAAATCGTCTGATAGCCGGTGATCAGTACGTCATCCAAAGAAGTTATTTCCGGTTTCATCGATATCTCATAATGTTCACGCCCGTCTAAAGGAAGCTCCACTGTCTCCATCCCGATGAAAGAAATCACCAATACCACCTTCCCCTTCAAGCCGGCAGGTACTTTAAATTCAAAATGTCCTCCGATATCGGTAGTTACCCCCAAGGTATTTTCTGCCTTCAAATAAACAGAAGCCCCCGGCAAAGGCAAGCCCTTTTCATCCTTTACCGTACCTTGCACTTTCATCTGTTCACTCTGCAAATTTTTTACCGCCGAAGCATCCTTAGCAATAACGATTGCATTTTCACTGACCGTGTACTTCAATCCATTCAGCGACAACACCCGATCCAAAGCCTGCTCTATAGTGACTTGTTCCATATTCAGAGAAACATCGGCAATCTTACGGATATCGTTTACCGTATAAACGATATAATATCCGGAATTCTGCAATATTTGATTCAAGGCTTCCTCCAGTGTCACCCGATTCAAAGAAAAAGAATACTTTTCCTGTCCAAAAGATTCGGTAGCCATCACTAAATTAGCGCACAACAAAAAGATAACCGTCATTTTCATGATTAACGTCATTTTCCTCAATTTTCCTCCTCCGGAAGAAAAATAAATCTGCTTTTTTTTCATAATTTTGTAATTAGAGTTAATAAATACCCGCTAAAGGGTTGCTTATTAGTATCCAACAAGGAGTGTTGCCTCACTCCTTGTTATTTATTTTCCCCTGTCCGATAAAGAGTCACCTCGTTGCCTTCTATCGAATAAGTCACATTTTCAGTTAATTTCAAGAGATTCAATATTGTCCCGATATCTTCATAACGACGGGTTTTGATATAAAATTTCAGATCGCCGAATTTCTCCCTGTCATAATGAAAGGTAACCCCATACCACCGACTCAAGCGGGGAATGATTTCCTCCAGTCCACAATCATTGAACAAGAATAAACCGTCTTTCCAGACGACGAAGTCTTCGGCATCGACCTCTTTTATTACAGTCTTCCGGTTTTCTGCATCATATTTCAACTGTTGTCCGGGCAATAACACACGCTCAGCATGTCCCGGAGCCGAAACAGCCACTTTTCCCGTCAATAAAGTAATCGTCGATGCATTTTCTCCCCGGTATGCAGAAAAATTGAAAGCCGTTCCCAATACCCGGGTCTGTACGCCTCCGGATTTTACGATAAAAGGTCTCTCCGGATCAGGAGTCACTTCAAAGTAAGCTTCCCCGTCCAATTCTACGCACCGTTCTTTTTCTGCAAACTGTACCGGATAATTCAGGCTAGAAGCGGAATTCAACCATACCTTCGTACCATCGCCCAAAACCAAGCGATATTCTCCCCGTAACGGTACCATCAAGGTATTCTTCTCCGGCCAGCCGGTTTTATTTTCCCGACCGTCATATACGATCGTTCCCTTCCGGTGGTCCCAGGAAATTCCAGGTAGCTGTAACGTATCACAATCCTTTTGTAAATCCACCCGACAACCATTACCCAATACTAAAACAGCACAGTTTCCTCCCGGCTTTATTCCAGGTTGCCCGGCCGACTCCGGAACAGTTATCCCTTCCTGTTCCCACCACCAAAAAGCCGACATAATTCCGATCATGACCATCGCAGCAACACCTGCCGTCAGTATACGGCGCTTCCAGCAACGCCACTTCAACCTGACCGTCAATTTCTTAAAAGAGCGGTCGGTATCGATCTGTTTCTCCAATTCCATCAAACGTATCACTCCCCTTCCCGAAATAATCCGATCGTAACTCTCTCTATTCATCCGGGAAGCTCGTATCCACTCCTCCAATTCCTGTTGTTCGGTCCCGGTCAGCTTCCCTCCCGATCCTTTTCTGGCAATCAATCCGGCAATATGATTCAATCTACTCGTATCCATATTTTCATCTTTTATCAGAAAGACACCATTTTTTAAGAAAAAGATTACACCTGTACATTTTTTTTTTCATTTATTTTTCTGTTTCCTCTCCAAAAGATTAATTTAGGCGCAGAATTACCTGAGGGGTATGGGGAATGACTTTTTATTTACACGGATAAAACAAGGAGATGAAAAAGCTCTGGAAAAATTCACAAAAGAAAATTATCTCTTTTTTTGTGCTTTAGCCAACCGTTATGTCAACGATGTACAAGAGGCGGAAGATATTGTGCAGGAAGTATTGATCCGCCTGTGGGAAAACAGAAGGCACTATCAGGACATCACCTGTTTACGAAGTTTCGTATATACTATGATCCGGAATCAGTCTTTAAATCTGATCCGGAATCGCAAACGTTCAAGTCAACACTTTCATCTCCTGCCCGAAGAAGAGGAAAACAATTTTTTCAACATTCTCGTCGAGGAAGAAAGCAACCGTCTGCTTTTCAATGCGATAAATACTTTAGCTCCACAAAGTGCGGCCATCATACAACTCAGTCTTCAAGGCTTGAAAAATGAAGAAATCGCCCGGGAATTATCCATCTCCGAGAATACGGTGAAAGTTCTGAAATACCGTTCTCTGAAAAAACTCAGGCAGCTCTTGCATCATCGTATTTTCAACATACTCGCTTTTTATATCTGATTTACACAAAACGACACAGTTTCCTCCCTTTATCAGCCTCCCCAAACGATATACAGACGGTTCACAGATGCCAGGACATCTGTGAACCGTCTTATGCAGATCCGGACTATAACTGACCGGAAGTTTTATAAATCAAGGATACCGGATTTCCCAAATCGACCTCAGCAGGAGTCTGCCAATACAAGCGCTTCTCTTCCGGTCTGTTCTTTATGAGCTTCACATTCAGAATAACAAACTGCCCGTTCGCCAAAGCACATCCCAGCTGAGGATGTCCCTGAACCGATGCAGTCATATGTTTTACCGGAGCATCGAAATGCCAATAAAACGACACACCGTCTCCCGGAGAAGCATAATTGTAATAGTACATGTCGTTTCCTTTCATCAATAACAGGTACTTATCCGTCGACAAAACATAGGGTAAACAATCCTCATACACGAATCCGGACGGTAATTCCTGAACAGCAAGGCTACCCTCCTCATAGTACAATTCTGCTGTCGAACGTTTTAAAGTAAAGGTCTGTTGTAAGTATTTTCCTCCGGGAGTTTTAAGTATCATATAATAATATCCACCACTCCAATCCCCCCATCCTCTGAAATAGATCAACTCATGATCCCCCAAATCGTTCAGAGGAACAAAACCGTCAGGCCATCCCTTGTCGGCTTCCGGAAAAACAGCTGCATATCCGGCGTAGTTCACCCCCCAAAAATCACGGAAATCAAAAACAGCTGCCAGACGGTTACGGGGATTTGCAGCCGTTCCACGGTCGTGTACCACGGTATACCCTACCGCCTGCCAATCACAATCCAACAAATGTCCACGCACCTCTTCTTCACCGACCAGAACAGGCTCGGTAATAAAATAACCCGAATTAAACAAGGCATCGGAATACTTCAACCGGGTATACAACCGTCCATCTTTATTTTCAATGACATCCAGCCAATGCATCCAGGTTGCATTCACCGGTTCGAACTGTTCCGGGAATACTCCGTCCATAAAAGTCTCCGACAGATAAATATCGCGCAATAAAGTATTCCCGTCGATATCGATACAGCCCGGAGCTCCCTGTTGTAAAATCAGCAACGATCCCGGAGCAGTCCGGGAAAAATGCTCGGTTATCCGGACCGGACCACTACCCAATACTTCCCCGTTCGTTTCTTCGTAGACATCCGGGAAAGTCTGATTATCAAAAACACAATATATCCCTAAATCATCCATCTCGTAAGCAGTAATCATTTCCCGGACAAACCCCAGAGAAGACTGACCGTTCTTCTCAGACAAAATCATCCAGCCTTTACTTTTATAGGGAGAATCTATCCGGAGCGATTTCTGATTGCTGTATACCAATCCGTTTGCCCGGTCGGTTACCCTCAGGATCACCTGTCCCGTAGCTACAGTATCTACAATCCATTCCAGGTTAAGTTCGTCTCCGATCGTTTTACCGGCAAATGTCCACTCATATGCCAAATCGAGTTCGTCCCCGTTCCCGCTTGCAAAATGCAGAACCGGTTTATACCGGACCGTATCTCCCAGAGCTGCCCAGGGATAGGAATCCTGCCCGAAAGGTTCCACCTCGATCGTATTTACAAAACGATAATCGTTATTGCCTTTGTCGTCGTAACACCCTACAGACAGAAAAGCCAGCAGCCAATACAATAAATATATTTTATTTTTCATAGGTATCGGAATTATAAATTAATAACAAGGGATTTTATCAACCATCGGAGTCACATTATCGTCCCACATAATATTATGTTCTATGCAATACCGTTTAAATTGTAAGGTATACGCTCTGGCAACAGAAAGTTCGACCCCTTCCAGGGTATTCACCCCTGTGCACAAGATAAACTCCTCCATTTTTTTGGATGAATACTCTCCCAATATCAAGGACTCCAATTCTCCCTTCCACCATTCCGGCTTGCTCTTCACAGCGGTAAAGGTCAGTTTGGCTCTTTGTTGCCCATCCAGACCGGGCCGGAAATGCTCGTTTGCAACGATCCGCAAACCAACTGATAAAGTCTGTTCTGTCAACAAGGGATTCGAATTCATTACAGTCACTACCAGCGTATCCGTCACCCGGTCTTTCCGGAAAACCAGGTGTTCGGGAAGTTGGTAGTCAGTCGTTCCTGCAGTCGTCAGACTATCCACTACTTCCAGGCGGTAAGTCAAATCCTCTTCCGGTATATTTCCGGTCAGCTTCAAAACAAAAGCAACTTCATGAGTCGATGCTCCGGGATAATTGGCAAAAGAAATAAATGCAGTATCGGCTCCTTTTTCATTGACGAAAGACAAATACCGCGGCCCTTCGTAAAATCCGGTTGTATGATGGGTACAGGCTCCGATCACGAAGCACAGCAAACCGATAAATATGTATCTGTTCATAATTTTCACGATTAACATTAATTGATCACTTCATTATCCGGCAGAGGAAATACAAAACCATCGTCAGGCATAGATTCCAGGGGTTTTATGTTCAAACGTTTAAAATAATAATACAACTGCCCTTCCTGCATAAATTCACGCCGGGCCTCATCGATCAGTATCTTTTTAAAATCGTCGAGGCTGGAAACCGTCAGCCGTCCTTTAGTACAATCCCGGGCAACACGTACCTGATCCAGTTGTTCGATAGCGGCCTGAGTCTCTCCTTTCCGGTAAAGATATTCGGCTTGAATAAAATACATCTCGCTCACCCGGATCAGCGGAATCAAATCCTCGGTTTGCGTATATTCCAAGGTATTATTGGTCGGTAAAATATATTTATTACAGATCCGGTCGGCTCCCGAAGTCTCTGTCAAATACTCTTTCCTCACATCTGCCTCATCGTCGAAAATACCGGGATATCCGGCCAGTACAAGTCGGTCGGAACTCGTCGTATAATAAGGCTCATAATTATCCAGGTTCAATTCGTTCGACAGGGCAAAAATCACTTCTTTATACCGTTTCCGATCATTGTTCTGTACCTCCTCCTTCTTTGACAACTGGAAACAAACTGCAGCATATTCTTCTGCATAGGCATCCAGTACTTCTTGTGCACAATGAGCGGCTTTTTCATATTCGCCCATATAATTATAAACCCTGGCCAGCTGGGCTATAACAGCGTAATAATTCATACGGAATCCCCGGTAAAGGAAAAACAAATCGGTTACCGAACTGCTCACCCAGTTATTCTTAATCCGTTTTTCAGCCACCAACATCGATTTGTCGGGTAGTGTATCGAACGGAGCTACTAAGTTTTTGGCCTGGAGCAAATCCCGTTCGACCAGCGACAAAATCTCCTGTACACTTTTATCCGGTTCGTAGGTAGAAGGATAATTCTCGAAATAAGGCATGTAATTTCCCGAAGGATTGGTCACCGGTGCCGGAGCCCAAAGCCGCAGTAAATCAAAATGCAGGAAAGCCCGTAAAGCCAGCGCCTCCCCCTGGATCATATGCTGTTCTGCCTCACCTCCTCTGAATTTAGAGGGATCCTCCCCGGTAATCCGCCCGACAATATTGTTACAGTTTGCAATCGAATTATAGGTATTCGACCAGATAACCTGAATCACCGACTTCACTGTTTCATCACGGTAAGCATAATTCTTTCCCGCGATTCCATATGCCGAATAATTCGACAATTTTTGAGTATTGTACAACTGTCCCAAAACATCAATAAATCCCCAGCTCATCTGCTGCCCGTACATCGAAGTCTGAGACATCTGGCGGTATACGCCGTTCAACGCATTCCGGTATCCCTCTCCGGTGGAAAACAAATCTTTTTCATCCACAGAATCCTCCGGAATCACATCCAGCCAATTACTGCAACCTCCCAATGGCAACAGTAAACAACAGGCTATTATCCAATGATATATTTTCATAATTCAAAATTTAAAAATTAGAAAGCAGCTTTCAGCGAAAAATTAAAACTCCGGGCATAAGGATAATTCAATCCTCTTTCCACCTTCACCGACGACCAACGGCAAACATCGTTCGCACCGATCTCAAAACGCAGCATACTCAAGCCGATCGTCTTCATCCACTTCTGCCCGGCGTCGAAATCATATCCCAGAGAAATAGAGTTCAGGGTCAATACATTGTTATCCTCGACAAAACGGGAAGTCGGACGGGTACGCATAATACTGCCGCCCACTCCGCTGGTCAGCTTACGGTAACGAGCCTTATCCCCCGGTTCTTGCCAACGTTCGGAGAACACCCGTTTATCGACATTAGAGGTGTATACATTCACATCTTCTACTTTGTCACGTAAAGTGCTGTTGTATATCTGGCCGCCGGCTTCATACATAAAAGTCATATACAAACTCAGATTTTTATAAGTGGCATTCAACCCGAAAGTACCTTGTATTTTGGGTTCCGTATCCCCCAAGACCACCTGATCGTTCGTATTCCAGGTATTGGTAATGCTTCCGTCCGGGCGGATAAAAATCTCCTCTCCGGTAGCAGGATCGATTCCAAGTGAGGGAACTCCCCAAATCGACGTCTGGGATTCTCCTTCGACATATTGAGTAAACGGCTGGGTATTCGAACCGTCGAACCGGTTACTGTTGGCAAAATGGTCTTTTACCCGGTCATTGTAAGCCTTCAGACTCTCCGATATTTTCAGGATTCTATTTTCATTGTGGGCCAGGTTAGCGAAAACAGCTACAAACAGATCTTTTCGACGGACTACTTCGCTCCGGAATTCCAGTTCATATCCTTTATTTTCCACCTCTCCGATATTATCCATATAAGTGGTAAAACCTGTCGAACTCGGAATCGTCACCGAATTGACGAGATCCACCGTTTTTTTCTGATAATAAGAAGCTTTGATATAAAGCAGGCGTTTCCATAAACTCAGTTCAACACCGGCATCCCAGGTATTCGTCGTTTCCCAGGTTAGGTTTGTATTCCCCAAAGCATAGAGGGTACCGCCGAAACCGGTTTTATACCAACCGTCCGTAAACATTTTATAAGTCGTTCGGGCTACATAAGGCGGAAAATTCACTTTCCCGGTTTGTCCGTATGAAACCCGTATTTTCAACTGGTCAATAACCGTTTGTCCTTTCATAAAACCGTAGTTATGAATATTGACACCGGTCCCCGCAGACCAGAAGGGAGCAAACCGTTTATCCGCCCCGAATTCCGAAGAACCGTCCATACGTACCGAAGCATCCAGCAAATACACATCGTTATAACTGTAATTCAGGGTTCCCAGGAACCCGATCAGCCGGGTAGAATTATCGGAACTTACCGGTTTGGAAACAATTTCTTCGGCATAATTCGGAGAACTCAAAGCCCCGGAAGGGAATCCCCGGTAAGAAGCCGAAATGTTATCGGTTTTGGCAGAGCGGGCATTCACCCCCAACAATAAATTGATATGGTGTTTTTCGACAGAACGGTTATAAGACAGGGTTGAACTCAGATCCCAGTAGAACTCATTTCCCCTACTGGTATTCAATTCGCCGGAAGAAGGATTTTCTGCAGTCTGGGGAGTTGTATTTTTCGAAGACAACGGATCCAGAAAACGTTTCGTATCGGTAATCTTACGCGTCAGGCTGAATTGAGTTTTCCATAACAAACCGGTAGTTATATTCCAATTGATACCCAGATTATCGACAAACTCTTCATATTTGGATTTATCGAAATTAGAAAGCGTCGACTCATACAGGGGATTGGGACGTTTTGCATTCTTTCCGTCCCAATTGGGCAGATTTTCCAGATAGTTCCCCTCGTCGTCCTTATAAGGATCGTAAGGCTGACAACCGGTATAGTCGGAAAAAGCCCCGTAAGGAGACTCCTGCGAACGGGTATTGGTATAAGTGACCATATTTTTGAGCTGAAACGAACCGATCCGGTAATCCAGATATACGCCGGCTCCCACCCGGTTCCGGAAAGACTCTTTCATCACCCCGTCTTCATTATTGTAGCTCAATTGTATGCCGAAACGGAAATTATCCGATCCGCCGTCGACGCTCAGGCTGTGTTTGTGATTGAAAGAGGTCTGTAACGGTTTCGATAACCAGTAAGTATCCACCCCTCGGGTAATGGAAGCCAATTTAGCGTAATATTGCTGTTCGGCTCCCAAAGGATTATCTTTAGCCAGATCTTCGAATACTCCGGCCGCCACTTCCGTTTCGAGTTTCTCGCGTGCATTCATCAGGTTATAATCCGACAGATCGGGTACCGTAACATCCCCTGTAAAATTATAGGACACATTCAGCTTACCCATCTGACGAGCCACCGTCGTAATCACCACCACACCGTTGGCAGCCCTGGAACCATACAGAGCCGTAGCCGCAGCATCTTTCAATATGGTAATACTTTCAATACGGTTAGGATCCATATCGTATAACTGTTCCACACTGATCTGAAAACCATCCATGATGAAGGTCGGTAAGTTGGGATTATCCTTCAGAGCCGATTTCGTCAAAGGATCACGGTCCAATTCCTTTACACCGCTGATACCCGACCTTCCCCGCACATACATTTCGGGCAGCGCATTCGGATCGGACCCCCAAT
>ERZ772882.3098-NODE-3098-length-13676-cov-32.104177_pt1 | contig 13676 bp, 14 predicted proteins | sample MGYA00580576_ERZ772882 | MGnify/ENA primary metagenome ERZ772882 (study PRJEB29015, sample SAMEA2737658) | human gut metagenome | biome: human gut; feature: human-associated habitat; material: faeces | place: China | collected 2012 ... | reverse complement strand
GTATCAATGTTGTCTTTGATATGATAATCGGCTATCGCCTGATTAAATATCTTATTGGCTTTTTCTGTAAATGTCATAATGGATTTAAATGTTTAATTAATACCGTACAAAAGTAACAAAATAATCTGAAACGACCAACAAAAAAGGAAAAAAATGCCAAAAATATGCACAATTAGGGGGTGTTTGTGCACAATAATGCACTTTTTTTGCCAAAATATTTGTTTATCTCAAAAAAAAAGTGTTCCTTTGCACCCAGATTTTTAATTAGAAATTGATTTATAAACATTTTAAAAGTTACAATTATGTCAGAAATTGAAAGCAAAGTAAAGGCAATTATCGTTGATAAACTCGGTGTTGATGAGGCTGAAGTTAAGCCAGAGGCAAGCTTCACAAATGATCTTGGTGCAGATTCTTTGGATACTGTAGAGTTGATCATGGAGTTCGAGAAGGAGTTCTCTATCTCTATCCCAGACGATAAGGCTGAGAAGATTGCTACTGTAGGTGACGCTATCTCTTACATTGAGGAGAACGCTAAGTAATTTAGCAGCTAAATTATACTAAATGGAATTAAAGAGAGTTGTTGTAACAGGTCTCGGTGCTGTGACTCCAGTTGGTAATACTCCTGAGGAAACTTGGGAGAGCCTCCTTGCTGGTAAGAGCGGTGCTGCGCCTATTACTCATTTCGATACAACCCTTTTCAAGACCAAGTTCGCTTGCGAGGTTAAAGGCCTGAACATCAATGATTGGATTGATCGTAAGGAAGCTCGCAAGCTTGACCGTTATACCCAGTTGGCTATGATTGCTGCCATGCAGGGTGTAAAGGATGCTAATATCGATCTTGAGAAGGAAGACTTGAACAACGTTGGCGTTGTATTTGGTGTAGGTATCGGTGGTATCAAGACTTTCGAGGATGAGGTGAAGTACTATGGTACTCACGAGGAGAATGGTCCTAAGTTTAACCCATTCTTCATCCCTAAGATGATTGCAGATATCGCTTCAGGTCAGATTTCCATCCACTTTGGATTCCACGGACCAAACTACACTACTACATCTGCATGTGCTTCTTCAAGCAATGCATTGGCTGATGCCTTCAACCTGATTCGTTTGGGTAAGGCAAACATCATCGTTAGCGGTGGTGCAGAGGCTGCTATCTGCGCTTGTGGCGTAGGTGGTTTCAATGCTATGCATGCATTGTCAACACGTAATGATGACCCAGAGCATGCTTCACGTCCGTTCAGCGCAAGCCGTGATGGATTTATCATGGGCGAGGGTGCAGGTTGCTTGATTCTCGAGGAACTTGAGCACGCTAAGGCTCGTGGTGCGAAGATTTATGCTGAGATGGTAGGTGAGGGCGAGAGTGCCGATGCTTATCACATCACAGCATCTCATCCTGAGGGTCTTGGTGCTAAGCTCGTTATGGAGCGTGCACTTGCTGATGCCAATCTGAAGCCAGAGGACATTGACTATATCAATGTTCACGGTACATCTACCCACGTAGGTGATATCTCAGAGGCTAAGGCTATCAAGGCTGTCTTCGGTGATGCAGCTTACAAGCTCAACATCAGTTCTACCAAGTCAATGACTGGTCACCTCCTTGGTGCTGCTGGTGCAGTAGAGGCTATGGCTTGTGTTCTTAGTGTGAAGAACGATATCGTTCCTCCTACTATCAACCACGAAGAGGGTGATGATGATCCAGAGCTCGATTACAACTTGAACTTTACCTTCAACAAAGCTCAGAAGCGTGAGGTTCGTGCTGCATTGAGTAATACTTTCGGATTCGGCGGTCACAACTGCTGTGTAGTATTCAAGAAGTATGCTGAATAATTTTATAGATAGGATAAAGCTCTCTTTCCGCAAGGATAAAGAGCTTTATTTGTCTTTATATGAAATCCTCGGTTTTTATCCTCACGACATCAGCTACTACAAGATGGCGCTGTTGCACAAGAGCATCATGCACCGCAATTCTAAGGGAAAACCAGTGAACAACGAGCGGTTGGAGTTCTTGGGTGATGCGGTTTTGGATGCTGTAGTAGGAGATATCGTGTACCAGCATTTCCCTGGCAAGCGTGAGGGATTCCTTACCAATACCCGAAGCAAGCTAGTGCAGCGTGATACGCTGAATAAACTGGCACAGGAAATGGGCATCAACCAGCTGATTCTTTCTAATGGCCACAGTTCTTCTCATAACAGTTATATGGGAGGAAATGCGTTCGAAGCTTTGGTAGGTGCCATTTATCTGGACCGTGGTTACGATGCCTGCATGTATTTTATGCAGAAACGTATTCTGGCACAAATGATAAACATCGATAAGGTGGCTTATAAGGAGGTTAACTTCAAGAGCAAACTCATCGAATGGAGCCAGAAAAACCGCGTGAAGCTGGATTTCGTTATGCTAGACCAGCAAAAAGACAAGAATGGTAGCCCGATTTTCACCTATCAGGTTGTACTCGAAGGTGTTGAAGGTGGAGTAGGAAAGGGCTATTCCAAGAAGGAAAGCCAGCAGGTGGCTTCTAAGACTAGCTTGGAAAAACTGCGCAAAGAACCACAGTATATTGATGCTGTGTTCACAGCTAAGGCTAACCGCACCAAGATGGAAGAGGAACCTGTTGAAAACGTGCCTAACACAGAAGTGAAAGACGATTTCATCATCTCGCAGGATGCTGATGCACAAAACGCACCGGTAGAGGAGAAGCACATCAATGTTTTCAAAGAGGAGGTTTTCACAGAGAAATCTGCCGAAACTGCCCAGAAAACTGAAGTGCAGGTCGAGGTGAAGGATGAAAAGAAGGAGAGTGATGAGTTCGATTTGAGCGACATCACGGCTCAGCCTAAGGAATTATCAAGAGAAGAGATTATTGCCGCTGCCGAAGCGGCTGCTTTCGGTAACGATGAGTAAACTGTATCTCTTTCCGGATAGGAAATACGATTTTACAGAAGACTCCCATAAGATGGTAAATATCGCCACTTATGGGAGTCTTTTGTGTTGTATATTTCCTTTTTGTATACTTTATCTTACCCTTTTGTATTAAAAAATAGTAAAAACTTTCTCTATATCAAAAGTTTGATTTACTTTTGCATTTACTTAAATGATATATATCTAGATATGAGTTTAACAACGATAGTAAGTAACGTCTTCAAACCTCGGCAGAAGGAGTTGGAGAAGTATGTCTATGATGCAGAACATTTGCAGCATAAAGTGCTTATGCACCTTATAAATAAAGGAAAAAATACTGAATATGGTGTCAAGCATTTATTAAATACCACCAACAGTTATGATAAATTTGCACAGAATATTCCTGTCAATACCTACGAGGAGTTGAAGGGGGATATCGACCGTATGCGTCATGGCGAAAAGGATATTCTATGGCCGGGACTGGTAAAATGGTACGCCAAGTCATCTGGCACCACCAACGATAAGAGTAAGTTTATCCCGGTTTCTCATGATGGCTTGCATGGCATTCATTATGCCGGAGGCTTTGATGCCGTAGCCTATTATCTGCGCAATAATCCGAAGAGCAGACTCTTTGATGGCAAGAGCCTTATCTTAGGTGGAAGCCATTCGCCTAACTATAATGTGTCGGATAGTCTGGTGGGTGACCTGAGCGCTATCCTCATCGAAAATATCAATCCGCTTGCCAATTTGGTGCGTGTTCCTAAGAAGTCAACTGCTCTCCTGAGCGATTTCGAAGTGAAACGCGACCTTATTGCCCGCGAAACGATGAATAAGAACGTAACCAATATCTCGGGTGTTCCAAGCTGGATGCTTAGTGTGCTGGTGCGTGTCATGGAACTTTCCGGCAAGAAGCATCTGGAAGAGGTATGGCCTAATCTGGAGGTATTCTTCCATGGCGGTATTGCCTTTACTCCTTACCGCAAGCAGTATGAACAGCTCATCACTTCGCCGAACATGCATTATATGGAGACTTATAATGCCAGCGAGGGATTCTTCGGACTGCAGGATGATCCGGCAGACCCAGCCATGTCGCTTATGATAGATTATGATGTATTCTACGAGTTTATCCCTATGGACGAATTCGGCAGCGAGAATCCTACCGTTGTGCCTCTCTGGGGTGTTGAGGTAGGCAAGAACTACGCTATGATCATCACCACTTCCTGTGGTTTGTGGCGCTATCTCATCGGCGATACGGTTCAGTTTACCAGCAAGAATCCTTATAAGTTTGTCATTACCGGCCGTACCAAGTACTTTATTAATGCATTTGGCGAGGAACTGATCATGGATAATGCCGAGAAGGGATTGGCTTATGCCTGCGAGAAGACGGGTGCTCAGGTTTCTGATTATACCGCTGCGCCGGTTTATATGGACAGTAATGCCAAGTGCCGTCACCAGTGGCTCATAGAGTTCTCTCAGGAGCCAGCCAGCCTCGATGAATTTGCCAGTCTGTTAGACCAGAAGCTGCAGGAAATCAACAGCGATTACGAGGCCAAGCGCTTTCACGACGTTACCCTCCAGCATCTGGAGATAGTGAAGGCCAAGCCGGGACTCTTCAATGAATGGCTGAAGAGCAAGGGCAAGTTAGGTGGACAGCATAAGATTCCACGCTTGAGCAACAGTCGCAAGAACATTGATGAGATGCTCATGATGAACAAATAAAACAAGCTGCATGCTTCTTCCGCCTGAAGTTAAAGTGATGCTGCGATATTAAGAAGATATAAAGAATGATTCAATTGAACGACATAAAGAGCAAGTTGAAGGCAAATTCACTGTTTCTGCCTTTCTACGTCTTAGCTTTCCTCATGTTGGCATCCTGTGCCAAGATGGGACAGCCGGATGGTGGTTGGTTCGACGAAACTCCTCCTAAGGTGATTGGAGCTTCGCCAGCCGATAAGGGCGTAAATGTGAAGCAGAAGAAGGTGAATATCTATTTCGACGAATATATCAAGGTAGATAATCCTACCGAGAAAGTGGTTGTTTCGCCTCCGCAGCTCGAAGTGCCTGAAATCAAGGCTTCGGGCAAGCATATTCAGATTTCTCTGATAGATTCGCTTAAGCCGAATACTACCTATACCATCGACTTTTCCGATGCCATCAGCGATAATAACGAGGGCAATCCGATGGGAAACTATACCTACAGTTTCTCTACCGGCGAGGTCATCGATACGATGGAGGTGTCAGGATATGTGCTCGAATCAGAGAATCTGGAGCCTATTAAGGGTATTCTGGTAGGTCTTTACGCTGATCATGCCGATTCAGCCTTCAAGACCAAGCCTATGCTGCGTGTAAGCCGTACCGACAGCCGTGGTCGCTTCGTCATAAAAGGTGTGGCTCCGGGCTCTTACCGCATCTATGCCCTGCAGGATATGGATGGCAACTATATGTTCAGCCAGAAAAGCGAAAAACTCGCTTTTTCTCATGATATTATCGTGCCGTCAAGCAAGCCGGATGTACGACAGGATACTACATGGATTGATTCCTTGCATATCAAGTCGATAGATCAGGTTAATTATACTCATTTCCTACCGGATAATGTAGTGCTCCGTGCCTTTACCGAACTGGTTTCCGACCGCTTCTTCCTCAAGGCAGAGCGTCAGAAGGCCAACTGCTTCTCGCTCTATTACAGTTATGGTGATTCTATCCTGCCACAGATCAAGGGCTTGAATTTTAATGAGAAAGATGCCTTTATTCTGGAAAAATCGGAGAAGAACGATACGCTTACCTATTGGCTCAAGGATACGGCGCTGGTCAACCAGGATACGCTGAATATAGAGCTTACTTACCGTATGACAGACAGTACGGGCGTGCTCCGCAACCAGACTGATACGCTCGAAATTCTTTCGAAGGAACCTTACGAAAAGCGTATGAAGGCGCAGGCTAAGGAACTGGAGAAATGGACCAAGAAGCAGGAAAAACTGAAGAAGAAGGGTGAACCTTATGATAGCGTGATGGCAGTAAAACCGCTTGATGTTCAGATGAGTGTCTCTTCTCAGCTCGATCCTGACAAGAATGTTATCTTCACCTTCAATACGCCGCTTGCCAAGGCCGATACGGCAGGCATTCATCTCTATGCCAAGCATGATACGCTATGGTATAGGGCGCCGATGGAGTTTAAGCCGCTGGGCAACCGCAAGTATATTCTGAGAGGCGAGTGGCGTCCGGACATAGAATATAGTCTGGAGGTTGATTCTGCCGCGTTCCAGGACATCTACGGACTTGTATCTAAACCTGTGAAACAGGGTTTCAAGGTCAATTCCCTGGATACTTACGGCACGCTGCTCATTAATGTAACGCACGATTTCGACAATCATCCGCTCCTCGTTCAGCTACTCAATGCGCAGGATCAGGTGGTGAAAGAAGTGAAGGCAGTGAACGGAGTAGCCGAATTCTATTATCTCAAGCCGGAGAAGTATTACATGCGTCTGATAGTAGACCGCAATGGCAACGGCAAGTGGGATACAGGCTGCTATGATAAGGATGAACAGGCAGAAGAGGTGTATTACTATCCAGACGTGATAGAATGCAAGGCTAAATGGGATTTAACCGAGAGTTGGGATCCTACGGCCCGTGAACTTTCCCGTCAGAAGCCTGGTGCCATTACCAAGCAGAAGCCTGATAAAGAAAAGAAAGTTAAGAACCAGAATGCGCAACGTGCCAAGAAACTTGGCATCGAGTACATTCCTAAATTATAAAGAGTTATGAAAACAATCAAATCATTCTGGATAGCATTATTGCTACTTCTGGTCAGCACTACGATGTCTGCCCAGTGTACCTTCCGTAATACAGCCTTCAAGTCGGGTGAGTTCCTTACTTACAATCTGTATTACAATTGGAAGTTTGTTTGGGTAAAAGCTGGTAATGCCAGTATGTCTATCGTCCAAACCACCCGTCATGGTAAGCCTGCTTATCGCGGTTCTCTTGTTACAAGAGGCAATAAGCGTGTAGATGATATCTTTGTGCTTCGCGACACTCTGCTCTGCTACAGCGGCACCGATCTGGCGCCTATGTATTTCCGTAAGGGAGCTCACGAGGGCAAGCGCTATACGGTAGATGAGGTATTCTACAGCTATTCTGGCGGTAGGTGTCATCTCAAACAGCACCGTCAGCAGCATGATGGTAAGCATGTATGGAAGAATGCCACCTACGATGATTGTGTTTTTGACATGATGAACATCTTCCTGCGTGCCCGCAGTTTCGATCCTGCCAACTGGAAGAAGGGTTATACCGTAAAATTCCCTATTGCTGATGGAAAGAACCGCACTCCAGCTCAGATAAAGTTTGATGGTAAGGTTACCATCAAGGCAGATAATGGTGTGAAGTACCGTTGCCTGCGTCTTGCCTATATGGAGTATGAGAATCGCAAGTATAAGAGAATCGTAGATTTCTATGTAACCGATGATGAGAATCATATTCCTATCCGTTTGGATATGTTCCTCAAGTTTGGTGCTGCTAAGGCATTCCTCGTAGGAATGAAGGGTGTGAGAAATCCGGTTTCTTCAATCGTGAAATAAGATAAAACAAAGCTCTCGGTGCATGATGCATCGGGAGCTTTGTTATTAATATGGCTGTGCAAGCTGATTATTTCGGCAGCGATATGGTGAACTCCGACCATTTGCCTTTTTCGCTCTTTACGCTTACTTTGCCGTCATGGGCATTGATTACCTGTAGCACGTAGTTCAGGCCGATACCGAAGCCGCCACGGGTCTTCCGGGCGTCTCTTTCGTGCTCAGCAGCACGCTCAAAGCGGTTGAAGATTGTTTTCATCTCACTTCTGGCTATGCCGATACCCTCATCGTATATCTTGATATATACATTTCTGTCATTCTCGGAGGTGGAAATCTGAATGTTGATTTCTTCCTTCGAGTATTTGGTGGCGTTATCTACTATATTGCTGATAGCCTCCTTCAGATATTCCTCATCTGCCAGTGCCGAAGTGGCTCCGAATAGGGTTGTGATATGAATCGGTTTCGCCGATTTCGCCTTGTATTTATCCACCACATCCTCTATCATCGCCTCCAGATTTATTTCAGCCTTCTTGATACTCAGTTTACCATGTTCCAGTTTTGAGATGGTAAGCAGGCGGTTGATGAGAGCAAGCAGATGCTGTGCCTCGTCTTCTACGATACAGAAATATTTCTCCTTCATTTCCGGCTTCTTCTCCAGTACGCCGCTGTGCAGATATTTGGTTCCCATGATGATAGAGGTAAGGGGCGACTTCATATCGTGAACCATCGCATAGGAGAAGTCCTCGCGCAGCAGTCGAACCCTTTCCTGCTCATCGATATAGTTGATTTGGTCGATAAGGCTCAGAATAATGACCACCATGGTGAGTAGAGAAGTGAGCAGGGTGATGCGACTCTGGTAGAGTGCCGAGAAAAAGGCATGCGCCCTCACATCGGCTGCCAGACTCCAGGGATTATCGTAGCCCATCTGGTGAACGCTCATCTGGAATGAGTTGTATATCCAGAAAAGTTGCATGCACAGTACGGCTACCAGCGCCATCGTACCGAGCATTTTGGTTCTGTTTGCCTTCATAATCAGGTGGTTTTAGTATTCTTTTTCTTCTTCATCCTCTTGTATCAGCAATGGTTCTATATTCTTCTTGAGAAGATAGAATCCATACCCCATCATGCCCAGTCCCAGGATGCATACTAGGATGGTAACCCAGTTGCTGCCCAGGTTGAACGGAACCATATTGGATATGAGATAAACCGCAAATATAACGATGGAACTTCGGGTTTTGCAGTAAAGCCAGAAACCGTATAAGGTGCATGGGAGGGCTGCCAGGACGTAAAATATCCAGAGTGCCATTCCCTCGCCCGAACCTGCTGTCAGCGTAGTTGGCATAATCATGAGCAAATATACAAGCAGAACGATCCATTTCTTCTTTCCGCTTTTCAGAAGTTCTTCCAGAATGGCACCATAGAAAACGTAGGCTGAGATAAATGTGCTTACCAGCATCAGTGGGAGAATCTGGAAAAAGCCGAACTGGCTCATTTCTTTAGGTATAAAATGAATGCCTAAGTAGCTCATCAGGGCATAATAGGCGATGATAAAGCCCAGCATCGGCATAGAGCCGTAGAGCATGAGTTGCCATTTGCTCTCTGGCTTTACCTTGCCAAGCGTAAAACTCGAAAACTTGCCTTTATGAAAGGTAAACCAGATGATGAGTGTAGCTATCAGGGTGAAAGCTATAATGAAAGGAAACGTTTCTGTTGTAGTCATATCTCCCTTGCTGTTGCCTGGCATGTGATCACTACCTATATAGGCATAATACAGGCCAAAGCAGAAACCGCTTATCAGGATAGTGATGAAAAATTCAGCTATCAGGAGAAAGAAGTATAGTATCGCTTTTAACATATATGTTTGTCTTTAATAATCTGTTTTCTTTTCTATCATTCCGTATAGAGATGATTCGTTTTACTGATTTTCTGAGGCTTGAGATGCGTTTATTCTGCGATGAGTTTGAATCCCACACCTCTGATGGTTTTCAGTTCTACGCCCGGTTCGTCTTCCAGCGCTGTGCGGATTTTCTTGATGAATACATCCAAACTTCTGGAAGCAAAATAGTCTTTGTCTTCCACTCCCCAGAACCGGCTCAATACGGCTTCGCGGCGCACCACCTCGTTTTTGTTTACTGCCAGCAGTTCCAGAATCTTTGCCTCTCGTGCGGTGAGCATTTTCTGTTTACCATCCTGCGTATCTTTCAGAGTAGCATGGTCGGCATCTAGAATGTATTTACCCAGTTTTATCTGGTTGCTGGCGTTTTCGCTGCGAGCTCCGGCTTTCAGTTGGAGCAGGCTATGTATATGAGCATCAAGCTCTTCCGGAATAAACGGTTTCTTCACATAGTTGTTGGCCCCGGCGGCATAACCTGCCTTCAGGTCTTTCGGCGAGGTGAGTCCGGTGGTAAACAGAATTATGGTTTTTCCGTCAACCTCGCGTATTTTCTTTACCATTTCTATTCCGTCCATGATGGGCATGTCGATATCAGATACGATAACATCGGGCTGAAAGTCTTGCCACACCTTCAGTCCTTCCTTGCCGTTTACGGCGGTTTTCACCTCATATCCTCCGATGATATCCTCGAAGCAGCTTTTCTCCATATAGGCGAGGTTTTCGTCATCCTCAACCAGGAGCAACTTAGTATCAGCCATAATCGTATTTCTTTTTCAATGTTTCGATTGCAAAGATACATCTTTTATTTGAAACGACAATGCAAAGAAGGGATGATTAACTTAAAGATAACATAGTGAACTCTGGCAGTAAAGTATTCTTTCTTTCCGTTTTTTAGGACGAATCATCCTAAAAGTACACAAAATGAAAAGTTTTAGGCTAAAAAATCGCATCTTTGTATCAAGTGGAGCTACAGTTAGGGATGAGGCTACTCTGAAGCGAGAGCTAGCCTCGCTTCAGCAGATTAATGATCAATATCCCAAATATATCCTTACCCTAGATGAAGATCCTGATGCTCTTTATTAACTTGAAAATTCTATATTTCGTATAATTAAAATAGCACTGATAGTAACCATCGCTATAACAAATGGAAGAGCGAAAAGTAAGGCTGGAATGAAATCCCATGCTACGAAGTACCAATATGAATACATTGGAATCATGATAGACATGCCGCCCAAACAAAAACATGTATATGTCTTGACTGGCTCTTTTGCAGGATGAATTTGCAGACCACAATGAGGGCAGGTTGTATAGTAAGACGTGCCGTGCAGAAAGTATTTTCTTACGGTACTGAATGGCACTTGTTCTCCACACTCTGGACATTTTGCATGGCAAAGGTGTTGAAAGAGAGACTTTTTTTTATTCTTTTCCATTTAAAAAATCTTGAAATACAGACAATATACGAACAGAGAAAGTAGCAATAGCAATGCGGCTATTGCGATAATGCTAGCAACAGAAGTGCATGTAGTCGCAGAAATCTGCGCTACCAATCCGTCTATAACTAAAATAGCAACAATTAACCACCACTTGGGGCTTCTGCTACTTAATGGTTTAAAAAAATCACTCATAAGAATCTTTTTTATGTTGGTTATTAAATCTTGTGCAAAGATACAACTTTTTCTGAGATAATAGCGATTTTCTTCTCTTGTTAACTTAAAGATAACATTTTTTCTTTGCAACAGTTCTTTCTTTTAGTGAAAACAAATTGGTGATTAAACTAAAGAAATCTGTTGTTGCTTTTGTTGCAAAATAAAACAAAAAGGTCAAACTCGTGTCTTACCTCACAAGTTTGACCTTTCTGTTTTTTATGATTTTTCTCTTTATTATCCTTCCTTATCCGAGTCGATGAGGGCGAGCAGATGCTCTACTGCCACCTCCTGCGGAATATTCTTTTCTACGCAAACCTGCTTGCGGTAGAGACTTACTCGGTTAGGACCGGCACCTACGTAGCCGTAATCGGCATCCGCCATTTCGCCTGGACCATTCACGATACAGCCCATGATACCTATCTTCAGACCCTTGAGATGCTTGGTTGCCTCCTTGATCTTGGCGATGGTTTCACGAAGATCGTAGAGGGTTCTGCCGCATCCCGGACAACTGATATACTCGGTCTTGCTGGTGCGCAGACGGGCTGCCTGAAGTATTCCGAAAGCGGTTTCATCTATTGTCTGGGCAGGGATGTCTCCATTGTTCATCAGCCAGATACCATCGGTCAGACCATCAATCATCAAGGCTCCCATATCAGCAGCAGCCTCCAGCTGGAAGTCGCTCTTCTCCTCCTTGCCGTGCTGGTACATCTCGGCAAAGATCACAGGGTTCTTCAAGCCGGCATTCATCATCTCGTGAACCAATGCACGCTGGTCGCCCAGGCGGTTCTGATGATAGCTTACGCAGATAACCACCACCTCAGGATGAGCCTTCAGACAGGCGATATACTCCTCGGCTGGAGTACCAAACTGCAGGGTGAGGAACTTCACGTCTGCCTTGATGCTGGCGATGAGCGGCATTGCCATGGCAGGGAAGATAGGGTAGAGTTTGGCACCAGTCGTCTCTGGCTTGCTGTTCAGTGTCTCGTAAACGTTGTAATCTACGATGTAGTTCTGGCCAGCCACAAACTGCTTAGGCATCTTGCCGCCGATGTAGATATAGTCTGGAGTAGCATCCTTGTTCTCACAAGCGGTGCTCTCGCCGTTGATTCGGTTGCTGATAACCACCGGAACGTTGCTGCCGCCGATATTGCCTACAGCCACGGTTTCGCGGCGGGTAGGGCGCAGCCAGTCGAATGAAGGACAAGCTGTGGCAGGAATCATCAGATGCCCCTTCTTCTTGCCGATGTAATCTACCAGATGGCGTGCCACAGGAATCTCTGCAGCCGGTTCCTCGCTCAGGCTTACACGAACGGTATCGCCGATGCCATCAGCCAGCAGGGCACCGATACCTACGGCACTCTTGATTCTGCCATCTTCGCCTTCGCCGGCTTCGGTTACGCCGAGGTGGAGTGGGTAGTTCATGCCTTCCTTCTCCATTTCTTCTACCAGGAGGCGCATGGAGCGAACCATCACAACGGTATTGGATGACTTGATGCTGATAACCACATCGTGGAAATTCTCCTTCTTGCAGATGCGCAGGAACTCGAGACAGCTCTCTACGATGCCCTCTGGCGTATCGCCGTAGCGGTTACGGATGCGGTCGGAGAGTGAACCATGATTCACACCGATGCGGATGGCAGTATGATGCTCCTTGCAGATGTTGAGGAAAGGTACGAAGCGATCCTCAATCTTCTGAAGTTCGTGGGCATACTCCTCGTCGGTATATTCCTGCTTGATGAACTTGCGGGCAGGATCCACGTAGTTGCCCGGATTGACGCGCACTTTCTCACAATAGAGAGCAGCCACATCGGCAACGTTAGGATTGAAGTGAACATCGGCTACGAGCGGAGTCTGATAGCCGTCGGCACGGATGCCGGCATTGATGTTTTTCATGTTCTCTGCCTCGCGGGAACCCTGAGTGGTGAAGCGCACCAGTTCGCCACCAGCCTTGATAATCTCCTCAGCCTGTCGCACGCAAGCCTCGGTATCATTGGTGTTGGTGGTGGTCATCGACTGGATGCGGATAGGATTATCGCCACCCAGGTCGATGGCTCCGATATGTGCCACAGAAGAGGCACGGCGGGTATAATTGAATAAATCTACCATAATATATAAGATAAGATATGCCCCAAAAGAATGGGGCATATCACATATTAGATTAATTACACTTGAAGTCGTATTTCACCTCAGCCAGGTCCTTGTTGGCCTTCTCGATTTTGGCACCGAGACCCGCCTTCCAAGCCTCTACCTTCTGAGCCACTTCCTCATCGGCAAGGGCAATCATTTCGGCAGCGAGGATGGCAGCGTTCTGAGCCGCATTCACACCAACAGTAGCTACAGGAATGCCAGGAGGCATCTGGATGATGCTGAGCATGGCATCAAGACCATCGAGCATACCCTTGATAGGCACGCCGATTACTGGCAGAGGAGTAGATGCTGCGATAACACCAGGAAGGGCGGCAGCCATACCGGCAGCGGCGATGATAACCTTCACGCCACGCTCCTTGGCTCCCTTGGCGAATGACTCTACTGCATCTGGAGTGCGGTGAGCAGAGAGGGCATTAACCTCGAAAGGAATCTGGTTGTCGTTCAACCACTTACATGCTTTTTCCATAACAGGCAGATCGCTTGTACTGCCCATAATAATGCTTACTAATGGTTTCATTTCTTCTTATATT
>ERZ772882.3093-NODE-3093-length-13697-cov-4.678639_pt1 | contig 13697 bp, 7 predicted proteins | sample MGYA00580576_ERZ772882 | MGnify/ENA primary metagenome ERZ772882 (study PRJEB29015, sample SAMEA2737658) | human gut metagenome | biome: human gut; feature: human-associated habitat; material: faeces | place: China | collected 2012 ... | reverse complement strand
TGATCGGTCAGTACGCCCACGGCAACGAACCCAGCCACCACGTCGTCTACCTCTACACGATGATCGGTCAGCCGTGGAAGACCGCCGACAAGGTGCGCGAGATACTGACGACGCTCTACCACGACCGGCCCGACGGGCTTTCGGGCAACGAGGACGTGGGGCAGATGTCGGCATGGTACGTCCTCTCGTCGCTGGGTTTCTACCAGGTCGAACCCGCCGGGGGCCGCTATTTCTTCGGCTCGCCGCTCTTCGACAAGGCTGAAGTGCGTGTCCGCGACGGTGTGCTGACCGTCACGGCGCATAACAATTCCGCCGCGAACAAATACATCCAGGCGGTGAAGCTCAATGGCAAGCCGTATACGAAACCCTATATTGCCTTCGACGACATCGCCGCGGGCGGTGTGCTCGAATTCGAGATGGGTGCCGAACCCGCAGTGTGGTATGAACTCTAAACATCGGAAGGCCATGAAAAAAGGATATATCGCATTTGCCGCCCTCTGCGCCGCCGCACTCGCTTCGTGCACATGTCCTTCGGCCGGGGAGCAGCGCCTCCGTCCTTCGGAGTACGTTTCGACGCTGGTCGGTACGCAGTCGGATTTTTCGCTCTCGACGGGCAATACCTATCCGGCCATCGCCTTGCCGTGGGGCATGAATTTCTGGACGCCCCAGACCGGCAAGATGGGCGACGGCTGGGCATATACTTACGGGGCGCACCAGGTGCGGGGGTTCAAGCAGACCCACCAGCCTTCGCCGTGGATCAACGATTACGGCCAGTTCTCGCTCATGCCCGTGCGCGGGGAGGATAAATTCGACGAGGAGTCGCGCGCCAGCTGGTTTTCGCACCAGTCCGAAGTGGCCAAACCCTATTACTATAAGACTTACCTCGCCGACCATGACATCCGCGTGGAGATCACGCCGACCGACCGTGCCGCGATGATGCGCTTCACCTTCCCCGACTCGAAGGAGTCGGGTGTGGTGATCGACGCCTTCGACCGTGGTTCGCAGGTCGGGATGGTCGACGACCGTACGATCGTCGGTTACACCACGCGCAACAGCGGTGGCGTGCCGGAGAATTTCCGCAACTGGTTCGTCGTGCGCTTCGATACGCCGTTCAGCGCCATCGAGCTGACCGATGCCCCCGGCGGATACAAACCCGGCAGCAACCTGCTCTATCCCGAAGGGCAGAAGTCCGTCACGGGCGAACATGCCGTGGCCAAGGTGCATTTCGCGACCCGCCGCGGCCAGCAGATATGCGCCAGCGTGGCGTCGTCGTTCATTTCTCCCGAACAGGCGCTGCAGAACCTCCGGGAACTGGGTAGCGACGATTTCGAAACGGTGAAGTCCAAGGCGCAGGCGCGCTGGGACGATGTGCTGGGACGCATCGAGGTAGAGGGCGGTACGGACGACCAGTACCGTACGTTCTATTCGTGCCTCTACCGGTCGGTGCTCTTCCCGCGTAAGTTCTACGAGGTGACCGACCAGGGCGAGGTCGTGCATTACAGCCCCTACAACGGCGAGGTGCTCCCCGGCTACATGTATACCGACACCGGGTTCTGGGACACCTTCCGCAGCCTTTTCCCGCTGCTGAACCTCGTTTACCCCTCCGTGAACGCCGAAATCCAGCAGGGACTCGCTAACGCGGCACGCGAGAGCGGTTTCCTGCCCGAATGGGCGTCGCCCGGGCACCGCGGCTGCATGGTGGGCAACAATTCCGCTTCGGTGGTTGCCGATGCCGTGGTGAAGGGCACGAACGACAAAGACCTCGGGGTGCTCTACGATGCGATGGTGTATGCCACGGAGCACGTGCACCCGACCGTTGCGTCGACCGGACGCTGGGGGCACGAGTACTACAACGAGCTGGGATATATCCCTTACGACGTGAACATTCCCGAGAACGTGGCACGTACGCTCGAATACGCCTACGACGACTGGTGTATTCTGCAGGTGGCGAAGAAACTGAACCGTCCCCAGGCTGAACTGGACAAGTGGGCGGCGCGTGCCCGGAACTACCGCAATGTCTTCGACCCCGAAACCCGTCTGATGCGCGGTCGCCTCAGGGACGGCAAGTTCCAGGCGCCGTTCAGTCCCTACAAGTGGGGCGACGCCTTCACCGAGGGTAACTCGTGGCATTATACGTGGTCGGTATTCCACGACGTCGAGGGGCTCGTCGACCTGATGGGCGGCCGGGAGCAGTTCGTCCAGATGCTCGACTCGGTATTCGTCGTGCCGCCGATCTACGACGACAGCTACTACGGATTCCGCATCCACGAGATCACCGAGATGCAGGTGGCCGACATGGGCAACTACGCCCACGGCAACCAGCCTGCGCAGCACATGATCTACCTCTATAATTATGCGGGTGCCCCGTGGAAAGCCCAGTACTGGGCGCGCGAGGTGATGGATCGCCTCTATTCGGCCTGTCCCGACGGCTATTGCGGCGACGAGGACAACGGCCAGACTTCGGCCTGGTATGTCTTTTCCGCCCTGGGGTTCTATTCCGTCTGCCCGGCTTCGGACGAATACGTCGTCGGTTCGCCGCTGTTCCGCAAGGCCGTCGTGAACCTCGAAAACGGGAATAAGATTGTGCTCGAAGCGCCGGACAACAGCCCCGAGAACCGTTATATCGGAGCCGTGCAGTTCGACGGGAAATCCTATACGTATAATTTCCTGCGCCATTCCGACCTCGTGAAGGGTGCCGGCGTCCGCTTCTCGATGCGTCCCGACCCCGATTACACGCGGGGTACGGAGCCCGGGGATGCCCCTTACTCGTTCAGCCGCGAATAACACGGACGGGTTGAACCGATGTCAATCCGCCGCGGCCGGTTCCGGCTGCGGCGGATTTTTTGTTTTTGCCGGAATCCCGAAATGTCGATAATTTGTCAATAGAATATGCCCGGGGATTTTGTAAATCGGCTGAAAAGCGCTACTTTTGTAACGTTGTTTTGACAATTGTTAGGTTAATCCGAACACCTCCCCATGACATCTACCGACAGAATCGACCAACGCGAACGTAAGAAACAGCAGGGCCAGGCCGCTGCGTTCTATTCGTCGTCGTGCCGACAGCAGGATCGGAGTACGCAGATGCAAGGGCAGCAGGTGTCCGGGAGCGGAATACGCAGATAGATACCAGACCGCCATGACATACGTGTCGTGGCGGTCTGTCTTTTTTTCAAACTTAAAACCAAAGGTATGAAGGTCGGTGTTATTATGGGCTCGGTGAGCGATTATGAGGTGATGGCCGATGCCGTCGCCATGCTCGGACAATTCGGGGTCGATTTCGAAAAGCGCGTGGTGAGCGCCCACCGTACCCCTGACCTGCTGTGCGAATATGCCAAGACGGCCAAAAACCGCGGTATCGGGGTGATTATTGCCGGCGCGGGCGGTGCCGCGCATCTGCCGGGCATGGTGGCCTCGATGACCACGCTCCCCGTGGTGGGCGTCCCCGTGAAGTCGCGGGCCCTGAACGGGCTGGATTCGCTGCTTTCGATCGTGCAGATGCCTGCGGGCGTTCCGGTGGCGACGACGGCCATCAACGGGGCGAAGAACGCGGCGCTGATAGCCGTGTCGATCCTCGCTCTGCAGGATGCGGAGCTGGCTGCCCGGCTCGAAGCGTTCCGTGCGAAACAGACCGCCGACGTACTGGCGGCAGAACTTTAATCCGGCAGGGGAGGCGGCTATGGCAGAGAAAACGAAAACGATCGGTATCATGGGCGGCGGTCAGCTGGGGCTGATGATCGTCGAGCAGGCGCACCTGCTCGGGGCGCGCACGCTGTGCCTCGACCCTGCGCCCGACGCCCCCGCGTTCGCGCTGAGCGACGGGCACATCGTGGCGGCGTATGACGATGCCGCGGCGCTCGAAGAGCTTTGCCGCCGCAGCGATGTGGTGACCTACGAATTCGAAAACGTCCCGGGCAGCGTGCTGATCCCGCTGGAAAAGAAATACAACATCCCGCAGGGTTTCCGCCCGCTTTACGATTCGCAGGATCGCCTGCGCGAGAAGGACAATGCCCGCGCCAACGGGCTGCGGACGCCCCTGTACGCCGCCGTGGACGACGAGGCGTCGCTGCGTGCCGCCTTGGCCGAGATAGGATTCCCGGCGGTGCTCAAGACCCGTACGCTGGGATACGACGGCCACGGGCAATTGGTGTTGAAGGGCGAGGCCGACGTGCCGCGTGCGCTGCCGATGCTCTCCGTACCCTGCATTCTGGAGGCGTTCGTGCCGTTCGATTTCGAAGCCAGCATCGTGATGGTCTCGGACGGGGAGCGCGTCATCCATTTCCCCATCGGGCGGAACGTCCACCGCGACGGCATCCTCGACCTGTGCTTCGTCCCCGCCGAGGGGATCGACGACGGCCTGCGCAGCCGCATGGCTGCGGCCGGCGAGCGGTTCATGAAATCCTGCCGCTACCGCGGGATCCTCGCCATCGAGTTCTTCATCCGCGACGGAGAGTTCTATTTCAACGAAATGGCGCCGCGGCCCCACAATTCGGGGCACTATACCATCGAGGGGTGCACGACCAACCAGTTCCGCGAGCTGGTGCGCTTCCTGCTGGGCGAACCGTTGCAGGAGCCGCAGCTCGTGGCGCCGACCGTGATGAAGAATATCCTGGGGCAGGATCTCGAAGCGGCCGAGAGAATCGCCGCCGAAAACCGCCCGGGTGTCCATGTCCACCTTTACGGCAAGACCGAGAGCCGTCCGAAGCGCAAGATGGGGCATATCACCTTCGTCGGGATGGACGCCGGGGAATACGGTGCCGCGTGGGCCGACAGATTCGTAAAATAAGTGCAAACGAAATAACATGGAAAACTACCGGATTTTTGTTGAGAAACATCCCCGTTTCCGGGTCGAGGCCGACAGCCTGCGCCGGGAGCTGAACACCAATCTGAACCTGGACATCCGCAGTCTGCGGTTGCTCAACGTCTACGACCTGTTCGGGTTCAGCCGAGAGCTGCTCGAAAAGAGCCGTTACAGCGTCTTCGGCGAAGTGGTAACCGACAGCGTGACCGATTCGTGCGACCTGGCGGGACGGAAATACATCGCCGTGGAGTACCTCCCCGGCCAGTTCGACCAACGTGCCGCGTCGGCCGTCGACTGCGTGCGGCTGATCGACCCGTCGGCCCAGGTGCGCATCCGCTCGTCGAAGCTGTTGCTGTTCGACGATGCCGTTTCCGACGAAGATCTGGCGCGCATCCGCCATTACTATATCAACGCGGTCGAGTCGCGCGAGAAGAATCTGGACGTGCTGACCGACATGGAACAGGCCGAGGTGAAGCCCGTCGCCGTGCTGGAAGGCTTCACCAAGATGACCGACGCCGAACTGGAACCCTGCTGCAAGCGGTACGGGCTGGCGATGAATGCCGACGACCTGCGCGAGGTGGTGAAATATTTCCGTGCCGAGGGGCGCGATCCCTATGAGACCGAGCTGCGCATCCTCGACACCTATTGGAGCGACCACTGCCGCCATACGACCTTCACCACCGAGCTGGAGGGCATCACGGTCGAGGAGTCGTTCGCAAAGGACGAGATCGAGGATTCGCTGGCCCTCTACCTGCGCATCCGCCGCGAACTGGGCCGCGAGCACAAGAGCATCTGCCTGATGGACATGGCGACCATCGGCGCCCGTTACCTGCGCAAGAAAGGGCTGCTGGACGACCTAGAAGTGAGCGACGAGAACAATGCCTGCTCGGTATACGTCGATGTCGATGTCGACGGGGCGACCGAGAAGTGGCTCCTGCAATTCAAGAACGAAACCCATAACCACCCGACCGAGATCGAGCCGTTCGGCGGTGCTTCGACCTGTCTGGGCGGCGCTATCCGCGACCCGTTGTCGGGGCGCAGCTACGTCTACCAGGCCATGCGCGTAACGGGTGCCGGCAATATCTACCAGAAGGTGTCCGATACGCTCGAAGGCAAGCTCCCGCAGAGCGTCATTTCGAAGAAGGCCGCCGCGGGCTACTCCAGTTACGGCAATCAGATCGGGCTGGCAACGACCCATGTGCGCGAGATTTACCACGACGACTATGTGGCCAAGCGCCTCGAAGTCGGTGCCGTGGTCGGTGCCGTGAAGGCTGAAAACGTCCGCCGCGAAAAACCCGTCCCGGGCGACAAGATCGTCATGCTGGGCGGCCGCACGGGGCGTGACGGTATCGGCGGCGCCACGGGTTCGTCGAAAGAGCACAATACCAAGTCGCTCGAAACCTGCGGCAGCGAGGTGCAGAAGGGCAATGCCCCCGAGGAGCGCAAGCTCGAACGCCTGTTCCGCCGCCCGGAGGTGACGCGGCTCATCAAGAAATCGAATGACTTCGGTGCCGGCGGCGTCAGCGTCGCCATCGGCGAGCTGGCCGACGGGCTGGACATCTACCTCGACCGTGTGAAGACCAAGTACAGCGGCCTGAATTCCACGGAACTGGCGATCAGCGAGTCGCAGGAGCGTATGGCCGTGGTCGTCGAGGCGAAGGACGTCGCCGAATTCATGGGCTACTGCCGCGAGGAGAATATCGAGGCGGTCGAGGTGGCCGACGTGACGGATACGGCCCGTATGCGGATGTTCAACAAAGGGCGCAAAGTCGTAGACCTCGCCCGTGAATTCATCGACAGCGCCGGGGCGAAGCACTATGCCGAAGCCATGATCGGCGAGGTGGAGAACCGCGATCCCTTTGCCCGCGAGGTCGTGGGCGCGACGTTTGCCGAACGCTTCGAGGAGAACCTGCGAGACAACAATGTCGTCTCGCAGCGCGGTCTGATCGAGATGTTCGATTCGACGATCGGCCGTTCCACCGTGCTGATGCCGTTCGGCGGCCGCACGCAGGGCAGCGAAACGCAGGTGTCGGTGCAGAAACTCCCGACCGACGGTTACACCGACACGGCCAGCATCATGGCCTTCGGCTACAATCCCTACCTGGCCTCGTGGAGCCCTTACCACGGTGCTGCGTATGCCGTCGTCGAAGCTGCTGCCAAGGTCGTGGCTGCGGGCGCGCGTTATGACAGGATGCGTTACTCATACCAGGAATATTTCGAACGCATGACCCGCGATCCCCGCTCGTGGGGCAAGCCGCTGGGTGCCCTGCTCGGTGCGCTGAAGATGCAGGTCGAACTGGGCCTGCCCTCGATCGGCGGCAAGGACTCGATGTCGGGCACGTTCCAGCATATCAACGTTCCGCCCATGCTGATGGCCTTCGGCATCACGACGGTGAATGCCGGGACGGTCATTTCGACCGATTTCAAGAAGGCCGGCAACCGTATCTACCTGGTGCGCCATACGCCCAGGGAGAACCATATGCCCGATACGGCGCAGCTGAAGGACAACTTCGGCTTCGTCAGCGAAAATATCGAACGCGGCAATATCCTCGCCGCATGGTCGGTGGGCTTCGGAGGTGTCGCCGAAGGTCTTGCCAAGATGGCTTTCGGCAACCGCATCGGCGCCGAGGTGGAGATGGACGAGGCGGAACTCTTCGGATACGCCTATGGTTCGATCCTTGTCGAGAGCGCTGTCGAACTGACCCATCCTGCGGCCGGGCTGCTGGGTATGACCGCAGCCGATGGGGCGTTGACCGTCAACGGCGTGAAAATGCCGCTCGACGCCCTCTACAAGGCCAATACCGAGAAATTCGCGGCCGTTTACCCCGACAAGGGGGAGAACCATGCCGGGGTGATGACTTCGGAGCCCGCACCCCGGACTTTCGCCTATCGGGGCGAAGCCGTCGAACATCCGCTGGTCTATATCCCCGTGTTCCCGGGCACCAACTGCGACTACGACACGGCCAAGGCATTCCGCAAGGCCGGGGCCGAGGTCGAAATGAGCGTGTTGTGTAACCTCGGGGGCGACGACATCCTGCGTTCGATCCGCGAAATGAAGGAACATATCCGCCGCGCCCATATCTTCGTGCTGAGCGGCGGCTTCTCGTCGGGCGACGAACCCGACGGCAGCGCTAAGTTTATCGTCAACGTACTCAACAATAAGGATATACGCGATGAAATCCATGCGTTGCTCGACCGCGGCGGGCTGATCCTCGGCATCTGCAACGGTTTTCAGGCGCTCGTCAAATCCGGCCTGCTGCCTTACGGCCGCCTGGGCATGGTGACCAAGGATTCGCCGACGCTGTTCCGCAACGACATCAACCGCCATATTTCGCAGATCGTCTCGACGCGCGTCTCGACGCTCAACTCCCCGTGGCTCGCGGGCTTTGGCCTGGGCGACATCCACTCGATCGCCGTCAGCCACGGCGAAGGCAAGTTCGTCGTGAGCGAAGAACTGGCCGGGGAGCTGTTCGCCAACGGGCAGGTGGCCTTCCAGTATGTCGATCCCGAAGGGCGTGCGACGGCCGAGGCGCCGTACAACCCCAACGGTTCGTCGTATGCCATCGAGGGCCTGGTGTCGCGTGACGGCCAGATCCTCGGCAAGATGGGGCATACGGAGCGTTACGAGAAAAACCTTTTCAAAAATATTGCAGGCGAGAAGGAGCAGTCGCTGTTCCGCAATGCCGTCGACTATTTCCGCAAAAATTAGTACAACATAAAACTTAAACTCACAAACACCATGAAACAGCTCGAAATGCTCTACGAAGGCAAGGCAAAACAGGTTTTCCGCACCGACGATCCCGACAAGATCATCATCCACTACAAGGATGCGGCAACGGCTTTCAACAACATCAAGAAAGCCACGATCGAAAACAAGGGCGTGCTGAACAACGCCATCTCGACCCTGATTTTCAAGGAGCTTCAGAAGTCGGGTGTCAAGACCCACTATATCGAGACGATCAACGACCGCGATCAGGTGTGCCGCCGGGTGACGATCATCCCGCTGGAGGTGATTGTGCGCAATGTTATCGCCGGTTCGATGGCCCAGCGCCTCGGCATCGAGGAGGGGACGCAGCCGTCGAACGTCATCTACGACATCTGCTACAAGAAGGACGAGCTGGGCGACCCGCTGATCAACGACCACCACGCCGTGGCATTGGGTGCCGTGACCTACGAGGAACTCGAACTGATCTACGCCATGACCTCGCGTATCAACGAGATCCTGCGCAACCTTTTCGCCAAGATGAACATCAAACTCGTGGACTTCAAGATCGAGTTCGGCCGTACGTCGGACGGGGAGATCGTGCTCGCCGACGAGGTGTCGCCCGACACCTGCCGCCTGTGGGACATGACGACCAACGAGAAACTCGACAAAGACCGTTTCCGTCGTGACCTGGGCAAGGTGCGCGAGGCTTACGAGGAGATTTTGGCACGTTTGCAGAAAATCGTCGGGTAATGGTGATGGGGCAGATTAGCGACCGCGAGTTGCATGAGGAGTGCGGGGTGTTCGGCGTCTTCGGAGTCAAGGACGCAGCGTCGCTGACCTACTATGGCCTGCATGCCTTGCAGCACCGCGGACAGGAGGGTGCCGGTATCGTGACCGTCGACCGGGACGCGACGTTCCGCCGCATCAAGGGCGGCGGCCTGGTGACCGAGGTGTTCGGCGAGGGAAACCTCTCGACGCTCAAGGGCGACATGGCCATCGGGCATGTGCGCTATACCACCGCCGGCGGTGGTGGCATCGAGAACGTGCAACCGTTCCTTTTCCGCCACAACACGGGCGATTTCGCGCTGGCGCACAACGGCAATATCGTCAATTCGGCGCTGCTGCGTATTTACCTCGAGAACAAGGGGAGCCTGTTCCAGTCGACCTCGGACAGCGAAATCCTGGCGCACCTGATCAAGAAGGAGACCAAGTATCACGACCGTCCGCGCATCTATTCGATCATCGACGCGCTGAACATGATCGAGGGGGCTTTTGCATTCCTGATCATGACCGCCAATCGCATCTATGCCTGCCGTGACAAATACGGCCTGCGGCCGCTGTCGATCGGCCGGCTGGGCGACGGCTATGTCGTGTCGAGCGAAACCTGTGCCTTCGACGTGCTGGGTGCGGAGTTCGTCCGCGACGTCGAGCCGGGCGAGATCGTCACGATCGACAGCGAGGGCATCCGGAGCCGCGATTTCTCGCAGTATAAGCGTTGCGAGATGTGCTCGATGGAGTATATCTACTTTGCACGTCCCGACAGTGACATCGAAGGGTGCAACGTCCATGCCTACCGCAAGGAGTCGGGGCGCCTGCTCTTCGGCGAGGCGCCTGCCGAGGCGGACATCGTGGTCGGGGTTCCCGACTCGAGCCTCAGCGCCGCGATGGGCTATGCCGAGGCGAGCGGCCTGCCGTATGAAATGGGGCTTATCAAGAACAAGTACATCGGCCGTACGTTCATCCAGCCTTCGCAGGAGCTGCGCGAGAAAGGGGTGCGCATGAAGCTCTCGGCCGTGCGGACGATCGTCAAGGGCAAGCGCGTGGTGCTGGTCGACGATTCGATCGTGCGCGGTACGACCTCGCGCCGCATCGTCACGATGCTCAAGGAGGCGGGGGCCACCGAGGTGCACGTGCGCATTGCCAGTCCCCCGATGACGCACCCCTGCTTCTACGGGGTGGATACCTCGACCCGCGACGAGCTGATCTCGGCGCGCAAGGAGGTGGACGGTGTCCGCGAGGAGATATGCGCCGATTCGCTGGCGTTCCTGTCGCCCGGGGCGCTGCTCAGGGCGGGGAACCGCAAGGATTTGTGCATGGCCTGCTTCACGGGGCACTATCCCACGGCGTTGTACCAGTCGGTCGATGAGGTGAACAAAGACGTAAAATGTTAAGGACTACTTTAAAAGGAAGATTATAATGGCACAGAGTTATGAGAAGGCCGGTGTGAACCTCGAGGCTGGATACGAAGTGGTGCGGCGCATCAAGAAACACGTGGCATCGACCTCGCGCCTGGGCGTGATGGGCAATATCGGTGCATTCGGAGGCATGTTCGACCTCTCGGCGCTGAACGTGAAGGAGCCGGTGCTGGTGAGCGGTACCGACGGCGTGGGCACGAAGCTCAAGCTGGCGTTCGAGATGGACAAGCACGACACGATCGGCGTCGATGCCGTGGCCATGTGCGTCAACGACGTGCTGGCGCAGGGTGCCGAGCCCTTGGTGTTCCTCGACTATGTCGCCGTAGGCCATAACGAACCCCAGAAGATCGAAGCCATCGTGAGTGGCGTTGCCGACGGCTGCCGCCAGGCGGGTTGTGCGCTGGTCGGCGGCGAGACGGCCGAAATGCCGGGCATGTACTCCGAGGGCGAGTACGACATCGCCGGTTTCACGGTCGGCGTGGTCGAGAAATCGAAGCTCATCGACGGATCGAAGGTCAGGGCCGGCGATGTGCTGGTGGGCATCGCCTCGAGCGGCGTGCACTCCAACGGCTTCAGCCTCGTGCGTAAGATTCTTGCGGATAACTGCCTGGATCTGCACAAGGTCTATCCCGAGTTGTCGAACAAACTGCTGGGCGAAGTGCTGCTCACCCCGACGAAGATCTACGTGAAGCAGGTGCTCGAAGTGATCCGCAGCTGCGACGTACACGGCATCAGCCATATCACGGGCGGAGGGTTCGACGAAAATATCCCCCGCATTCTGCACGAAGGGCAGGGGCTCGAGATCGAGGAGGGCACTTGGGAGATTCTGCCCGTGTTCCGCTTCCTCGAGAAATACGGCAAGGTGGCCCACCGCGAGATGTTCAACATCTTCAACATGGGTATCGGCATGGTCATCGCCCTCGATGCGTCGCAGGCAGAGAAAGCCATCGCCATCCTTGCGGAGCAGGGCGAGAAGGCGGCCGTCATCGGACGTGTCACGGACACCGAGGGTGTCGTAATCCGCTAAGGCCGTGCGACGCCTTGCGGTCTTTGCCAGCGGCAGCGGCACGAACTTCGAGGCTATCGCCACGGCCTGCGAGCGGGGAGAGATCCCGGCCCGGGTGGTGCTGATGGTCTGCGACAAACCCGGCGCCGGGGTTGTGCAGCGGGCTGCGGGGCACGGGGTCGAGGCATTCGTATTCGCCCCGAAAGAGTATGCCTCGAAGGCCGACTACGAGCGCGAGATCGTGCGGCGGCTCGACCAAGCCGGCGTGGAGCTGGTCTGCTTGGCGGGGTACATGCGCATCGTCGGCGACGTGCTGCTGGGGGCTTACGGCGGACGGATCGTCAACATCCACCCTTCGCTGCTGCCGGCATTCCGCGGGGCGCATGCCATCGAACAGGCGCTGGAATACGGCGTCAAGGTCTTCGGCGTGACGATCCACTATGTCGATGCGACGCTCGACGGCGGGAAGATCATCTCCCAGCGGGCGTTCGGATACGACGGAGACGACATCGCCGAGCTGGAAGCCCGGATTCATGCGGTGGAATATCCGCTTTATATAGAAACGATTAATAAATTATTAAAGGAATAATAACGATATGCGTGCATTAATCAGTGTCAGCGACAAAACGGGTGTTGTTGATTTCGCCAAGGGCCTGCGTGCCCTGGGCTGGGAGGTGATCGCCACGGGCGGCACGATGAAACTGCTCTCCGACAGCGGGGTCGAGGTTATCAACATCAGCGACGTGACGGGCTTTCCCGAGATCTGCGACGGCCGCGTCAAGACCCTGCACCCCAACGTGCACGGCGGCCTGCTGGCGCGACGCGACGATCCCGAACACCTGAAAGCCCTGAAAGATAACAATATCGAATTTATCGACATGGTCTGTGTGAACCTCTACCCGTTCCGCCAGACCATTGCCAAACCCGATGTGAAGATGGAGGACGCCATCGAGAACATCGACATCGGCGGCCCTTCGATGCTGCGTTCTGCGGCCAAGAACTGGGCCGACGTCACGGTGGTCTGCGACCCTGCGGACTATGAGCAGGTGCTCGGTGAAATCCGTGCCGGCGGCAATACGGAAAAGGCTACGCGCCTGAAACTTTCGGCCAAAGCATACACCCATACGGCTGAGTACGATGCGATGATCGCGGCCTATATGCGTGCACAGGCCGGGCTTAACGAGAAGCTGTTCCTTGAATTCGACCTCGTGCAGTCGCTGCGCTACGGGGAGAACCCCCACCAGTCGGCCAAGTTCTACCGTGAGGAGAAAGAGGTGCCTTATTCGCTGGCTTTTGCCCGTCAGCTCAACGGCAAGGAGTTGTCGTACAACAATATCCAGGATGCCAATGCCGCGCTGTGTATCGTCCGCGAGTTCGATGAGCCGTTCTGCGTGGGGCTCAAACATATGAATCCCTGCGGTGCTGCCGTCGGCAAGGATGTCGTGGATGCCTGGACGAAGGCTTATGAGGCCGACAAGGTGTCGATCTTCGGGGGGATCGTCGCCACGAACCGCACCGTAACGCGCGAGGCGGCCGAGTTGATGAAACCGATCTTCCTCGAGATCATCATGGCGCCGAAATTCGACGAAGGGGCGCTCGAAGTGCTCTGCACGAAGAAAAACCTGCGGCTGCTGGAGGTCGATATGCAGCAGGGCGACGCCGATTCCAAGCAATATGTCAGCGTCAACGGCGGCCTGCTGGTGCAGGATCTCGACGTGGCGACGAAAACCGTCACGGCCGATATGTGCGTGACGAAGGCAAAACCCGCCGCGGCACAGATGGCCGACCTGAATTTCGGCTGGCATATCGTCAAGCACGTCAAGTCGAACGCCATCGTCGCCGTCAGGGACGGCCGTACGTTGGGCGTGGGCGCCGGGCAGATGAACCGCATCGGCTCGGCCGAGATCGCCCTCCGGCAGGCGCATGCCGCCGGCGTCACCGAAGGGCTGGTGCTGGCTTCGGACGGCTTCTTCCCCTTCGACGATTGCGTGA
>ERZ772882.3086-NODE-3086-length-13735-cov-2.884357_pt1 | contig 13735 bp, 7 predicted proteins | sample MGYA00580576_ERZ772882 | MGnify/ENA primary metagenome ERZ772882 (study PRJEB29015, sample SAMEA2737658) | human gut metagenome | biome: human gut; feature: human-associated habitat; material: faeces | place: China | collected 2012 ... | reverse complement strand
GAAACCGATTCGATCGGCTTTGCTTGCGGACGCAACCGTTCGCAATATTACCAGACTATCTGGGCAGCCGACAACGGTGACCTCTATGTATTCTCTCCGGGCTACGGACGTACTGCCACCTCTTCTGCCGACCTGAAGAAAGTCACAGGCCAACTGCCTTCGGGCGTTGTCCGCATCAAGGCCGGCCAGACCACTTTCGACCCGGATTATTATTATAACCTTGAGGAGCAAGGCACCGGACATCCGATGTTCCGTTGCTGGCATATCACGGCCGACTATTTCTTACTTCAGATGTACAGCGAAGGAACGATGAGCGGCAAGAATGCACCGACCAAAGAATTGGCCGTATTCAAGGGCGAAAGCGGCACGCTGACCCAAGTAACCGAGGGATTGCCGGCCCAAGGCAAGATTTCTTCTTTCGGTATTCCGTTCAGCGACAATGGCGTGGCTTACATCCGTCAGATCAAGCCCGCGAATACGGCTTTCACCGTAGAAATATTGCGGATCGTTTACAATCAAATCCGTGTCCATTGTCAGTTCCACCACACTACCGGCCGTTTCTGCAAGTACCGCGCTTTGGTGCGGTGTTCCGGACGTGTACCCGTACCCGTAATAATACCGTTCGGAGGCTGTAATCCGAACTTTCCGGTTATCGTTTCCGAACTTATACCCGAAATAAGCCGCGAAGCTGTCACGACGATAAGTACCGGCCACGTACTGACTATCCAGAAGGGCGAAACGGTTCTGAATGGTATAAGTACGGTGCGCGTAACGGCTGCCCTGCAAGGCATACAGATAATTATAATAACTGGTTCCGCTGCTGGTTGTCACACCTTCGGTAAGCGGAAGGATATATTTATACTCCGAATCCTTGTTATAAATCCGCTCGCACCAGTTACCCATTTGCTCCTCGTTAAATACTTGCAGGACATATTCAAGGCTCATATTACTACGCAAGGTTTCCGCCACTTCACGTAATTTGTCCGGACAAGATCGTACCAGTTCCCATAAAACGGAATCATGGCCGGCAAAAGCATAACTACCGATACTATCGTCAAAACTTGCGTGGGTAATGGTATATTCGTATTTCAGTACCGAATCATTACGCACACCGAACAACGTGTCCATATCGTAAGGAAGGAAATACCAGATCAGGCCGTCCCAGGTCGCCAGCATCATATTTTTTGCCCGGTTATCCACGGCCATAAAGTAATCGGTAATCAGATACCATGCAAACGGGCTGTCATTACCGAAATACTGGTTATATTCCGCCAGGAACTTGGCGGGATTACCTTTACATGAATCTACCCAGTTCCAAAGTCTTATAACTGCCGCCTTGTCGTCCTCGTGTGCATCCGCCCAGGTAGTATCTGCTTTGAAACGAAATTCCAGCGCATCATCAAAAGAAGACATGTCGGTAGTCCCGAACAAACAAAGGGCCTCGGAGTTATTCAGGAACTCCAGACAAATACATTTGTTACGCTGCCCGTTCAGGGACGCTTCGTCGTTGAATCCTTCAATTCCTTCAAAACCGTAAATGATCGCACTTTCCGACTTCTCATTATTGAAATTGTATTTTCCCAGATAAGTATTCGTACCGGTGCCGTCGTTATCATAAAACAGGTCCATAGGGAAACCGTCTACACCTATACGTACGTCATATTCCCCCTTATATGCAGCCTGCGGCGGCGTCAACCACCCGCACTTCTTCCAAATGTCATTCACAATACGCACCGCACCGGTATTATGTGTACCGGAAGAATCGGAAAAGTCCGCTTTCAAACAGAATATACTGATCGGCCGTGCTCCCGGTTTGAAACTGTATTCAAGAGACGGCACATCCACGCCGTTAACTTCCAGCGTGGTACCGTATTTCTCCAAGCGCAAGAAATAAAGACGGTAATTCTTACGCGGATAAGTGGTGGATGATGTACCTTGTATTCTTAGACCGACATTCCTTGCTACAAAGTCATATTCCTTACCGTACGGGCTATAAAAATAGATATCGACCGGGACCTCGAATTTCTTGTTATTGGTGGCGTTGACAAGGTTCACATCGCCGACAATTCGCATAACCGCCTTTCCTTGGGCGCGTAGCTTGTCTATGTCTATATCCGTACCGTTGTCCCCCGTAACATCGTTCTTTTCAAATAACAGGACCATTTCGTCCGACGTAGTCCGGTCTACCATGTAATTGTTCAGTTCTTCATCATCCGTAAGCGCACGGTTATAAATACGGAAATTCCTGATCTCCACATCCGCCGTATCACTGAATAAACGGATGTTCACCGGTTCCGCCTGCAGTAGTCCTTCGGTAGCCCCATACTGTACAGCCCCGCAACGGATTCCGTTTACATAAAGTTCCAGCAACCGTTTGCCAGCCTTGGACCCGACAATAAAGGCTATTTTCAGGTTCATATCACTTGCAAACTTTGTACTTACTTCCGTACCGCCAGAAACACGCATAAGGGCCTGCTCCGTTGTCATTTGGAAACCGATATCGCCGGCCATACAGTCCAGTATTACCCCCTGCCGGTCCGTTACCGACGAACAAAGAATTTCCATTTCATAGGTAGCCCCGGTAGTGGTTGCATCTGTGGAGAACGGCTGGTACCCGATTTCAATCTTCGCGCCTCCTGTAAGTTTCAGGGCGTCACCCGTCCAGCCGTTGCTGTTCCAGTCGAAACCCGCAAACGTTGTATGTATGTCGCCATAATCCCAGGCTCCCGGATCGGATTCACTGTTACTCCGCCCGGCTGCCGAAAGTTTCAGTACAAGCCCGGCAGTAGTTTCTTGCAAGTCGATGCCGCTTTCCGTCACGTCGATATAAAACGGGTATTCCGTGGCTCCCGTCTTAAATTTCATATTGATTTCACCCTGTTCCGTAAAACGGTTGGTATATGTCTGCGTAGTACGGGCCACACTGACAGACTGCGTTTTCACCCCGTCCCGGTAAACGTCCACTTTGGCCGGCGTCGCGGCGGGATCATAAGCCACAAAGTTAAATTTCACCTGTTCGTACTGCCCCGCTTCCAGGCGCGGAACAAGATGATCCTCCGTAAAAATACGGCCGTCCGGAAAACTTATCATCGTGCCGATGAACGGTGCCGATCCTCCGGATTTCAGGATATCAATGTAGATACTTTCAGACTTTAACACGAGATCGGCGGAAGCCTCCATTTCGGCAACCATTTGAACGGTATTCCGGCCGGTCACAAGCGAAGAGGGGGACAAACTGAAACTGCCGTTTGTCGTTCCTGATCTTGTAATAGTGTGCGCGTTCTGTTGCTGACCGTTCAGATAAAGTGTGACGACCTTTGTTCCGGCACCGTTGACAGCATAAGGAATATTAATCGTGTCGGCCAGAGTATAACCGCCTGTGGCTATAGCCCCGGCCAGATTGTAAGAGCTGGTAAGGGAAAGACTAACAACCTTTACGGATGTAAACGCCTGCCGGGTTTGTTTCTTGCCGGTAGTCGGATCGGTTGTGGTTGCCACTACGTAAATATCGGTATTCCCAACAAGCAAGTAACTTGAAAGGTCCAGTTCGTAACTGCCTTTAGAAACATCGCTGACCGTCTGGGAATACATGGTAGTCGTTCCACGCCTGATCGTAACGGTGATATCTGCCTTTTGCCCGGTAGATTCCCCCTTTTCGTCCCCCGTGGTGTATTGGTGATCGTACGTATAAGTAAGACGGGCGTTTCCGCCTTCTTTTATGATCGCATTATCTACAGCCGCATTTAAGGCAATTTTAGTAGCCACCGTTTCGCCGGAACCTCCACCGGAACCGGCCGGGATATCCACGGCGGTAATTTCCGCGCCGCTTTTGTTCTGGAAAGACAGACGGACGGATGTTTCATCCTCGCTTACTTCCGCATTTACATTAAACAGCGTGGAAGCGTCCACCTCGTTAAAACGGGCGGTTACAACCTTGTTTTCTACCCAGGGGGGCGGTGAGGCGGCCGGAGAAGTGTCCGCCGCCCCGGTAGTCCTGGCACCCCTGGCTCTTGACGAAGCCGGCATAGTCCCCATGGCCGGGCGTCCGGCGTCTGCTTCTCGCCGTTTACCGTTACACTCTTTACCGTTCCTTTGCCGCCGAACTCTTCCCAGCTCGCCTCCTGATCCCAGACAGCCGGATCGGTTCCGGTAAATTGCCACGTCTCCCATTTACCGAGCGATGTTTCAAAGGTGATAACACGCCCCCGGCCGCGTTGTTTTTCCGGTACCGCGGCAATGGCGGAAGCAAGAGTATAGAAACCTTCTGCAAGTGGTATGTTACCGGTTACGTTATAAGTATTCCCGCCGGCCGAACCGCCGCTGCCGAAATCCTCCCACTTTTCGACATTTTCAAAATCCGTGTCCGGATTACCTCTAAATTGTTTCGTCACCCAGCCGTCGGCAGTAAGAAAAGAAAGGATTACACCGTTTTTCCGTACATTGTTAATCTTTCCCGCCGTTTTCAATGTTGCAAATACCCCCGACAGATCACTATAAACGGTACCGGCGTTCAAAAGGTTGTTTACATTGGTAAAGGTGGAAGACAGACGCCCGTCCGTTTCCTGTAACCCCTGTTTCATTTTGTCACGGTCTATCTGCAATGTGCTTATGTCATCGGAACAACTGGTTATATCCTGGGACAAACTTTTCAGTTTTCCCCAAAGGGAACCGTCTTCACTCTCCGAACCGTCTTCACTGCCGATACGGGCGTTAATATCAGCCAGCAATGCGGCAAGCGAATCACTGTCTTTAAGCCCGTTCAGAAAATTAAGAATCTCGTTAAAGTTGTCGATTGCCTGCGAAGCGTTGTTACCGACAAGTCGGTCGATACGTAAAGAAACGGCGTCTATAGCCTTCTGTAATGCTGCATCGGCGGCAATGCGGGCGGTTTCCTCCGCCTCGACTTCCTTACCCTGGGAAACCAGTTTCAGGTGTTCGTTCAAGAAGCCAAGAACCGCCGCCACCATTTGGTTAGTAACGCTTTCCGCGTCCTCCGCGGTTTCAATGACTATAATAAGATCATCGATATACTCCTGTGTTGCCATATAGATACATTAATTAAATTGTTTACTAAACTCTTTGGAATGAACCCTCGGTTTCCGGTAGCCGCTTTCCGTAATTTCTCCCGTCCAGTTGGACTCTTTGTCGGCAAACATGAGTTTTAACGTCACGTTCTGCGGTGCGTCCGGACGGACACGGTAAGAAAACTCTTCCGCCGAAGGAATGACTTTTATTTCTTCCCGGCCGTAACCTGCCAGGTAAACATCATCAGAGGAAAGCAGATCAAGAAGAAAACGTATTTCCTGCGGGCGTTTGAATCCCGTCTTAATCGTTACAGCTTCCTGTATCTCCGTCCGTATGCGATCCGAATAATAATCATCGGTAATTTCATCGTAACGCCGGAAAACAGCGTCTTCGTCTTCATCCATGCTGGGAGTTACGCTTGCCTCGCCTTCCAGGGAAAACACTTCGTAAGTCCCGTAACTGTTCAGGAACCGGAGCCGGTAACGCTCGCGAACCGTCGGGCTTTGCTCGATCCCGATCCGGAGAGCGAACGTATCACCGCTATACACGTCAAAAAGGTTAGCCAGTACCCCGTAATCGGTAAAGAATTTAAGTCTTACGGCCTCCAGGTTCAAGGCGTAGAAATTCCCTGCCGTACCTGGTACTGCAAGGCTTTGACCGGTAAGAAGTTCCGTTATTTTCAGTTCGTGTCCCGGATAGATGAAACAGAGCGGGTAAAGTTCCGTCTCGCGCATCGTTATACGCCAGTCATTGCTCCGGGTGGTAAAAAAGAAATTGCAGGATTCATTCAAGAACTTCAAAGAAAATATATCAGTCCCCATATTTCGAAGACGTTTAAACTCTTTCTTGGAAATTCCCCCTTTCCAGGCTGTAAAAGACAGGTTATATTCTTCTTCCCCCTCATTAACCACATGTATAGTTACTTTGGCCGACAAACCGGAAACGGCAAGCAGAGGATCCGTATTATCCGGTAAAATCTGTGTACTTGCTATTCCGGTTTCGACAATCTCGGCTATATTAACACGAAATTCCCCGATTCCGTTTCCTTTGAAAATTTCCTCATTATTCATTCTGATACTGTATGTTGCCATAGAATAGGATGATACAGACAGAAAAATAGGATTACGCGTAAAGGCATTTCCCGTCGGATATATGTTCACCTTTAAAGCTTCGTCGCTGGCACTCATTGTATTGCTGTTTTGGTTACGATAAAACTTCCGATTAACTCATGCTGCGCCTCCAGAGAGGATATAAAGCGGTCCCTGGCAGCCGAAGGGTTTACCATAAACTTATAAAAGTCCGTAAGCCGGCCCGTATGGTTTTCCTTCCAGAAATTATAAAGCTCCGTTACCTGGGTGGTACACGGGGCAAGTACGATGTTATTCTGCTTTTCCATGGTGCAAAAGTTGGGTTTATGAAAGGAAGAATAAAGGACGGAATTAACCGGAATATACAATAGAGATGAACTCCCCTATATACGAAAGGGTATATGTATGGTCAAAAGTTCCGGTAGTTGCTTCCGGATCATCTTGTATATAATTTATATTCACTCTTAACTGGAACTGATAATTCCGTGTTAACGTATCATTTTCAGAAGTGGGCGGATTTTCTATTATATAATCATCCGTACCGGGATTTATAAAACCGTCCGTTATGGTCCAAAAACGGTCATTAACAATGGTATATCCCGAATTTCTAAAATCATCCAATATTTCCTGCTTTTTATTTTTTTGTACTTCCGCCTGGGTATTACGAACCAGTTTCCAAACATATAAAGTACTGCCGAAATCTTTAATATAATGTTCTTCATCAAGATTTAAGGGAGCTATTAACCGAAGTGTTCTCAGTGTCAGATCAACAGGTACATTCTTATTCGCTGGAAGTGAATAAGAAAATCCGTCAAAAAGCAAATACTGGCCCCGCAGGGCTACAGGTGTCAATATATCCATACCCATAAGCTGGTGGACCGGTAACAGAACATTCGCTTCTACCTGGTTGAAAGAGTGTCTTATTATAGCATCATATTTTTTCCAGAAGTTTATAAACAGGCCGTTTTTATATTGAAACAAAAGTGATATCGTATGTTTACTTCCGTCTTTTAATACGACTTCCTCACCCTCGGAAGTATAGGGTAGTACGGAACCGAAAGGATATTTACTATTCTGTGAGGATGTAAAAGCAAACACAAACGATAAGGGCGTTTCTACTTTTTCCGAATCTTCATCATCATTATTGGAGGATGTTTTAAGATACGTGTAACGGTGCACGTAATCAGCAAGATATTGAGGGGAAAGAATATCATTCGGGGCAAAATCCATTGGAACGCATTCGTCGTCGCTTGTTAATTCGTTATCTTCGATATTGTCGGTTTTCCGATCCCAGGAAAAGAAACTCGATGAAGAATAAGTAAGGCGTTTGTTGTCTTCATCCCATTTGAACCACCGCCCCGTCGTTTCCTCATAATTTAGATGTATCACCCTTTTGGTAATGTCAACTTTCGCCAGTCTGGCCACTTCCTGATCCTTTAAATAGTCTTCAAACCGTTCAACAGAGGGAGCCGCACCGGTAAAGGAAGTCTTGGCCGATAACTTCATTTGCCGGGCCGTTTCGTAAGTTATTAAAGGTTCGTCCGTCAGGCTACGGGACAAATCAATGTCCGGAACATCATCCACAATATCCCGGATCAGTCTTAACGTGGCTGTTTTCGTATCGGAAGAAACATTATAAACCAGTCCGAAACGCACATGCAAGGCGTTTAAAAAATCCTCTACTGTGCAATCCGGCATCAAATCGGCATAAGAAAGTTTTCCTTTAACACAACAGTCGGCAGCATTATTCAATATTACCAGGTTAGAAAGTTCCTTGTTCGTCTTAAAAGGATTTTCGGTTATGGTATATCCAAATTCGGAAAAAACAAGTTCCAGCACACGCCATACATATAAAAAAGCCGTTACGCCGTAACCTTCCGGAAGTGTTACGGCAGTCGGAGTACCATTTACCAAAAAAGTTTCTGTTCTTGCTTGATAACGTAACCGATAAACTTTGCTTCCTTCTGAAACAGGTGTGATATAATTCAGGTATTTGGGGTAAGACTGGTTATCTTTTGAATCGTTACCGGTCATAATCTGAAATACGGCATAATCAGCCTGATAACCTCCCAATACTTGTTGCAAATGCACACAAAGAGAATTAACGCTGTTATACTCCTTCACTGGTAATGTAATAGCATTTAATTTTTTTGCTTTCCATGCGCTGTAGGCTTCCGAATTGTCAAAGCCGATATTAAGGGTAATACCTTCTTTTTTACCGGCGGAAACAATATTTATCTTCCCGGTACGTTTATATGCTCCGTCCAATATCGTACATGCCTGATCTTCATTCATCGGCTTTATACCCATGTCGAGACGGTGAGCAAAACCGGTTATTTTAGCATTGTTGCCGGTACATGGAACCGTAACCGGTACGGTTTGCGATCCCCGGTCGTTCATGACAGGGGATTTTTCATCAATCTGTACGGTAAAGTTACCCCCTAAATCCAGATAACCTTTGTTCGTCTTAATCTTTAGCATAATGATTACTTATTTTCCGCGTGTAAAGGTGTCGCGGGCGTTATCTATAGTTTCTTTGGCCTTCTCCAAATCCTGATAAACGATATAGGCCTTTATCAATTTGATAGCCTCACAGGAGGCGCGCAGCTCCTTTGCCGCTTCCAAGAACTCCCGGTAGGAAGAATCCCCTGCATAAGAGGTAACGTAACCGCCTTCCGCATATTCACCCGGATTCTGTGGCAACGGGTTCGCATTGGTACGCTGCCGCCTGATCGCTTCGATAGTGCTAACAGCGTCGATTACTTTAGGATTATTCATTTCCGGCTGTGGTACCACATATTCTCCCTTATGAACAACGCCGGCCACTTCATAACGCCCACCGGGACCAGTGTAACCACCTTCCGAATATCCACCACCGGAAGAACCGGAAACAACACGTTCAGCCGTGGCGGTCTTGCTGCCGGTAGTGTTTTTCAGGGACATGTTTTTAATTCTGTCCCGTTCTGCTTTGGCCGATGCAAGCTGGGCCACACCGGTAGCCGCAAGCATTACTGCAGCAACGGTTCCAGCGATCGGCCCGAGGTCCGCGTACGCCTTCATAATCGAAACGGCCGTATCTGCTATGATCTGGGAACACTTGATAGCAAAGTTTACATCCGCATACTTCTTTTGAATTTCCAGTTTCTTATTTTCCTTCTCTTCTTCCAGGGCGGCAGTATCTTCCCCGTTGTTCTCGGCTTCCTGTATGAGAACATCGTATTTTGCCTCCACTTGGTCGATTTCGGCCTGTTGAATAGCTTCCACCATGGAAGAGGAAAGGCCGGAATAATAGTCAAAGTATTTTTTAGCGTTATTCATCTGCATTTGCAGCTTTTTACGCTGGTATGTCTTTTCGTCTATTAATTCCTGATCGTGCAGATTCTTTAACAGGGCCAGTTCATTCTGGTATTCCTGTGCCCATGATACGCCGATCTGGGATTGAATCTGATATAAACTATTCTGATAATCAAATTCAAGCTGGCTAATTTCCTGCTGTTTCTGTTTCTCCAAACCAACGGTAGAAATCCCCGCCTGTCTCGCTATCTCAATTATGGCATTATAAGTAGTTTCTACATCCTGAACCTGCTTCCGGTATGCCTCCTGCATACCGGTTATTCCTATCGGAACGGAAGTTATTTCACGTACTTTTTGAGCAATGGCCGCCTGGTCACGTAGTAGCTGCATCTCGGTTTCACGCACGGCGTCGGCCGCTTCCGTAACAGTATCTATACGTTTTTGTTTACTGGTGATCTCCAGAGCGTTTACATCATCCAGGTAAGTACGGTTTATCTCCAGGAGTTCTGCGGCGTGCTCCGCTTCAACTTTCAACATATAGGCGTCGGCGGCTTCCTGCGTGATACTCCGGTTTAATACTGCTTTTTCCATGGTGTCCTTCTGGACGTTGTAATAGGCGGTTTCAATCTTTAACCGTTCGTCCCGTTTCTCCTGTACCAGTTTTATACGGGCGTCCTCCTGCTTGCCGGTTTCCGTAAAAATGGCCGTCTGTGCTTCTGTTTCGAGCTTGTGGATTTCATCGAGTAACTTCTTCTTCTGGGCCGGTGTTTTTGCTTCCAGCTTCTGGAGTGCGTCGATACGTTCCCGGTAATAGCGAAGGTTTTCCGCTGTTCCTTCGAGAATGTATTGGGCTTCCGTCTTATTTTCCTTTTCCCGGTTCTCTTTGATTAGAAGCATACGTTTTTCATGCTCGATCTCCAGAGGTTTTAATGTAGCGTCCGTTTCTGTATTTTTATACTCCCCGGCTGCCGCTTTCTTTTTGACCTTCCCCAGTTCGTTTAAACGTTTTATTTCGGTGTCGATACGTTCTATTTCCTTGTTTTTCTTGGCGATATTCGCTTCGCTGTCTTCCGTCCACTGTTCCTGAACCTTTTTCTTTTCGGCCTCCAGTTTCTTTATAAGGGATGTTTCAGTATTTATATTTTCTTTATTGGTTCCGGTTAATGAAGTGGCCGTCGCCTCTGTTCTTAAGATATCATTATTGATCTGGGCGATTGCTGATTCTATACCGGCCAAATCCTTCTGTGTTGTTTGTAGAGCTTTCAACTGGTTAGTCTCTTTTTCTGTACCAAATAAACGGCTTATTTTAGCGGTAAGACTGTTCCGGTTATATCCTGACAATGTATTTTGCTGGCGGGTGTCCCAGTAAGCGTCGCTTTGCTCTGATTCCTGGCTTTCAAGATTCCTTTTTTTCTTGTACAATTCTTCCAGTTCCTCCTGGTAAGCTTTCAACTTGATTTGTTTTTCCAAGGAAACTAAATATTGATCTATGGCCTCCTTGTTGTTGTTTATGAGCCTGCCTTCTTCATTCAATTCCGCATTATAATCCGGTATCAGTTCTTTTAATTCCGCAAGCCTTTGTTTACGGGTGTAGTTGGAAAGGTTCTCGTCATTAATAGCAGCTACAAGAGTTTTTATTTTTGCTTCCTGGCTGGCATATTCTTCATTCACTTTCTTTACGACTTCCTGGTGGGCCTTCATCGCCGCCGAAGCCTGTTCCGTCTTCTTTGCAAGCTGGTAGATAGCAACACCGGCTGCCACGAGTAACGCGAGCAGGGCCGTATATGGATTCTTCAAAAGTTCGATCCTCATTAACCGGAGTGCAGCGGTACATCTGGTAGTATTCTTGTGTAATAGTGCCTGGGCTGCCGCATAAGTCAGAGTAGCCGCCCGGCTGATATAAAGCTGTACGGCGTGCGCTTTCTCTGCAACGACCGAAGCAAGGGTCGCCGTTTTAAAACGGGCGTGCCACATGGTAGCGATTTTCAGTCCTCCATAGTAAGAAACCAAATAAGCGGTAACGGTATAAGTGACAACACCCCATTTATTAAACATGTCAATCATACCTCCCACACCTTCCACCATAAGCGTAACAAGGTCTATTAAATCCCGGAGAATACCCTTTGATTCATAGAAACGTAAAACTACCCCTTCAATAGTTGAACTTAGCCGGTTTAATGCACCCTGAACGTTATCACCCATTTCTTCGGACATAGCATTAAAGGCATCTTCTGCACCTGTCACCGCGTCGCAAAGTGCCAGCACGGTATCGGTACCGTTAAGGAAAGTGTTAAACGCTGCAACGGAACGTTTATCGGTCAGTTCAAGGGCCTTGTTCAAGTCTATTCCTTCACTGTTCAGTTTTTTAAGTCCCTTTATCAGATCATCCAGGTTATTAACCGGACCGCCAAGAGCAAGCGCGAGTTTGCCGCTACTGTCAGCCAGGTTAAGCAAAATATTACGTGTTGCCGTCGCTGCCGATGAAGCGTCGAAACCGCTGTTTGCCAAAGCTCCCAAAAGGGCGGTCGTTTCCTCGATTGTGAATCCGAAAGAATTAGCAACCGGGCCGACGGTAGACATTGCACTATTCAGATATTCAAAATTCAAGGCCGAAGACGTTGTACCTATTGCCATGGTAGAAAGTGCCCGTTCCGTATCTTCCGCATCAAGGTTGAAAATACGCAATGTTGCACCGGCAAGCGTAGCAGCCGAGGCAAGATCCGTGTCCACCGCCTTGGCGAATTTCAGTACGGAAGGCGTCATCGCTTTAATATCCTCTTTGAAAAATCCCAGCTTGGCAAGCTCTATCTGAAGTGCCGTTACCTGTGCGGCCGTATAAGAAGTAGTAGCACCCAGCCGGCGTGCTTCATCCGTTAAATCTTTAATACTCTTTTTCGTAGTTCCCAGGATAGCGGCCAAAGTACTGTTTTTCTTCTCGAACTCTATAATAGTACTGATCGCATCCCTTAGCCCGCCGACAATCTGCCCGGTTATCATTGCGCCGATAGTGACAAACACACCAGCCAGAACCGTTTTTATCTTATTCAGGGAAAGAAGGGAGCCGCCGAAACCTTCCGCCTTTTTCGTGGCCTGCCCGTATGCTTTCTCAACTTCTTTCAGTTCCTTCTCCAGGGCGGCATATTTTTCCGGCTGCAAAGACTTCACCGTATCGCGAAGTTCTTTCCGCAAGGCGTTTGCCTTCCTTGCCAGCTGGTTGGCACTCATGGTGGTTTTATCCAGCCGTTTCTCACATTCGGCAATCTTCTTGTTATTCTCGGATATAGCCTTATTATTGGCATTTAATCTATCCGTAAGATTCTTCCACTGTTTACCGCCAGCCTTACCGGTAGCAATAAGTTCGGTCATTTTCTTTTTAAGGTCCTTATTGCTGTCCCGAAGTTCTTTGTTCTTCTCCGAAAGATTATGTATTTCCTTCTGCGCATCGGAGGCGTTCAGGGTTAACACCCATTCGATATAGTCAGGTTTTAATTTTGCCATAAGAGTAAATTTTATAAGGCAAAATTATCCTGGTGTAAAGTGGCGGAAAAGGACATAAAAAAAGCCCGTAGAACCATTCTACAGGCTTATTATACTAAGAAGAAAGTATTTTATCTCTTAAATGTAAAATCCGAAGGATCAAAATATCCTTTATCCTTAATTGTTGCCCGATCAAACATCCGGCAAACGTACCAAGTTAAAGGTACTGATATAAGAGGCGTCACGATAAAGGAAAGAAAGGCAAAAGCAAGCCACCCGGATAAAGTAGCCGGTTTATGCTTACATCCTACGAAAAAAGCTATTACCAGGAAAAAGCCGATCAGAAATAAAATATCTTCATATGTCATATAATTACTATAAGATACAAGTAATAAATAATTGGAAATAAGCCCGCCCGAATTGGGCCGGGCTTAATTGATATATCATTTCTCACGAAATAATACATCGGGTGTATTAAGTTCTTTTTTATGAAGTATAATAGAAACCTTATAACAGGTTGTATTATCAAAATTGAGCGGAAACTAATTCATTTCCTATTTTCTTTATTGCTATCCTTATTTTATCATACTGTTTTTCACCGACATTCGCCACTCCGGACGCATACTGACGCATAAGAGACGGATTTATACCAGCAACCTCTGCTATCTTTGAAATATTGAGAAATGAAAAATAATTAAAGAATGATTGTAGATCATATTTATAAGAAAATTCCAATACTGGAACCTCCTTGCCTTCTTCCGCTAACATCTCTTTTATTTCCTCGTATGATTTCAGAAAATCAGCCTTAGCCGCTTCCGCTGTATCTCCGTAGCCGGCCAATCCAAAATCCG
>ERZ772882.3046-NODE-3046-length-13898-cov-23.795420_pt1 | contig 13898 bp, 10 predicted proteins | sample MGYA00580576_ERZ772882 | MGnify/ENA primary metagenome ERZ772882 (study PRJEB29015, sample SAMEA2737658) | human gut metagenome | biome: human gut; feature: human-associated habitat; material: faeces | place: China | collected 2012 ... | reverse complement strand
ACTTCCATGTTTATAGTTCAACCTTAGTCATGCGCAAAAAACATTCTCATGTTAGCCACATTATAATTTAACTTAAATTCTCTGTCTATAGATTTTAAAAAGGCAGATTCATTTTTTACTGAATCCGCCTATTTTTTGAATAATTCATTTTATTCTTATGATTTTTTAATTGCTTTAATTGAAACATATTCAATGAAATATTCAATATCTTTTATTGAATAATCCTTCAATTTCAAGCTGTATCAACAATCTTTCTTTATCCCCTACATAAACTCATTGATTGAAAAAAGAAGAATCATACTTTTCACTCACACATTTCAAGCACAATTCTTCCTATTTGTCTAATAACGCTTTTTCATTTTTCTAAGAAATGCCATGCCACCTGCACTTATAATCAATACAACAATCAGCAATAAAATCCATTCGCTATCATGAATGGTTCTTCCTGTTTCCGGAGGTGCCACTGTAGATGCATTTGTAAACGTAATCTCATCATTTCCTGTTGTGGAAGTTTTGAATTCTGCTTCTCTTCCAGCTGTTGGTTTACTGTCGTTTAATTTATAGCTTGTTTTGTAATTATTTCCAGGATCAGTTTCCGTAACTGTATATGTCCATCCTGTTGGCAGACAACTGATGTCTACGGATTCATCTTTTGCTAGGGTAAACGTAGCCTGATTATTTGTAAAGAGGAGATTCTTTACTTTATCATTTCCTTTTTTTATGAAAATCTGCCTATCCGTTATAGTAGTGGTACTTGCATCAGTTCCTGATGGTGGAACGACTTTTATTGTAAACTCATACGATCTATTCGGTTCCATATTGTATCCGGTTACGGTTTTGCTTACCGTTAAAACAGTTGGTTTATAATATAGATTAAGTGTAATTGTATCAGAAGACGAATCATTTTTTACTTCTTTTTCTAATTCGTTTCGACGATCTTCTGCATCAAAAACATAACCTGAAAATGTTCCGTTTGTTTCTGGTTTTGCGAATGCTTTAACACTCTTGTCTCCTGTTGCAAAGGAAATGGTTCCTGAAGTTGTGTTCCCAAGTATTTTCGTTCCATCCGGTTTCTTAAGCCAATGCTTCACTTCTACCTTTTTCGTATCGATTTTTTTCCACTGTGCAACAAATTGATATCCACTCATATTAGTCCATACAGACACTGGAAGGTCATGGTTTGCGGCAAAATCATAATTCTCTTCAGAAATGTTAAAAACTTCATTATGCTGATATAACTTTTCACTATATGTTGGATTTCCAAACCATGGAGTCAGACGTAGCTTCCAGCCAATGAATTCATATCCCTCACAGGTTGGTTCTGGCCATTCTTCTCCTATTCGAAAAGTGCTTCCCATACCTCTTGTCCCCTCATGGGTGTTTGGATTTTCTCCATAAGACTGCATTGGTTTGTTTTTTATAGTATCAAGTTCCTCATTATACGGAATATTTTTCACAACTGCATCTGCCGGAAGCACACCTTCGCCGGCACCAGAATTGTAATGTACATAGATACTTTCCCTCTCAGACATGAAGTATCCCGCATACAATTCCCAATCGGTATCATGTGTTGTCTTCTCTCCTGCAAATGCCAAAAATTTTTCATACCCTGCACTACTTGCTGCATTTTTAGCTGCTTCCCAAATTTCATCATAAACTTTAAATTCTCCTTTTTTTCCAAGAGAAGTAGCATTCATATTATTTAGATCACCTACAGCAGCTCTAGATTTTCCGCCATCAGTATTAACTCCACCTGACGGCTGTGCACTGTCTACACCCACTCCTGCAAATCGATATCCTGGTTTTGGCTTTGCAAAAAAGATTCTCACTTGTCTTTTGTTTAAAGATACTGCTAATGCATCTCCCACAGGATCCATATTTACCGTATCATTATCTCTCATTGGAACCAGCTTTTTCTGATCAGGATCCCACATGACAACATCGATACCTTCACCACTTCGACGGTTGTCTGTTTTTAAACGTACGGTTAAAACCTGCTGCCCTGTTTGATACGGAGCTAAATTAAAATTAAAATCTCTCCTTCCTCCGTCTTTACATTGCACATTGAAACTGTATTCGAACCCACAATCTTTTTCATTATCGTTTTTCGTATACTGTTTGGTTATTTCGGCATTCACAATAAGTTCACCAGCATGGCCTTTCACGCCATTATTCGATCCAACTCCATCTGGAACCTCCTTGTTACTACTGGCAGCTGCTACTGTTTCTCCATTTAATACCATATGAACCAATCTATATCCTCTTTTTATATGAAATTTTGGAACATCAATAGATCCATCGTACTTCACATTATCTTCCGTATATGTCCATACAAGTTTATGTTGTTCTGGTATATAGTCCCATCCATTATCTTTACTATGCTCAATATTGATATATTCAAATCCTTTATTGTCTTCGGTGTTAATCGTTACACGATATACACCCTTTTCATCATATGCAATCGTTACTGTATCGTCTTTCTGAAAATTTGCTTCATAATAGGCTTCATATTCATCTCCAGATACTCGTTTAATACTTGTAGACGCATCTGCTGCTGTAACGCTTCCAATTTTATATCTGACTTTATGAGCTGTTCCTGGTTTCACGGTGAACTTCCACGTTTCTCCAGCATTTACACGTATCGTTTCAGCAGTATTTACCTTTACCGTTCCTGCTTTTGTCGTAATCGTACCAGCTACTCCACCTTCCGGGATTTCTTCTTTGACTGTAATATTGTAATATTCCTGATAAGTCATCGTTACCTTTTGTCCATCTTCCATCTTGATTGCAATAACACCATCGGTACTATAATAAAGCACTCCGTTATATTCTCCGATGTACACACAGTCTTTTCCATTTACTTTCGCACTAAGGAAATCTAAATGTCTTCCTTCTATTGATAGATCTTTGTGTTCAGAAATATTTCCATAAGCAATCGTAGTCGGTGCACCACTAATCGGAGTCCCCTTTGGATCTACATACGCTACTCTGTTGGTGGAAGATGCTTCTCCCTTTGCATCGATTTCCTGTGCGGCTTCATCCAGGCTCTGTACAGATATGCTCTCTGGGACGTTCAGTTCTTCTGGCTGCTCAGTTCCTCCATCATTATCAATAATCTGTTCCGTCGATTCTTCCAATTTATTCGTATCTTCTGTAGCTACTTGTTCGATTTCTTCATTATCAGAATTTTTACTCTCGGAGTAAGTCATTACAAGCAACTGTTTATCTTTTAGCTTCTTTGCAATATTGCCATCTGTACTATAATAAATATAATTTTCATACTGTCCGATAAATACACAGTCTTCATCACTTACTTTGGCATTCTTAAATTCATATTTTTTATCAGGTATGGTTATTTCTGTATGATCAGAAATTTTTCCAAGCTTAATGGTTGTCGGTGCTCCCTCAATTATTTTTCCTTTTTCATCTACATACTCTACTCGATCTGTTGAATCATCCGATTGCGTTTGTTCTAGTGTTCGTACAGATATTTGATCAGGGACTTCTTTATTCGATTCAGGAGTATTTGTTTCTGTAGCTAGAACATCCGAATTATTTTCTGTCTCAGAAATCTCTTGTGTTTGTGTATTTTGTGGTTCATCTGCAGAAACATTTAAATTAAAGTTAGGAACACACATAGAAAAAACAAGAAATAAAGAACACACGATATATAAAAACTTTTTTATATGTTTATTTTTCATTGTGTACACCTTCTTTTTTTATGAGTAACATCAATAACATCAATAACGTCAATAATGAAACAATTGCCAAAGCTAGATAACTGAATTTGGCATTATATATACTTGTATTGACAAAATCTCTTGCTCTATCTAAAGATCCATTATTTGGGGTATATTTATTTTTAAACAAAACAGTATCCATTTTTTCACCCGTTGCATTACGAACAATTGTTATGGTCATTAATTGATTATTTTCATCATAATATGCATGAATATCCACTACATAGGTTTTTTTATCATATGTATAGCCTTCTTTTTCCGAAATGATTTGATAAATCTTATATGAATATTCAGCCTCCTTTAAGACAGGTATTTGAATTGTATAGGAACTATTTTTCTTCATAGTCCATATAAATCTATGATTTTGACTCTTAATCGGCATTGGATCAGTATCATGTTCTGGTTCTAATACATAAGTAAATTGATTATCAACATCCGCATATTTTGTATCAAAAATCTGTTGAACAGGTATTTGTACTATTGAAGAATTCTCGTTTGCATAAACAGGTGCAATTGCCGTTATGCATAACAAAATTAATGAAATAATAAATAAATTCATTTTTGCTAAAATCCTATTTTTCATCTTTACCCTTCTTTCTATGCGATATATAAATATAAATAATTAAAAGAATGAATAGTATCCAAATCCATACAGGAACCTTCTTTAAAGCATCTACACCATTTCCCAGATTCTTCTTAGGCTGTTTTTGTGGATAAACTTTATCCGTTAAACGACCTACCAAAATATTCCTTCCATTGGTCATATCACTTGTACAAGTGCTCAATAAGACCAAATGATCATTTTCAGTTAATGTAATGCTTCTTTTATACAAAACATTATCTTCAATCTGTTTCAGATACTGTATTTTTGCCTCATGCGTATTTGGACAAACATTGAATAAAACTTCATTTAATGCATCCACTTGCAACAAAGCATAAAACTCAATACCATGATTTTTACCATTGAAATACAAATTACCATACCGGTGTGATTGAAAATACTTCTTTCTTGTAAATAGACCAATATCCCCAAACATCTTATGTTTTTCCATATGGTGTCCATAGATAAGACTGTTAAAGTCTGTAAAATCTGGTGAATTGGCCGCATGCAGGAAAATAGCTCCAGCTAGATTGTATTTACCAAATGCATCTGTATTCATATAGGTGTCATCATTGTCTGTTTGTACCAACGGATAATTAATGTGTGTATCATTTACGCGAATCCATCCGATTACTTCAGAATTGATTTTTTGAAGTTGTTTAAAAGATTCTGTATGCTTTTCCGTTGGAATATAAGTTTCATAGTTCTTTTCATCTGCCGAAGCATAAATCTGATTGGAATCCCATAACATATAGCCTGAAAAAGACATTGCCACCAAAATAAGTAACAGGGCAATCAAATTCACAATTCGATCGATACTTTTAATCATTTTTCTAACAAAGTCTTCCATCATAAGATTCCTTCTAATCTAGTAAAAAGAGGATGTTACGTAATCAATGTACACATCCTCTTATCTTTATTTAAATTGAATTACTGTAAATTTTTACGTTTATTTTGTACGTATACTACTAATGCAGCAGCGCCAATAACGATCATAGCAATATAAGGTAAGTTGTTCATAATGATACCTGTTACAGGTACGTTGTTATAAGTGTTGGTTACATCAACTGCATTTTTCTTTTGACCTAATTTCTTATCAGATACTGTGATTGCTTCGTCATACTTACTTGCTGTAACGGTATCCTGTGTTACACCGTTAATTACAACAGCTGCACTTCCTTTATAGTTTGGAGTTGCAGATTCTGTAACAGTCATTGTTGTTCCGACAGGAAGTCCTGTAAACTTTTCACTTCCACCATTCGTTAATGTAAAATCACAAGCACCATCAGTTAATGTAATAGCTTTACCATTTGCTTTTACTCCACCTAAAGTATTAGCATCTGTACCCGCAGGGAAATTGAATGTTGCTTTGAAACTAAATTCATCTGTTGTACTTGCAGTACCACCATTCTCATTAAGTTCAATTTTTTTAGAAACATTTAAAGAACCATACTTTGTATAATCTTCATCTGGATTTGAAGGCTTATCGCCTGTACCAGCTTCTTGAACATATGTGTTAGTAAACTTGAATCCATTCTGATCCGTATCACTGATATCTACTTTACCTGTTGCCGCTATTCCCTTATCGTCTTTTGTCTTATTAACGATAATGTTGGCAATCTGAAGACCAGTGTCACCATTTGTAACATATACATCCATTTTATATTCAGCTTTTGACATAATCATTTTTTCATGTGCACTATCTGCAGGAATTGCAGGTTGAGCCGCTTCATTTTCGGTTACTGTATATTCATATTTACCAGCTTCTGTATAAGTTGGGAATCCAACTCTTTGTCTTTTAGTTGTAGTTCCTGTTTCACCACCTGTAAACGAAATCTCTGGAATAGTTACATTTGCAGCCGTTGTAATTAATCCGGTTCCTTCTGTGTTTTGCACAACATTAAATTTAAATGTTTCTGCCTTTGCGACCTCTGTGTTATAGGTTTTTGAAATCCATGCTTCAGTTTGCTTAGTATTAATGTCTTCAGCAAATACTGGCATAACCATAGCCATTGACATGGCACCCGCAGCAACTGTTGCGAGCATTTGTTTAAATACTTTTCTCATGTTCATATAACCTTTCCTCCTCATGAAATAATATTTATCTGATTAACGGAAAAGGTTATATGCCTCTAGTCCGTATAACAGCAATCACTTTACCTTGGATATCATCTATGTTTACACATCCAAATGTTCGACTATCCAATGCGCTTGGTCTGTTATCTCCAAGTACAAATACCTGATTTTCTTTAACTTGGATTGGAAAATCCACACCATTTTTAAACTGTGTGGTATCAAAGTAAATATCTTTAGATACCTGTACAGCTCCATTAATGGTTAAACCATCCTTTGTAATGTCAACGGTATCACCAGCTACCGCAACAACTCTTGCAGTAATTACACGATCATTTTCTTTAAAGACAATGACATCACCTGAAACTAAATATTTATCCAGTCGATAATACAAAACAAGATCACCATCTCGAATGGCTGGTTTCATAGATACATCTGTTGTTCTTTCAACTCCATAAATAAAAGTAAAAATTAAATAGATGCAAAAGAAGATAAATAGGATTTTTATTAATAAATCTAACAAATCCTTCCAAATAGGTTGTTGTCCTGTCTTCTTTTCCTGTACTTCTTTATTTCTTTTCATATCCTAATCCAACTTGGACAAGTGAAGTATTCATTTGTCATTTTTATTTTAGTCTTTTTAAAAAATTCCATAATGCACAAAGCAGGAAAACTTTTTCTATATTTTTTTTAAAAAGTGTTCCAAATAGAATGCTTTAATTTATAACCACAAAAAAAGAGAACCATATCAAGCAATATGATTCTACATTGTTTCAATTCGTCTATATATAACCAATCCATTACGTACTGCTAAAATTTATGCTGGATACTTCTTTAATCTTTTCTAAACGATACGAAACCATTCTATAATGCACAAATAATTTATTTGAAGTTTGTTTCAAACTTTGTTTATTATTTAGAACACATTCTAGTGTATCAACAAGCTCTCCATTAATTCTAATTCCTTTTATTTCTCTGTCTACCCCCGAGATTTTTACCTATTAGTCGAATCTGCAAATTTTCGCTTGATTCAAGCAAGTCTTTTACGGTATACACAATAAGCACCTCACTTCCATGTTTATAGTTCAACCTTAGTCATGCGCAAAAAACATTCTCATGTTAGTCCCATTATAATTTAACTTAAATTTCCTCTCTAGAATTTAGTTTTTAAAAAGGCAGACTCATTTTACTGAATCTGCCTAATTTTTGAATAATTCTTTTATTCTTATGATTTTATAATTGCTATAATTGAAACATATTCAATATCTTTTATTGATTAATCCTTCAATTTCAAGCTGTGTCAACGATCTTTCTATATTTGGTATAAACTTGGTATAAAATGAGTTTATACTTTCCTATTTATTCTTTATATAAAGCACTTTATTATAAAAGGAATATATTGCCATGGCATAGAAAAAGCAGCCAATCTTAAGACTTACTGCTAATTATTACACTATATTCATTTCTTGTTGTGATTAAATTTTCTTTAGCTGTTCACTTATATCACGTCCGCCATACATCACTGTAACGATACGCACAATTTTTTCTTCCAAGTCAGGAATATATAAAACAACAAAGTTGTCCATCGGAAGAACTCGCATACCTAAACTGTGCCACGGTTCAGTTTCATAACGGCGGTATCGTTCTGGTAATTCATTAAGAGAGAGAATTGCATCCCACAAACGATTGATTTGTCTTTCTACGTTTTCAGGTGCATTTAAATCAACCGCAATATAAAGGAAAATATTCCTTAAATCCCTGTCGGCTCTTTCTGTTAATTCTACTTCAAATTGCATATATTAAAATCTTTGCGCATTTCGGCAAATGCCTGTTTTGCGGGCTTTGTTCTTCCTGACAAAATATCCGCATATCCTTTCTCAAGTTCTGCGTTCAATTCTTCTTCACTAAGCGCTCCCATGCAGACGGGTTTTTCATATGGTAAGCGTACTTCAAAAGGAAGTCCTTTTTTTAAGACAATCTGTTTGAAAAACATATCAATCGCATTAGAAGTAGGAATACCAAGTGCAGACAATATTGTTTCTGCCTGTTCCTTTAATGCAGGGTCAATTCTTGCATATACGCTCGCAGATTTTGCCATAATAATAGCTCCTTTCATAGAAATAATATACCTTTTTCTATGTCAATTATACTACATTGTATTGATATGAGCAATACACCAATAATCCAAATTTTCTGCAAGAGTCTTACCAATATCGTGTCCTTTTCTAGTATCAACACCTGATAGCCTTGTCTTTTAAAGCAGGATATCTAGGCGTGATTCCTAAATATGGATTATCTTCCAATAGATAAATATTCTTTTCTAAATCATCTAATTTTTTTAATGCAAATTTTATATCTGATTTTTGATTATCCGCATAAACACTATACTTTCAAGCATTTTGAAATATAGGAAAGCACTCATTTTACCACGAATTTACCACGATTGAATGAGCCTTGATATGACGTAAGAATTTGAAAAGGACACCGTATAGTTTGGTGTCCTTTTACATGAAAATCATTAGTCGCTATTGATTGTTATTATACATTTTGTTAATTGTTCTTATTTCTTTTACGTTTTTTACCGAATAAAACAGCTAATACACCGGTTGAACCAGCAAACATAGAAGTAAACAATCCTACGTTTGTCATATCACCTGTTTTTACAGGGTTCTTTTGTCCGCTAGGCTTTGTTGGAGTAGTTGGCTTGCTCGGTTTCTGTGGCTGTTGTGGACTTACAGGTTTATTTGTTGCTTTTTCTTTTACGGTAACTGTAATTGTTTTTTCAGTAATTGCACCATTTTTATCTACTACACGGAAAGTTACATGATAAGTGCCAGCCTTAGAAGTATCTACATCATTTGCAATAATGTTATCTTTTGTTAAAATAATCGTTCCGTCCTCTTTATCTGTTGCTGTCGCATTTACCAATGGGTCGAACGTATCGCCTACATTCAATGTAACATCATTTGCTGAAATGATTGGAGCAGAGTTAAGGTCGCCTGTATTTTGTTTCACAGTTACAGTAATCGTTTTTTTAGCAGAAGCTCCGTTTTTATCTGTTACTTTATAAGTCACATGGTAAGTACCAGCCTTAGAAGTATCTACATCATTTGCAACAATATTATCTTTTGTCAAAGTGATAGTTCCGTCCTCTTTATCTGTTGCTGTTACATTTGCCAATGGGTCGAAAGTATCGCCTACATTCAATGTAACATCATTTGCAGAAATAGTTGGTGCTGTATTGTCTTCTCCTTGTGAGTTTAACGATAATTCCACTTTTAAAACGACGTTTCCGTCTTTATAAGTACCGCAATCATACTCATAAGTAACTGGTTTTTTTACATCATCTACCGTTATAATCCCCGTATCTTTGTCTAAAGTTCCATTTGCAGTAACTTTTACTTTTGAAATATCTATTCCTTGTTCAACATCTTTTTTTAAGTCGATTTTATTTCCTTTGATATCAATATAACCGTTGCCTACAAAAGCATGATTATTTTCAAGAACTTTATTCTCTCCGACATTTAACCAGTATAAATCATCGCAAATTAATTTTTTAATTTTTGTGTTTTTACTTATATCAAGACCTCTTATCCCTTGTTCAAAAATTTCACCGCAACGTAGCATTTCAAGTTCTAAATTATTGCTTAAATCTAATTTTTTAATAGTTGTATCATGACAAAAAAGGCGTGTCAGTTTTGTGTTTTTTGTTACATCTAATTCAGCTATATTTGTCATATAACATGATAGTTGTTTCAAATTAGGGTTCTTACTTATATCAAGTGTTTTTACTTTTGTATCTCCTATATCTAAAGTGACTAATTGCGGATTATGTGTGACATCAAGTTCCATTAATCCTGTATTGCTACAAGATAGTTGTTCTAAGTTAGGATTGTTTGTTACATCTAAATTGGAAATAGAGGTACTATCTGCAAATAACGTATTCAATTTTTCATTCTTAGATACATCAAGACTGTTAATTGATGTATTATCGCAAACGAAAGCTTCCAAATTCGGATAACGTGTTAAATCAACGCTTCCTACTTTTGAAGAACGACAATCTAATCTTTTTAAAGATGAGTTTTTAACCGGACTTAAGTCTGAAACAGAAGTCGTAGAAACATCTAAAGACTGCAAATTTGTTAGATATTGAATACCCTCTAATGAAGATATCGTTTTCATACCATGTAAGTTTAAGAATTGGGCTTTTGATATTTCATCAACAGATAACACACTATCGCCGTCTTTATCAAATTCTGCAATGATTTGTTCTCTAAATACTTTGTCTGGAAAATGTGTTTCATCAATAGCAATGCTTCCAGCTTTTACTTCTGTATTTTTGCTTGCTTCAACGGTCTTATCTTCGGTAACCACTTCTTTTTCTGGTGTTGCAGGTGTTTCCTGTTTTGCACTTTCTTCTTTTAAAGTTTCTGCATTTTCAGCAGTTTCTTCCTGTTCCTTGTCTGTTATATTCTCTTGTACTTCTGCGTTTTCTGTTTTCTGTTCCACAGGAACTTGCTCTGTCTTGTTTTCTTCTACAACGGCTTCCTGCACAACTTCTGTGTTTTCCTGTGCCATGACAGGAGTAGGAAGCCCTGTAAGTGCAGTTGTTGTTCCAATCATCAATGCGGAACTTACTGCAAGGACTTGTTTTTTCTTCATAGTTTGTTCACTCCTTATTTTTCATAAATTCTTTGCATAGAAAAACGCACAAACTCCCCCTTATAACTGGATAATCTGTGCGTTCTGTTTATTATTGATAGAATTGAAAAAAGGGCAGAATTTACTTGTCTGTCTGTCTGTCTGTCTGTCTGTCTGTCTGTCTGTCGCAAGCGTAACAATGTGTGAACATGACTGTCAACCCTTTCTTTCAAAAAAATTCAATCCTTGCTTCTATACAAAAAACATTATACTGGAAACAAACACCTCTTTCAATCTTTTTATGCGTGCAAGATAAAAAAATTGAGACATCACACTTTTCCTTTTTTCCTCTTGAGTACCCACAACAGAAAAGAAAAAGCCCTGTCAAGAGCTTGCCACCATTGGTGGTGCTTTGCACTCTTGATCGGGCTTTTTGTTTGCTGTATCTTCTCGCAAGAGGAAAAAGATTACTCGTCCTCATCATCAAAATGGTTATTCCTTAATACTTCCCGTAACAGTTCCATATCCTCTTTTGAGTTCGGATTTATCATTTTCACGACTTGATAAGGTGTCCTATATTTATGTCCCTCTATGCTTTCCCCAAACATATCCATACTGTATAAATCATCATAGCGGTCTAGTAATTTTTGAAACTTCAAATGCTGGATAAATTCTTTGATTGGGTAAAGGTCGGACGCTTCAATGCTTTTCCCGTTGATATAGTCTGTAATGTATTCCCGTAACTTTTCCAACTCATATTCCAGCCATTCTTCCTCGCTGTCAAAGAAGTTATCATAGTGTCCGTGTTTCAGTTCTGCATTTAGACGTTCTTCTGTTCTTAAAAACTGACAGACTTCTTTTTCAGACTGATTGACATACTTCCATTCTCCCGATAATAATTCATTCGGCGTTACGTCCAGCACTTCCATTATCTTTTCCAGCGTTTCATAAGCAGGATAGTTCAACCCTCTTTCAATCTTGGAAAGGCTCTGCATATTGATACCGATTTTGTCCGCAAGTTCCTGTTGTTTCATTCCCCTAAATTTTCTTATGGTCTGTATATTATTTCCTAAATGGCTTATTTTCATTGCACAACCCTCCATATCTCGTTATATCTTCACTGTTATAAGTCTATCATGCTTAATATGATTTGTAAAGACAAAAAAAGATATTGACAAATAAGCATATAAGAATTACTATGCTATTGTGAGTGAATAAGCACAATAGAATGAAATACAAAAACATTCAAAAAGAAATACCCATCTGATTAAACCCGTAGATATGAATATTGGTTGAAATGGAACTTGTTAGAAAAGGCAAAACAGGACTTGCTGACAAAGTATTTCTGACACGGTGGCGGAAGCCTCTCAGGCTTACCGCCATGACACCTTGTGTCAAGGGGAAGAAATGCTTTGTCGGCTGGCGAGCCTGCGAGCCTTGACTGTGCCCCCGTTATCTAACAGGGGGGCACTATTTCACAAAAGACAAGTCAAAAACCATACAACCCCAAACCTGTGAGTAGTAATGAGAAGTTTTAAGAAGATAGTAATTTCACATTCTTTTGAATAGTGGTTTACAGGTATTTCAAGGCTGTTGTGGGATTGGAGGAATACAATGAACAATTTAGAATTTGCACTTGAAATGAAGAACAAACGTCTTGCAAGCGGTCTTTCACAAGGAGAACTTGCAAGTCTTACCCATGTATCAAGATATAGTATCAACCGCTTTGAGAACGGAAAAGCCAACGCAAGTAAAGAAACACAGAACATTATCCTGCGTTGTCTGAATTACTATGTCTGTGATAAGCCTTTTTATCTGCTCGTTGATTATCTGTCTGTCCGTTTTCCAACGACTGACGCATTAGAAGTTATCCGAAAGGTGCTTGGCATGAAAGCGGACTATTTTATCCATTATGACTATGGGTATTATGGCTATAAGGAGCATTATGCCTACGGGGAAATCAAGGTCATGGCTTCTGATGATGAACACATGGGTGTATTTTTAGAATTAAAAGGGGCAGGCTCACGCAACATGGAATATGTCTTACAGGCACAGAACAGGGATTGGTATTCATTTTTAAACCGCTGTCTTGACTGTGGCGGTGTTATCCGACGTTTTGACTTGGCAATCAATGATATGTGCGGTCTGCTGGATATTCCCGTTTTGTCTGAAAAATACAAAAATGGCGGTGCGGATTGTCGCTGTAAAAACTATGAAAATGTACAAGGTGGAAAACTAAGCGGAAAAAACCGTAATTTAGCAAGTACCCTTTATATCGGCTCAAAGGCAAGCACAAAATATTTCTGCCTGTATGAAAAACAAAAGGAACAGGCAACCAAAAAGAAACATACGGATATTATCAACCGTTTTGAAATTCGTCTGCGTGATAAAAAGGCAGTACAGGCAGTTGAGGAATTGTTATTGACATATAACCCTCATGGGTTGGTGTTTTACCTTATTACTGATTTTGTGCAATTTCCCGATTATCCGCTGTGGGAGATATTCATTTCCCATGACAGTTTACCTTTTGAAATGAACCCCGTACCTGTCAATATGGAACGCACTCTGCAATGGCTGGAAAGACAGGTCATGCCGTCAATCGTGATGATAGAGGAAATCGACAGGCTGACAGGCTCAAACTACATGAAAATGATTGATGAATGTACCCACCTTTCCGAAAAACAGGAAATGCTTGTAGAACAGATGTGTACGGATATAGCAGATGTAATCGAAAGTGAGGGGGTGTTTTATGAGTAATGCACAGGATATTCCCGTATGGGAAAAATATACCCTTACCATTGAAGAAGCGTCAAAGTATTTCCGTATCGGAGAAAACAAGTTAA
>ERZ772882.3037-NODE-3037-length-13928-cov-6.001153_pt1 | contig 13928 bp, 8 predicted proteins | sample MGYA00580576_ERZ772882 | MGnify/ENA primary metagenome ERZ772882 (study PRJEB29015, sample SAMEA2737658) | human gut metagenome | biome: human gut; feature: human-associated habitat; material: faeces | place: China | collected 2012 ... | reverse complement strand
TGACGTTTTGGTGATGCAAAAGTAGAACTTTATTTTTCAATTGCAAAGAAAATTCCGAAAAAAATTTCGTACATTTGTTTTAATCGTTTCCGAACTAAAATGAACCAGAAATTAAAATAACGTAAAATCAGAGAATTATGGGAATTAAGTTTCGCCTTATCGTTATGAACTTCCTCCAGTACGCCATCTGGGGCTCGTGGCTTATTTCGCTGGGCGCCTATCTGGGCGGCGGACTCGACTTCACGGGACTGCAGATCGGCAGTTTCTTCGCGACGATGGGCATTGCCTCGCTGTTCATGCCTGCCGTAATGGGAATCATAGCCGACCGCTGGATTCCGGCGCAGAAGCTGCTGGGCATCTGCCACCTGATCAGCGGCGCCTTCCTCGTGGCGGCGGCTTCACAGACGGCCTATGCGCCTTTGTACAGCTGCATGCTGCTGAGCGTGATGTTCTACATGCCGACGATCGCGCTGTCCAACTCGGTGGCCTACAACGCCCTCGATCTGGCGAAACTCGACACCGTGAAACACTTCCCGCCGATCCGCGTGTGGGGGACCGTGGGATTCATCGCCGCGATGTGGTTCGTCGATCTGACGCATATCGGCGGCATCCAGATCAAGCTCACCGCTTGGCAGCTCTATGTTTCGGCGTTCCTGTCGTTCGTGCTGGCCGTCTACTCCTTCTCGCTGCCCGGATGTTCCGTGGACCGCAACGTCAAGTCGCAGTCGTGGATCGACACGCTGGGACTGCGCGCCTTCGCGCTTTTCAAGGAGAAGCGTATGGCCGTCTTCTTCATCTTCTCGATGCTGCTCGGCGCCGCTCTGCAAATCACCAACGCTTTCGGCGATACCTATATTCAGAACTTCGGGTCGATGCCGCAGTATGCCGATTCGGCCATCGTGAAACACTCGGTGATCCTGCTGTCGCTCTCGCAGATGTCCGAGACGTTCTGCATCCTGCTCATCCCGTTCTTCCTCCGGCGTTTCGGCATCAAGAAGGTGATGCTGATTTCGATGCTGGCGTGGGTGCTCCGCTTCGGGTTCTTCGGCATCGGCAATCCCGGTTCGGGCGCGGCGTTCCTGATCCTCTCGATGGTCGTGTACGGCGTGGCGTTCGATTTCTTCAACATTTCGGGTTCGCTGTTCGTCGAGAAGGAGACCAGCCGCGAAATCCGTTCTTCGGCGCAGGGCGTCTTCATGATCATGACCAACGGCTTCGGGGCCTTCTTCGGCTCGTACGCCGCAGGCGCCGTCGTCGATGCGTGGGGCTGGCCCGATTCGTGGTACATTTTCGCAGGCTATGCCCTCGTAGTGGCCGTGGTCTTCGCATTCGTGTTCAAATACAAGCACAACCCCGCGGAGATGGCGTCGGTGAACCATTAGTCCTAAAAACGATTCCGGCGGCAGGGATTTCCTTTGCCGCCGGAATTGTTTTTGTTACCGTCTTAGCATCCTGACATGCGGGATGCCGGCTTCGAGGTAAGTTCCGGAAACGGCTTCGAAGCCCAGCGATGCGTAAAATCCGGCGAGGTACTCCTGCGCCGAGATGCGGACGGGCTGCGGACCCCACGTTAGGGCGATATGCCGCAGGGCTTCGAGCATCAGGCGGCGGCACAATCCGCGGCGGCGGTAACCGGCGTCTACCAGCACCCGCCCGACGGATGCCTCGGCGCAGACGATCCCTGCGGGGATGATCCGCAGGAATGCGACGACGCGGCCGTCCTCCTCCATCCAGAGAAAGACGCTCTGCGGATCGACCTCGTCGGCGTCGGGTTCGGTGATGTGCTGTTCGAGGAAAAAGACGGCTTCGCGGGCCTGCACGATGCGGTGGTACTCGGCGGCGGAGATTTCGCTGAAATGTTTGATGACGATGGGGTGCATGCTGTTTGTCGGATAGATGCCAAAGATATTGAAAAATTTTGAAAGATATGATGGAGAATACGATTCGAGTAAATGATGCGATCTGCATCCGCTGCGGCCGCTGCGTGAAGGTGTGCCCGTCGCAGATTTTCGTTCAGGAGAAGGCCGGGGCTGCGGTGACGCTGCATAAACCCGAAAACTGCATCGTCTGCGGCCATTGCGCGGCGGCATGTCCCACGGGGGCGGTTGAACATGCCGATTTCCCGGCGGAGAAGGTGCATCCGATCGACTATGCGGCTTTGCCGACGCCCGAACAGGTCGAACTGCTGCTCGCCGTGCGGCGTTCGAACCGCGCTTTTTCCCAGCGTCCCGTGCCGCAGGAGTATCTGGACCGCATCGTTGCCGCCGCCGACCGCGCGCCGACGGCGACCAACGCCCGCCAGCTGGGTTATACGCTGGTGACGGACCCCGCTATGCGGCGCGAAATCGTCGAATATACGCTGGGCGTCTTCGGCCGGATCGTGAAGCGTCTGTCTAACCCGCTCGTGCGGCCTTGGCTGAGCCGGCTGCTGCCGGGCGTTTACCGCTACATTCCGGCGTTCAGACGGATGCGCCGCGAATATGCGGAGCAGGGCGTCGACCGCATTTTGCGGGGTGCGACGGCTGTGCTGTTCATCCATGCGCCCAAGGAGAGCCGCTTCGGCGCCGAGGACGCGAACCTCGCTTATCAGAACGCCTCGCTGACGGCTGAATCGCTCGGTGTGAGTCAGGTCTACATGGGATTCGTGCTGACCGCTGTGCGGCAGGACGGGAAAGGCGGGCTGAACCGGATGCTGGGACTTCGAGACCGCCGTATCTGCGCCGTCATGGCGCTCGGCATGCCGCAGTTCCGCTATCCGAACTACATCGACCGCAAAGAACCTGAAGTCCGGAAAATTTAGCTCCGCAGGGGCAGTCCCGATTGTGCGGACACCCTATTATATATGGAAACGCCCTGCCTCGGCAGGGCGTTTCCATTTTCCGGACGGCGGCGGCTTTTGTACGTTTAGTACATATTGTCGTACATACTCTGACTCTTGTCGTATTTGAGGTCGGAGAGCGACGCCGCCTTGACGCCGATGTTGAAACTCCAGCTGCGGTGGTAGCCGAACGGAATCCATGAAAAGGACATCTGCCAGCAGTGCAGGTCGCGCGAAATGGAGACCGACGAGGTCGTCAGCTTGTTTTGCTTGATGTCGTAACCGCCTTGGAACGTGACGCCCGTCTTCGGCGTCAGATTGACGCTGCCGTTGAAGCCGATCGTCTGCGTAATGTTCTTTTTATAGCCTTTGGGCGGATAATTTCCCCGCGATATGGAGTAGTTGACCGTGTAGTTGAAACCGAAGTTCCACGGCAGCGAGAAGTCGTAATAGGTTTGGGCCATGTACTGCCTTCGCAGTACGGGGTCCATGTTGCCGTAGGGGTCGTAGAACGGGTTCATGTATTCGGGCGGAATGCTCGTGATGTCGTTGATGGCGCGTTCCGTACGGTCCTGACGCGATTTGAAGGTGTAGCCGAACGACCAGCCCGTCGATTCGATACGTCCCGGAAGGAAGAGCTTGTCGTACAGTTTTCCGTCGGGGGTCAGCTTGTAGAGGTTGAGCGTCGCCGAGAGGTTGATGCCGAAGTTGCCGAACAGCGTGGTGCGGAACGAGATGGGGATGGTCGAGAGTCCCATCGAGTCGGCCAGAAAGTTATACGAACCGCTGAGCCGCAGCTCGTCGATCAGTTTGATCTTCTTGACGCCTGAGGTGTCGCGCTTGCTCAGCACCTTCATTTCGAGGTTCTGCGACAGCGAGAAGTTCATCGACATCGAACGTCCCGAACTGGGGACGCCGTAGGCATTGACCGAATAGGGCGAATAGGGGCGGAACGTACCGGTCGAATCGGACTGGTAGTTGCTCTGATAGCCGTATTTGGGATCGCCGAAGTCCGGGGCGTACGAGAATCCGATCGACGGCGTGATCGTATGGCGGATTGCCTGAATCTTGCGGTCGCGGCGTTTTTTGGTGAAGTCGTACATGCCGTACACGGTCGTCGATGTCGAGACGCTGAAGTTGTAGTTGTATAGACGGTAGAAGCCGTACTGTGCCGGCAGCGTGTCGACGCTGTTGGTGACGGGATTCCATTCCAGCTCGACCTTTTTGAAATACCACTTCTCGTTGTAGTTGGCCGACGGCGAGATGTTGATGTAGTTGAAGAGGTTGAACGACGCCGAAACCGGGATGTTGTGTTCGATGCCGTTCTTCATGTTGTCGAGCGTCTCCTTCGAGAATATTTTGTCCTCGGTGGTGCTCACCGAGTTGGTCATTTTACCCGTGTACTGCATCGAAATCTTCTCGTACCAGCGGTCCTTGCCGGTTTTCTCCTTGCGTTTGAAGGGGTAGAAGCGCGAGACGTTGAAGACCAGCGTGGGCAGGGTTACCGAAATGGTCTTGTTCTGCGAGTTCTGCGAAATGGACATGTTCGCCGAGAGCGAGAACGGTGTGCCGGCCCAGTTCTTCGAATAGGCGATCGACGAGTTGGTCTGCGTGGCGAGAATGTCGTTGAGGTTGGTCGCCGAATACTTGCTGTAACCGCTGGTGGCGAAGTTCACCGACGCCGAGAAGGTCGAACCGGGGTTGGCCTTGGGGTCCTGCGAATGGGTCCACTGGATGCGGAAGTTGCTCTGCTTGATATAGTCGGGTTCGCCTTTCTCTCCCGTCTTGATGTTCGAGTACTGCATGTTGAAACTGCCGCTGTACTTGTAGCGCTTGATGTAGCGCGATGCGGCCGACGCCTCCCACGAACCGAGCGTGTAGATACCGCCGCGGACGGCCAGATCGGCGTAATCGCCCAGCGTGAAGTAGTAGCCCAGATCGCGCAGGAAGAATCCCTTGGTGTACTCTTCGCCGTAGGTGGGCATCAGCAGACCCGACTTGGGACCCGAACTGATCGGGAAGAAGCCTTCGGGAATGCCCAGAAAATAGATCGGCACGTCCTCCATGACCAGATAGGCCGGCCCCGTGACGACCTTCTTGCCCGGAATGACCTTGGCCTTGGTCATCGCCAGATAGAAGTGCGGATGGTCCGTTTCGTCGCAGGTCGTATATTTTCCGTTCTCGATGTTGATCGTGTTGTCGGGCATCTTCTTGACGCTGCCGCCCACCAGCCAGCCGTCGCCCTGCTGTGTCGCCACGCCCTTGATCTTGGCCTTCTTCGATTCGAGGTTGTAGGTGATCGTGTCCATCTTGTAGGGGGCTTCGCCGCCGTCGGAGAATTCGGGTTTGGTGACGATGGCCTTGCCTTCGAGCGAGTCGGGTTTGCCGTATGCGTGGATCAGCTTGGAGTTCATGTCGATCTGCATGTAGTCGGCCTTGAGGTTGCTGTTCTGATAGGTGACGTCGCCTTCGTTGTAGATGTAGACCATCTTGTTGCGGACGTCGTACACCAGCGAGTCCTTGTTCTTGCCCGAAATCGGATCGTCGAGGAAGGCGCCGGGCTTGCGCGGCCGCTTGACCGAGTCGCGGGCCACGGTGTCGGCCTGCCTGCCGGCCAGCGAGTCGGCCCGGCGGGCGATGAGCGAATCGACCTGTGAACTGAACATCGAGTCGCGCTCCTCCTGCGACATGGCTTCGAATTCGGCGTGGCGGCGGGCTTTCTCGCGGGCGGCCCGTGCCTGCGCGCGACGTTCGCTGCGTGTGCGGGCGGCTTCGGGAACTTCGGCCGCGGCTTCCGGAAGGGTATATGCCGGAATGGAATCGTGGGTGCGGGTGCTGTCCGGGGCGGCTGCGGCGAACACGCTCCGGGGTGCGGACGCGCCGAACACCAGCTGGGCGAAGAGCAGGATCAGCGCCGCCGAAAACAGATATTTTACCCTAAGTTTATCCAAAATTCCAATAATTTTTCGTACCTTTGCCGACATGTCGGCAAAAACGCCTGAATCAGGTCTCCGGCGACCTCCCGCGGGGTTTTCAGGCGCGACAAAGATAGGTAAAAAATTACAGAAAGCTTACACTTGATCTCTTAAATATGCGCACACGACTGTTCCTGTTATTCGCATTTGCGGCCGTAACCGTTCTTACGAACGCGGCATCGGCCGGGAATATTGCGCACGGAGTCGAAGTTGTGGTGATCGACCCCGGTCACGGCGGCAACGATCCCGGTGCGCACTACGGCGGAACCAGCGAAAAGGACCTGACGCTGAAGGTGGCTCTCAAGCTCGGCAAAATGATCGAGGAGGGCATGCCCGGCGTGAAGGTGGTCTATACGCGCAAGACGGACAAGGCGCTGGGACCCGACAAGGCGAAAGACCTGCAGGCGCGCGCCGACATCGCCAACAAGGCCGGCGGCGACCTCTTCATTTCGATCCATGTCAATGCGGCCAAGTCCACGGCCGCGCGCGGCGTCGAGACGCTGATCATGGGCGAAAGCCCCAAGGAGCAGCGTTACAACGAAAACGCGCTGTTCGAGAACAACCGCGAGGACCTGATCGACATGTCCGACGAACGTACGGCGGCCATCGTGCGGGCCTATATCCAGAACCTGCAGTTCACCTACGGCGAATACAGCATGGCCATCGCGCGCTGCATTCAGAACAACTACCTGAAGGCGGGCCGCCATTCGCGGGGCATCAAACCCCAGCTGCTGCGCGTGCTCTATGCGACCGACATGCCGGGCGTGCTGACCGAGATCGGATTCCTCTCCAACTCGCAGGAGGCGGCCTACATGAAGTCGGAGAAGGGCCAGACAGAGATCGCCCGTTCGATTTACGAGGGCGTGAAGAACTATTCGGCCTATGTGCTCGAAACGCGCAATGCCGAAGAGGAGGCCGCTGCGGCGCCTAAGCCGGAGCAGGAACCGGAGCAAGTGGTCGTCGGCAAGGAGCCTGTGCGCGGGGCCGGCGGAAAGGCGGGGGCGAAGGACTCCGCCGCCAAATCCGAATCCGTGACTGCGCCGGCAGAGCGGGAGACGTCCGAAACGCAGACGCCGAAAACGGAGACTCCCAAGGCCGGCGCCCCGAAGCGTGAGACGCCGAAAGCCGAAACCCCGAAGCAGCCGGCTCCGAAACAGGACGCGCAGCCGCTGCGCTATACCGTGCAGGTGCTGGCCAGCCCCCAGACCGTGCCGGCTTCGTCCGAGCGGTTCAAGAGCTACCGCGGCAAGGTAAAGCAATATACGGCCGACGGCAAATACCGTTATAAATATTGCGTCGGCGAATACGAGACCCGCGCTGCGGCGCAGAAGCAACTGGCGGCGGTGCGCAAGGTCTTCCCCGACGCCTTTGTGGTGAGCTGCCGGGGAACTCGGATCGTGAAATAAAAACATACGAGATATGAAAAGGGAAGTTAAGATCGGAATTTTCGCCGTGGCGATGATCGGCGTCGCATGGGCGGGCATCCGCTTTCTGAAAGGATTCGATATTTTCAGCCGCAATGTCGAATATTATGCGGCTTACGACCAGATCAACGGCGTGCAGAACGCTTCGCCGATCATGATGAAGGGCGTCAAGATCGGTTCGGTGACGGGCCTGTCGTTCGACCCCGCCCGCAGCGATAAAGTCGTGCTGCGGTTCACCATCAAACGCGAGTACCGCATTCCGACCGATTCGGAAGCCAAGATTTTCAGCAACGGGCTGATGGGCGCCAAGGCGATCGAAATCACCTACGGCACGGCCGACACCTACCTGCATAAAGGTGATACGCTGCGGTCGAGCCGCGACCGCGACCTGATGGATGTGGCCGGTTCGGAGCTGGATTTCTTCAAGCAGAAGGTCTCGCAGCTCACCGGCGATCTGTCGCGTGCGCTCGACAACCTCAACAAGCTGATGGAGGACAACGCCGGCAATATCGCCGGGACGCTCGGCAACCTCAACTCCGTGACGGGCGACATGGCGCAGATCCTTTCCGCCGAGAAAAACAACCTGAAAAGCGCGCTGGAGAACCTTTCGAAGTTCTCCGACATGCTCGGCGACAACGCCCAGCGCGTGGACAGCATCATCGGCAATGTGGACCGGGTCGTCGCGCAGTTCTCCGAAGAGGAGTTCGCCGTCAAGCTTTCGCAGACCGTCGGGCATCTCGACGATCTGGTGGCCCGCATCGCGCAGGGCGAGGGCACGGTGGGCAAGCTGATGAACGATCCCGAACTTTACGATTCGCTCAACCGGGCCAGCGAGAATCTCTCCGCACTGCTGGCCGACGTCAAACAGTATCCGGGCCGTTACGTCCATCTTTCGCTCTTCGGGCGCAACCCTGAGAAGATGAAGGAGCGGGCTGACCGGAAGGCCGCGAAGGCCGCCGAGAAAGCCGAGCGCGATTCGCTCAGGCGGCTGCGGTAGCCCTTTACCCGACATAGCACCATGATTTATCCTGCAAACTTCGAGCAGAAGATCGGCTTCGACCGGCTTCGTGAACAGGTTGCGGCGCGCTGTACCATGCGTGCCGCCCGTGCGCGGCTGGCCGGCGAGACCTTTTCGACTTCGGCGCGCGAGATCGCCCGGCGGCTGACGCTTGCCGACGAGATGCGTCTGCTGCTCGATATGGAACACGAATTTCCCGGCGGGGAGTATCCCGACGTCGATCATATTGTCGCCAAGCTGCGCGTCGAAGGCTCGTTCCTCGACGTCGAGGAAGTGGTGACGCTGCATCGTGCGCTGACGGTCGTCGGCGGCATCGTCGCGTTCATTCTCAACCGCGAAGAACAATATCCGGCGCTTCACGCCCGCAGCCGCGGCGTCGCGGCGTTTCCCGAAATCGTGCAGCGGATCGACGCCATCGTCGATCGCTTCGGTAACGTGAAGGACAACGCTTCGCCCGGTCTGCTGGAGATCCGGCGCGCCGTCCGCGAACGCGAGGGACAGGCCGCCAAGCGTCTGCAGACCGTGCTGTCGGCCGCCAAGAACGCCGGCATCGTCGATGCCGACGCCCAGATTTCGATCCGCGAAGGCAAAGCCGTGATTCCGGTCGCCGCGGCCAACAAGCGCAAACTGCAGGGCTTCATCCACGACGAGTCGGCTACCGGACGCACGTTCTACGTCGAGCCGGTCGAGGTGGTGGAGATCAACAACGAACTGCGCGAACTGGAATACGCTGAGCGGCGCGAGATTGTCCGCATCCTCTCGGAGTTCACCGATTCGGTGCGTCCCGATGCGGAGCTGATCGCCGATTCGGGCGATTACCTCGCCGAGATCGACATGCTGCGCGCCAAAGGGCGCTGGGCCTCGGAGAACGGCTGCGTGAAGCCGATCGTCTCGACCGACGACCGGCTGGTGCTGAAAAACGCCCGCCATCCCTTGCTGCAGCAGACGCTCCGGGCGCAGGGCCGCGAGGTCGTGCCGCTCGACATGCAGCTGGACCGTCGCAAGCATATCCTCGTCATTTCGGGGCCCAACGCGGGCGGCAAGTCGGTCTGCCTGAAAACCACGGGCATCGTGCAGTATATGTTCCAGTGCGGATTCCTCGTGCCGGCGTCGGAAGTCTCCGAACTGCCCGTGTTTCGGTCGATCTTCATCGACATCGGCGACGAGCAGTCGATCGACGACGATCTTTCGACCTATTCGTCGCACCTGCTCAACATGAAGAACATGCTGGCCGGGGCCTCTTCCGCGACGCTGGTGCTGATCGACGAATTCGGGTCGGGTACCGAGCCGGTCATCGGCGGCGCCATCGCCGAAGCCATCCTCGAACGCCTGCTGGCCAAGGGGTGCTACGGCGTTATCACGACCCATTACGCCAACATCAAGTATTATGCGTCGAACACCGAAGGCATCGCCAACGGCGCCATGATGTTCGACGTGCAGCATATCCGGCCGCTGTTCCGGCTCGAAACGGGCAAGCCCGGCAGTTCGTTCGCCGTGGAGATCGCCCGCAAGATCGGCCTGCCGGAAGAGATTATCCGCATTGCGGGCGAGAAGGCCGGCAGCGACCATATCAACATCGAAAAGCAGCTGCGCGAAATCGCCCGTGACAAACATTACTGGGAACAGAAACGCGACCGCATCCGCCTGACGGACCGCAAGGTCGAAGAGCTGGAGCAGACTTACGCCGAGCAGCTGGCGAAGATCAAGTCCGAGCGGCAGGAGATTCTGAAAAAGGCCAAGCAGGAGGCCCAGCGGCTGATCGCCGACGCCAACAAGCAGATCGAGAATACGATCAGGACCATCCGCGAAGCGCAGGCCGAAAAAGAGCTGACGCGGCTGGCGCGCCGCGAGCTGGACGACTTCCGCGATGCGGTCGAGCAGGCCGATACGGCCGAGAAGGACGCGCAGGTGGCCCGTGAGATCGAGCGCATCGAACGCCGCCGCCAGCGGCGCATCGAGCGCAAAACCCAGCGCGGCGAAGCGCAGGCCGCGGCCGCTGCCCCCGAACCGCCCAAACCCCGCGAGGTCGAAACCGGTTCCAAGGTCCGCATGGTCGGGCAGGATATGGTCGGCGTGGTGCAGTCGGTCAAGGGGAAGAAAGCGCAGGTCGCCTTCGGGCAGATACTTACTACGGTAGACAAGAAACTGCTGACCGTGGTGTCGAACAGCGAGTTCCGCGAAGCGACGCGCCCGCAGACGGCCCGTACGGTGGTCTCGGTCGATATTTCGGCCCGCAAACTCAATTTCAGGGACCATATCGATGTGCGGGGCATGCGCGCCGCCGAAGCGCTGGACGCCGTGCAGGATTTCGTCGATGACGCCTTGATGGTCGGCGTGGGTTCGGTTTCGATCCTTCACGGCAAGGGTACGGGGGCCCTGAAGGAGGAGATCCGCCGCTATCTGCGCACTGTCCCTGAGGTCGAAAGCGCCAAGGACGAGCATGCCGACCGCGGCGGGGCGGGCATTACGATCGTGACTTTTAAGATGGACTGACGATTTTTCGCGGCGTTCCGGCCGAGTGCGGGGCAGATGCCTACAGACCGCAGGGCGGATGGAACGGAAAAATGATAAGAGGATGAATTACAGACTTTCACGTATTGCCGCCATTTGCGGCGGAAAGTTTTCGGGTTGCGATTCCGAGGTGCGGTCGGTCGTTACCGACAGCCGGTCGCTTTCGTGCGAGCTGGGGTGTCGCCCGATGTTCGTCGCCATGCGCGGCGCGAACCACGATTCGCATGATTTCATCGCCGACATGCAGAGCCGGGGCGTGCGTGCGTTCCTCGTCGAGCGGGGCGTCGAAGCCTCCTCGTGCACCGGGGAGTGCGGTTTCGTGCAGGTGGACAACGCCATCGAAGCCCTTCAGCGGCTGGCGGCCTATCACCGGGCGCAGTTCCGGGGTACGGTGGTCGGCATCACAGGCTCGAACGGCAAGACCGTCATCAAGGAGTGGATCGCCGAGGAGCTGCCCGAAGGCATGAAATATTACCGTTCGCCGAAGAGTTACAATTCGCAGCTGGGCGTACCGCTTTCGGTGCTGATGCTGGAGGGCGACGAGGAGCTGGCGATTTTCGAAGCGGGCATCTCGAAGCCCGGCGAGATGGAGCGGCTCGAACGCATCATCCGCCCCGACGCGGTGATCTTCACTTCGATCGGCGACGCCCATCAGGAGAATTTCATCAATCTGGAACAGAAATGCGACGAGAAGATGATTCTCGCCCGCAGCGCTTCCAAAATCATCTACCACAGCTATTACGAGCCGCTGGGCCGTATGGTCGCGGCGCATTTCGCCGACCGCCGTCCCGTCGATGCCGCCTCATATCCCGAAGTGCCCGAATCGGTCATAGGCAACGCCGCTTCGCGCCGCAACGCCCAGATCGTCGAGGCGTTCTGCGATGTGATGCATTATCCCGCCCCTTCGTTCGCCGCAGCTCCCTCCGTGGCGATGCGTCTCGAAGTGAAGGAGGGCATCAACGACTCGATACTTATCAACGACGCCTATAACCTTGACCTCAATTCGCTGGCGCTGGCGCTGGACTACCTGCACAGCGTGGCGCTGAACCGCCGCCGTACGCTCGTACTGTCGGACATTTCGCAGAGCGGTCTCTCGGACGACGAGCTTTACAGCCGCGTGGCGGGCATGGTCGCACGCGCCGGAATCGACTTCCTGATCGGTATCGGTCCCCGCCTGAAACGCTATGCCGCGCTGTTCGCCTGCGACAAGGAGTTCTTTACGGCTACCGACGAATGCGTCGCGCGCATCAACCGCGACGCCGTGGCCGGGCGTGCGATCCTGTTGAAAGGCGCACGCGATTTCCGTTTCGAAAAACTGGTGCACCTGCTCTCCCGCAAAAGTCATACGACGGTGCTGGAGGTCGATCTCGACGCCATGATCCATAATCTCAACTATTTCCGGTCGAAGCTGAGCTTCGGGACCCGGCTCGTGGCGATGGTCAAGGCCGGTTCGTACGGCGCGGGCGATTTCGAAGTCGCGCAGATGCTCCAGCATCAGGGCGTGGACTATCTCGCCGTGGCGTTCGCCGACGAGGGCGTACTGCTGCGCGAGCGGGGGATTTCGATGCCGATCGTGGTGCTCAACGCCGACGCCGACAGCTTCGACGTGATGATCGCCAACCGGCTCGAACCCGAAATCTACAGTTTCCACTCGCTCGGCGCTTTCGCCGATGCCGTGACGCACGCGGGCGAGAGCCGTTATCCGATTCACGTCAAGCTGGATACGGGCATGCACCGGCTGGGGTTCGTGGAGCAGGAGATCGCGCAGTTGTGCGCGACGCTCGCCGCGACGCCGCAGGTCAAGGCGGCTTCGGTCTTCTCGCACCTCAACTGCGCCGACATGCCCGAAGAGGATGCCTATACGCGGGCGCAGATCGCCCTCTACGACCGCATGAGCGCGCAGCTCGCCGCCTCGCTGCCTTATCCGGTCATCCGCCATACGGCCAATTCGGCCGCCATCGAGCGCTTCCCCGAAGCGCAGTTCGACATGTGCCGTCTGGGGCTGGGGCTTTACGGCTTCGGGTTCCGGCACAACGACGCCCTGCGTCCCGTCTCGACGCTCAAAACCCGCATCGTGCAGATCAAACGCCTGCCTGCGGGCGATGCGGTGGGGTATGGCCGCGCCGGAAAGCTCACGCGGCCGACCACCACGGCCACGATACCGATCGGCTATGCCGACGGGCTGGACCGGCATCTGGGCTGCGGCCGCTGGTCGGTGCTCGTGGCCGGACAGCCTGCGCCGATCATCGGCCGGGTCTGCATGGACAGCTGCATGATCGACATTACGGACATTCCCGGCGTGAAGGAGGGCGACGAAGTGTCGGTCTTCTCGCCCGTGCCGGGCAACGACCTCGAAACGATGGCCCGTGTGCTCGATACGATCTCGTATGAAATCATGACCTCGGTTTCGGGACGTGTGAAACGCATCTATCTCAAGGAATAACGGGATGAAGTGCTACGACTGCGGCGGCCTGATCGCGCCCGGAGCGGACAAATGTCCCGCCTGCAACTGTCCGGCGGAGAGGATGCAGGCCGTGAAGTGTCTCGAAACCCGCCTGCTGACGGCCCGCGTCGAAGCGGAGTCGGCCCTCGACCAGCTGGGCCGGGCGAAGGTCGCGATGCTCTGCGCCGCGTTTTTCGCGCTTGTCGGCGGCGTGGTCGTGCTGGTGCATGCCGGGGGCGACGCGACGATGCGGGCCGTCGGGATTTTCATGGCTGCGCTGGCATGCGTCTACGCGGCACTGGCCTTTCTTGGCCGGAAAGCTCCGCTGACGCTTTCGATCGCGGGATTTCTGCTCAGCTGGCTCTGTCTCGGCGGGTTGCCCGGTCTGGTGATCGTCGGGGCCATGGCGCTGAATCTCTGGTTCGCCGTGCAGTATGTCCGCATTGCGAACCGTGTCGGATTGTTGGAACGAAAAATCGCTGAACTGAAAAAATGTACGGAACACTCTATCTGATCCCGTGTCCGATCTCGGACGAAACGGCGCCGTGGGACGTGCTGCCCGCAGCAAACCGCGCCGTTATGGATTCGCTCGACTATTTTATCGTCGAGAATACCCGCACGGCGCGGCGGTTTCTGTCGAAAGCGGGCGCGGCGCGCCCGATCGACACGCTCTGCTTCCGCGAACTGAACGAACATACCGTCGCCGGGCGTGAGGTCGAAGAGCTGGTGAAACCGCTCG